>Ga0315282_10002460_pt1 | contig 34064 bp, 29 predicted proteins | sample YL17G07_20_MG_FD_203693 | JGI IMG/M metagenome (GOLD analysis project Ga0315282, IMG submission 203693) | Sediment microbial communities from Yellowstone Lake, YNP, Wyoming, USA - YL17G07_20 | ecosystem: Environmental > Aquatic > Freshwater > Lake > Sediment | place: USA: Wyoming | collected...
ATAGGGTTGTTGTGAATGAAAGACACCCTTTAGGGCTATTATGAAAACCGTACTGGTCACCGGTGGCGCTGGCTTTATTGGGGCCAATTTCGTGCGCTTTTTACTTAAAGCGGAATCCGCAGTTAATATCATCAACCTGGATGCGCTTACCTATGCGGGAAGCCTCGAAAATTTGAAAGACCTGCCAGAATCTGACCGCTATACGTTCATCCAGGGCGATATTTGTGATTTTGGGCAGGTTAACGGGATTTTCCAACGCTACCCAATTGATACAGTAGTTCACTTTGCAGCCGAAACGCACGTTGATCGTTCCATCCTCGGACCGGCGCAATTCATCAAGACTAATATTATGGGGACTTTTACACTCCTGGAAGTTTCCCGACTATACTGGCTGCGCCGCTGGCCTCATGACAGCAGCATTGCGCACGGGCGGTCTGCCTCTCCCGAGCAGGTGCGAGGGAAATCCGCCTGGCTGGTAAATAAAACGCTACCGGTTGATAAGGCCCGTTTTCACCACGTCTCAACCGATGAAGTCTATGGTTCCCTGCGACCTGACGAGCCAGCTTTCTCAGAGCAATCACCTTATGCTCCGAACTCACCTTATGCAGCCTCCAAAGCCTCCAGTGACCATCTGGTGCGCGCTTATGGTCATACCTATGGTTTGCCGGTGACGATAACCAACTGCTCGAATAATTACGGCCCCTACCAGTTCCCGGAGAAATTGGTGCCTTTGGTCATATTAAACGCGTTGGAAGGAAAGCCGTTACCGGTTTATGGGGACGGGCAGCAAATCCGGGATTGGCTATATGTGGAGGATCATTGCGAAGCCATCTTGCGGGTGTTATTTAAAGGTAAAGTTGGCGAGACGTATAATATCGGCGGTAACAATCAACCCACAAACTTGGAGGTCATTCAAACAGTGTGCACGATTTTAGATGAGCGCAGACCGTCATCGCCGTATGTGCCGCATAACCAGTTAATCCATTATGTGAACGACCGTCCAGGTCATGACCGGCGCTATGCCATGGATACCAGCAAAATTAAGCGTGAACTAGGCTGGCAGCCGAGGCATTCGTTAAACGCTGGTCTGGCGAAAACCGTCGCATGGTATTTAGACCATCCCGAATGGGTAGAAGCTATTCGAAAGCGGGGCGACTACCAGACCTGGATAAAGCAGAATTACGAGCAAAGGGGTGAGTCATTATGAAGGGGATTATTCTGGCAGGCGGCCGGGGAACGCGGCTTCATCCACTGACGATTGCGGTCAGTAAGCAGCTTTTACCCGTGTATAACAAACCCATGATTTATTATCCTTTGTCGATGTTGATGCTGGCTGGTATTCGAGACGTTCTGGTCATCAGCACGCCAGAGGCGTTACCCGCCTTTCAAGATTTGCTCGAAGATGGCGCCCAATGGGGCTTGCGCTTTGCTTACGCCGAGCAACCCGAACCGCGCGGCCTGGCAGACGCTTTCCTGGTAAACCCCGATTTCATCCAGAACCAGCCGGCTTGCCTGATTCTAGGCGACAATATCTTTTTTGGGCATGGATTGCCTGGACAGTTAAGGGAAGCTGCGCAACTTACCGAAGGGGCTTTGATTTTTGCTTATTCAGTGCGCAATCCCCAATATTATGGCGTGGTCGAATTCGACCCCAGCGGTCAGGCATTGAGTATCGAAGAGAAACCTAACAAACCACGTTCGAATTATGCTGTTCCGGGTGTTTATTTCTACGATCATCAGGTTGGTGAGTTCGCCCGCATGTTGAAGCCCTCGGCGCGCGGCGAATTGGAGATCACCGACCTGAATAGGATTTATCTGGAACGCAAACAGCTCCGAGTGAAGATGCTCGGGCGGGGGGTAGCCTGGCTGGATGCGGGCACTCATGAGAGCTTGCTTCAGGCTGCCAATTTCGTTCAGACGGTGGAAGAGCGCCAGGGATTGATGATCTCCTGCCCGGAAGAAATCGCCTACCGGTTGGGGTATATCGGCGCTGATCAATTGCGCACCCTGGCAGGTAAAATCAAGAATTCGTATGGAGAGTATCTGTTACGTATACTTTCGGAAAAAATTCGGAGTATATAAATTGCGTGAGCCCACTGCAAAAACTAAATACTTAACGCGAAGGCGCAAAGACGCAAAGAAAATTAAAAACGATTTGAAAATTTTGCCGTAAAATAATGCAGAATCTCTTTGCGACTTTGAATCTTGGCGGCTTTGCGTTGTGCTCTTAACTTTTTTGCAGTGCAATAACTCCTTATTATAAAAAATTTTTAAATCAAGCATTAATACTCTCTATATGCATGTTAAGTGATTAGATATGCGCATCTTACTTCTAGGTAAAAACGGGCAATTGGGTTGGGAGCTACACAGAACCCTGGCGCCGCTGGGAGATTTGCTTGCTTTGGATTATCCTGAGATTGATCTCTTGCAAGAGAGCGACTCGCGCCAGAGGATTAAAGAAGCTCGCCCACAAGTCATTGTAAATGCAACCGCATACACCGCGGTAGACCAGGCGGAGAAGGAGGCGGACCTCGCTAATGCAATCAATGCTGTAGCTCCCGGTTATTTAGCGGAGGAAGCGCGTTCGCTTGGGGCAGTGTTAATCCATTTCTCGACCGATTATGTCTTCGATGGAACGAAAGGCAGCCCATACCAGGAGACGGATACACCCAATCCATTGAGCGTATACGGTAAGAGTAAATTGGATGGTGAGCGGAATATTATCCAGGTGGGTGGGGTTTACTTGATCTTGCGCACAAGCTGGTTATATAGCTTGCGCCGGGATAGCTTCGTGACCAGGGTGTTGGAGTGGTCAAGACAGCAGACTGTTATGCGGGTGGTGAGCGATCAGGTTGGCAATCCCACCTGGGCGCGGATGCTGGCTGAGGTTGTGGCTCAGGTTCTGGCAAAGGGAGGAGATGAGGTTGTAGATTGGTTGGGTGAAAAGGGAGGGTTATATCATTTAGCGGGTAGAGGGGTAGCCAGCCGTTATGAGTGGGCGCAAGCTATACTGGAAATCACCCCGCAACCTGAAACGCACCTAAAGCTTGTATTGATCCCCGCCAAAACGGATGAGTTCCCCACCCCAGCCAAGCGCCCGCTCTATTCGGCGCTAAACTGTGAGTGCTTTTCTGCTACATTTGGCTTTCGCTTACCACCCTGGAAGGATGCTTTGCAACTGGTGTTGAACAGTGGTATGGAATTTTATTTTCTCTGATGGCGGGTTTGGTTTATCCAACTATTACAAACATAGCCCTACCCATGACGTGGATGCCTGGTGGGTGAAAAAATTGTAGATGTGATATGATAGGCACTTATCGGAAGTTTCGAGGTGAAACGCGGGAATGTTTGGAAGCTTGGTGGTCAATGAAGGAAAGCTAAACCCGCATAATGGATGGGTTGGATAGGACGTCGTAGAATGACACGGGATTTGACAAAAGTGATGAGTAGTTTGATGACCTCTTATAATGTTCTGTTGAATCGCTTCGTTACTTCCCTGGAAGGGGCCTTGGATGATAATCTTCTCTCCATAGTCCTTTACGGTTCTGTGGCGCGAGGGGAAGCAAGGCCGGAGAGCGATGTGGACATCCTTATTGTTCTGAGAGAAGCCTCTGCCGTTTATTGGGAACGTCTCCAACCTGTCTTGAGAGTCCTGCATCGCTTGCGTAAAGAATCTTGCTGGAAAGATGTGGAAGCGCGAGGAGTCTTCCCTGAGTTGAACGTGATTGTGCTCTCTCGCGAGGAAGCCGCGCAGAACCGCTATCTTTATCTGGACATGATCGAAGAGGCGCAGATTTTACTGGATCGGGATGGGTTCTTTAAGAAGCGCTTGAAGGTGTTGCAGGCGCGTTTGCAAGAGTTAGGGGCCAAAAAAGTTAAGCGCGATGGAAGCTGGTATTGGGATTTGAAACCAGATTTGAAACTGGGCGAGAGGATCGCGTTGTGAGTAAAAGCATACAGGAAGATGGAGAGAAGCTCATCGGTCAGGGAGAAGCCATTTTCCGGCGAGATGTTCAGTCTGCTTATGGAGAGCAAGATTTCAACCTTACTGTGCGTAGGGCGCAAGAAGTGGTGGAACTGGTTCTTAAAGGTGGACTAAAGATCTTGGGTGTAGACTATCCCAGGATACACGACGTTGCGCCTGTGTTCTCCGAATTGGTGAAGCAGAAAATTGGCGCCAGTGATACAGGCGTCCTTGACAGGGTTGAGCAATCCTCCCTCTGGCTGAGTCAGGCTCGAGCGTCCTCGTTTTATTTCGAGCGAGACTATAATGTTCAGGATGCCCGCCAGGCTGTGCAAGATGCGGAATTCGTATTGGAAGCAGTCAAGAGATTGCTGGGTTTATAATGAGGAATATCCCCTAATTGACCCTCCTGACAGGCTATACACGCTGGGCGAGCGGAATATTGTACAGGTGGGCGGGGTTTACTTGATCTTGCGCACAAGCTGGTTATACAGCTTGCGCCGGGGTAATTTCGTGACCAGGGTGTTGGAGTGGTCAAGGCAGCAGACCGTTATGCGGGTGGTGAGCGATCAGGTAGGCAATCCCACCTGGGCGCGGATGCTGGCGGAGGCTACCGCCCAGTTATTGGCACGGGCGCAAAGGGATGTGTACGCATGGATAAAAGAGCACCGGAGCATCTACCACTTAGCAGGCAGTGGCGCCTGCAGCCGTTATGAATGGGCGCGTGAGATACTCCGTTGCGATCCTGAGAAGGATAAACAAGTTACCCAACAGATTATGCCTTCCAATTGGAAGGATTTTCATACACTGGCAAGGCGACCCCTCTTTTCAGCTTTGGATTGTACTCACTTCTTTGATGTTTTCGGTATGCGATTGCCAGATTGGAAAGTCGCTCTGCAGATGGCGATGGAGATAGGGTGAAATTTTCAATGAGAGCAGTGATTATTTAGATGAAGTCTTTGAAATTCGACGTACCTGTATATGATAGCACCCAACGTGGGCAACCAGCGTTGTTTGAATTGCGCGAAGTTTTAAAATATCGCGATCTTATCGCGCAATTGGTCCGCCGGGATGTATTGACGAGATATAAGCGTTCAGTATTGGGTATTGCCTGGACGTTGCTTAACCCTCTGGGCATGATGGTGGTATTGACAATAGCCTTTTCGCAGATATTTAGAATCAGTGATGTGTATAGTTACTCTGCTTATGTACTCAGTGGCATATTAGCCTGGAATTTGTTTTCCCAGTCTACAACCGCTGCGATGGTTAACCTGGTGTGGGGAGGTGGTTTGCTTAATCGCATATATATCCCGCGATCATCGTTTGCAATCGCAGCGGTAGGTACTGGATTGGTAAATACCACATTAGCATTAATTCCTCTTATTCTGGTTATGCTAGTAACAAAGGTACCTATCAGGGTAACCTTATTATTTATACCCGTTTGTGCAATCCTCCTAGCATTTTTTTCTTTGGGAGTAGGGTTATTGATCTCAACTATGTCAGTATATTACCCAGATGTTGCTGAGATGTACCAGATCATTTTGAATGCCTGGTTGTACTTGACCCCAATCATCTATCCCGTTGATATCTTACCAGAGGCATATAGATACTGGATAACGAATTTAAATCCCATGTTTCACATGGTCAGATTATTCCGCATACCAATTTACTATGGACGATTGCCATTCTGGAATGAGCTTTGGCCAGCTTTAATAATATCCATCTGTACTTTATTCATAGGGTGGTATATATTTTCAAATAAATCCGATGAATTTGCTTATAGAATCTAGAAATGTAATGAAGCACTCACTTATAAGAACTGAGCAGGATGAAGTCATTCGTTTAGAGAATGTATCTGTCCTCTATTGCGTTCCCCATGAAAGGATAAATACTTTCAAAGAGTATGCCATTCGTTGGATCCAAGGCAAAATAAAAAATCAGACATTTTGGGCTTTAAAGGATATAAATTTAGCAATAAACAAGGGAGAAGTCTTTGGCCTGATAGGTCAAAATGGAGCCGGAAAAAGCACGCTATTGAAATTAATTGCCAGAGTTTTACGTCCAACTAAGGGGCGTGTTTGGGTAAAAGGATATGTAGCTCCTCTTTTGGAATTAGGCGCTGGTTTCCATCCTGAACTGACCGGCCGAGAAAACGTTTTTTTAAATGGTGCTATGTTGGGCTTTAGTCGTCAGGAGATGGAAGACAAGTTCAACCAAATCGTGGATTTCGCGGAGCTGTGGGATTTTATCGATTCACCCTTGCGGACCTACTCCTCAGGGATGTGGGCGCGTTTAGGATTTGCGGTTGCAACCGATGTTAATCCGACTATATTGATTATCGATGAAATCTTGTCAGTTGGTGATGAAGCTTTCCAACGAAAAAGTCTCTCCCGTATTCAATCTTTTCGCAAGAACGGATCCACAATCTTGTTGGTTTCACATAATATGGATACTATAAAAAGCATGTGCCAGCGGGCAGCCTGGCTTAACCATGGTCGTATTGAAGCTATTGGAGAAGCCACTGAAGTAATTCGAGCGTATCGTCAGAACCAATCCGAATGAAAATGGTCTTTTTTTATAATTTGGCTATTGCATAAACAACACGGTTGTTCTCGTGGGGTAAATAATATTCCGTGAATGTCCGCAAGTGGTATTTCTTTAATTATTTTGCTTGGATTGCGAAGACGTTAGCAATTAGAATTTTAATAAATCTTCAAGATAAATTAGGTTTATACAGCTATAGCAAGTGGATTCGAGAAAATGAAGTAGATGAAGAAGTTGCTCAAGAAAGTGTAGAAACTGAAAAATTTTTCTTTCAACCTCTTATTATTCATATCATTGTATGGGATGGTGGTTCTATACATTTATTAGAGGATACGCTTAGATCACTTATCAACCAGATTTATAATCGGTGGGGTACATGGGTGCTGGATGTCTCGTCTAATGTTCCCAATGAATCTCTCAAATCATCCTTCAAAGACAGGAGAATTAATTATTTTCATTGGCGATCGACCTTGAATACCATCGACCCCATTATATCGGTTATTCAACAGGTATCTGGGGATTATGTTCAGGTATTAACCGCTGGAGATAGATTATCTGATAATTCTAATTATGAAATTGCAAGAACTTTAAACAACTCCGTATCCTCATTTGATATTATCTATACTGACGAGGATTACATACCTGGAAACGGGGAGAATCGGCTACATCCATTCTTCAAACCAGATTGGTCTCCTGAATTGTTCTTATCTACAAATTATCTTCTCAATGCTGTATTTCGCTCTGGATTATTAGCGGAGACATTGGAGCGAGAATTTCCATCGGATTTCGAGGATTTGGTCTTATCTAGTATAAAACATAGTCACAATATTTATCACATTGCCAAAGTACTTTATCATTATAGGAAAGAGAAAGGCGGAAGGGAGATCCTTGGGAAATATGCGAATAAATCTGCCTTCGTTAATAAATCTAAACATTTGGGATATATAGGTATTAAGGGTGGGAGTGTCAATATTTCGAGATTTGGGGCAATACGAGTATCCTGGCCCATTGAGGAAAAAAGTGTATGCATCGTAATCCCGACCAAAGATCATGTGGATTTGTTACACAAGTGTGTGAATTCCATTCTTGGTGTCACCTCATATCGTAATTATGAGATTATATTGGTAGATAATTCTAGCGAAGACCTTGATACTCTTCAGTATTATGCTAAACTAAGAACGCTCCCACAAATACGAATAATAAACTATACTGAACAATTTAATTTTTCCAGAGCACTCAACTTAGGAGCGCAGGCTTCAAATGCCAAGATCTACGTATTTCTTAATAATGATACAGAAGTTATTGAGCCAGATTGGTTACGCGAACTGGTAATGTGGGCAGATCAATCTGAGATTGGTATAGTGGGAGCAAAATTACTTTTTCCCGATGGAAGGATACAACATGCAGGCATTGTAATCGGATTAGAAGGGCACGCTCACCACATATTCTCGGGTATGCAAGAAGGTTATACAGGTGTCTTTGGATCGGTGGAGTGGTATCGGAATTATTCTGCCGTTACCGGGGCTTGCATGGCAATAAGGAGCAATGTATACGAAAAAGTTGGGGGATTTGATGAACATTTCCGACTGGCATTTGGAGATGTAGATATGTGCTTACGAGTGACAAATGCGGGTTATCGTGTGGTCTATACCCCTTTTGCTCGGATAATCCACCATGAAGGTGCAACCAGGGGCAACTATATCCCGATTGAAGATATTAAGTTGGGCTATGAGCGGTTCAAAAGTATAGTCAAAAGGGGAGATCCATACTATAACCCAAATTTATCTTATGCGATTCGTGTACCAACGCTTAAACGTAGGTTCGAAGAAACTCCCATAAAACGGCTGGAACGTATCGTTGATAAATATTGAGCGGTGGATATATTGGGAAGGGATTGATATGTAATGGGGTCTATAAGAGAACAAATAAAAATTGTCCATTATGCTGCAGATCAGTGGGAACATGTTTGCCCCGTTTTGCGTATTACCGGACCGGCTGAGAAGGCTGGCATTACGTTATTAAGGGGTAATGAATGGCAAGAGGGTAAGCTGATCGCCTACCCCGAACTTGTGTCTGACGCCGATATTATTATTATCCAAAGAGATTTTCCGAGATATATCGAAGAGTACAAGACAATAGTAGATAAGGCTCGGGTGGCAGGTAAGGTTGTAGTCTATGATGTTGATGACCTGCTTACCGAACTTCCTGATATCCATCCTGATATACAACGATATATGAGTGTGCGTACCCATATTCTTGCTGCGATCATCGAAGCGGATGCTGTGACTTGTAGCACGGAAGCATTAGGTGAGTATATAAAAACTTTCAATCCTAATGTATGGGTGATCCCTAACTATTTGAATGATGAATTATGGACGCTCCGGAGTTTGCCTCACCCGGAAGGAAATTCCAAAGGAAAACAAGTAATCATCGGGTACCTCGGTGAACACAGTCACGCACCGGATTTAGATCTGGTTGCACCGATTTTAGAAAGTATATTGGATAAATATGGCGACAAACTTTTGTTGAAATTATGGGGTATTCCGCCTTCCACGGGATTAAGAGAGCGACATAATGTAGAATGGATTGACCCGGGATTGGTAAGTTATCGCCAATTTGCCGCTTACTTCAGCCAACAATCCAGTGATATCTTTATTGCCCCCCTACTCGACAATCTATTTAATCGCTGTAAAAGTTCGTTGAAATTCCTTGAATATAGTTGCTTAGGTGTTCCCGGGATTTATAGCAACTTGCCCCCATATTCTTCTGTTGTAAATCATGGCAAAAATGGTTATTTAGCTTCGACAGCGGATGATTGGCGAGATTTTTTAAATCAATTAATTGAGGACAAAGCTCTACGAGAGAGAATCGGTAACGCTGCGCAAGCTACATTGCGGAAAAACTGGTTACTGTCTGATCAAATTAATAATTGGATAGCCACTTTTGAGAAACTTATCGGAGGCACTAAAAGTAAGAATGGTGTAAATAGAGTATCCTGGATGGTGAGGAAGTACGTACACTGGGGAGATGAGGAGAGGAGGATTTATTCTGTACGAATAGAGAGCCTTGAGGACCGGGTTAATCGATTATCAATGGAGTTGGAATCCCGAGAGGCTGAAACAATGAAATTAATGGTGGAATTCAACACAATAAAATCAGAGTTGAGCCAAAGGGTTGAAGAGATTGACAATCTCAAGAGCATGACAAATACCTTGAGATTAGATTTAGAAAAATGTGGCTCTGAAATGGATCAGATACGTGCGCAATCTAAACAACAAATTGATTCCCTCACGAGTATAACAAATGCATTGAGATTGGAACTGGAAGAGAGTAGCACTGAATTAAATCAGATGCGTGAGCATGCTAACCTTCAAATCGAGACCATAAGGAGATTAGAGGCGGTGGTTGGTGAAAGAGAGCATTATATTAATACATTGAATGAGCATATATTTGCAATTACCCATAGTGCCGGTTGGCAACTACTCGAAGTTCTTTACCACATTCGGTTAGTTGTAGCACCGCGAGGTAGTTCTCGTGAGCGATTGATGGTTTACTTCAAGCGGGCGATTAGCGTTTTCAAGCGTCAAGGTTTTGTTACATTATTCTGCAAAGTGATCTCGGCTATCTTCGGCAAAAAGAACATAAGACGTAGGTCTGTTGTTGAACAGCCCATTCCTGACGTTGTAGAGATTATAGCCAGTGATGAAGGTGTTCCAGTAAAAATACCATCGATCAGCGTCGTTATAGAAAACAAAGAAGCACATCCGAAAGTCGACCAACAAAAGGTATTGGAATGGGTGGAAAAACAAACGCTCAAGCCAGCTATTGAAGTATTACATTGGGATCGAGGATCAGGTGTTGTATATCCCACCAATTCGCCGAATGATAGTAGGTCTGCCCCTGACTTCACAGCTTTATGTGAATGTCTACAGGGAAAATATTTGTGCATGGTCACTCCCGAACTTCTTCAGCAAGCTGAGATTTTTCTGGAGATAAATTTGATAGCGTTAGAGAGCGAATCGCTTGCCTTTACTTTGAACCTGCATTCATCAGATGATATAACTTTGCAGGAAATTAATGCTAATCGTTTACCGGGTAGTTGTGACTTCCCATTTCTAAGGATGGTGGTTCGCAAAGAGTACGTTCACACTGATTGCTCGCTTGATCTATCAAAGTGGCTTTCGGAAAGACACGGGAAGCCGGGGGTGGTTGGAAGGATCATCCCAAATGATATGTATGCACCCGAGAACGAAAAATCAATACCCCATGAAACCAGGATAGGCGGTGTCCGCGTAGAGACCTATGGTCGACTGATCCTAGCGCATTATCCAACTGGGGTAGCATCAAAGCCAATAACACATTATGTCAATGCTGTGAAAAATGTCATGCCGGTAATAAATAAGAGTAATGAATTACCCACTGTTTTAGTAGTTGCCCCATTCTTGGCAATGGGTGGGGCAGAAAGAGTGGCTTTGGATGTGTTGAGAGGTTTACATGATGAGGTTCTATTTGTCGTGGTTACACTCGATCCTTATGAAGCCGCACTTGGCACAACAATTCCATTATTCAGGCAAATCACTCCATATGTATACGAGACAGCCGAGTATTCCGATCGAACACAAAATCTGTCTCACTTAGAGTATCTGATTCGACAATACAAACCGGTTACTTTATATATTGTCAACGGGTCATCCTGGCTTTATGATCATGTGGAAATTCTTCGGAAGTGCTTTCCTGAATTACGCATTGCAAATCAGGTGTATGACCACCAGGCAGGTTGGATCAATCGTTATGATGCTAAATTGGTGGCTAATATTGATGTAAATATTGGTTGCAACCAGAGGATTTGTAAGGCTTATTCCGAGCGTGGTGTTGCCTCCGAGCATATTTATTTGATCGAGAATGGGGTAAACCTGGAAGAGTTCGATCCTGCCTTGTATCCATTAGAGCGATGTATCGAAATAAAGAAGAAATTAGGGCTTCCTTTGGATAAGAAGATCGTTACTTTCATTTCACGTATACACTCGCAAAAACGCCCGATGGATTTTGTCGAACTGGCTCGTCGTTTTAGGCATGATGAGAGTGTGGTATTCATTATGGTTGGTGATGGCCCATTAGCTGACACTGTCGGTGAAGTAGTCTCAACTATTGGATTATCCAATTTTCATCGCTTTCCATTCTACAGTCCTAGTACTGATATATATGCAATTACAGACATAATAGTGTTACCCTCGGAATACGAGGGGATGCCAATGGTAATTCTAGAAGCCCAAGCGATGGGAAAACCGGTTGTGGCTACAGATGTTGGAAATAATAGAGATCTTTTGGAGGTTAGCGGAGGAGGTTATGTAATACCTAAGATTGGAGACATAAATGCTTTACGATTGAATGTAAAAAAAGTATTGGAAAAGCCATTTGATCCAGTAATCATCCGAAGTGCGATTTCCGAGCATTATAGCCTTCAAGGGATGATTAAGAAATATCGTCAGGCATTACTCGGAGATTAAGATGCCCAGAACATCAGTAGTAATTCCTTCCTACAATCACGCAGCATTCATTGGACATGCAGTAAATAGCGTGCTGAAGCAAACGGATACGGATTTTGAATTGATTATTGTTGATGACGGTTCAACTGATAACAGTTTGGAGATTCTCTCGAGCTTTAGCGACTCTCGAGTAAAAGTGTATTCTCAATCCAATCAAGGCGCTCATGCAGCCATAAACCGCGGATTACGAGAAGCAAATGGAAAATACCTGGCGATCCTCAACTCCGATGATGCTTACCACCCCCAACGGTTAGAAAAATTAATCCCCATTCTAGATCGGGATTCCAAGATAGGATTGGTAGGCTCACATATTCAAATCATTGACGATACGAATCGGAATTTAAGCGTAAAGCATAAGTATGAAGATAATGAACCATGGTCATTAACCAAACCCGAGCGCAGCTTTCGGGCAGGGGAGGATTTATATGCTGCATTACTGACCGAGAACTATTGGGCGACAACTTCAAACTTCATTTTCTCTCGTGACTGGTACGAGCAAGTGGGTGAATTTCGCCCATTGCGTTATGCCCATGATTGGGACTTCGCATTGAGAATTGCCAATAAAGCCAAGTTGGATTGGTTCCCAGAACCCCTTATCCAATACCGGCTGCATGAAAGTAATACGATCCGAACGAATCAATCTGCGATGATCCTGGAAATCTGCTGGATTCTGGCCGTTCACTTGCCTCAATCTATATTTAGGCAGTGCGAGAAGGATATTTCAGAGGCAGTGCAAGTTGATCGATTACTTAATTCGATTTATACCTATGGTTGTGATACCATCCTCTCGGTTATGCTTTTGCAAAACTTACATGAACGCATCGATTTAGCACTCCAATTGCTTGAGAACGATAACCCTATTCGCCTTCGTTATCTTGAATTTATTCAAGAACGTGTGAAGCAACCCGATAGTGAGACAGTGAAGCAATCTGCGGGTTCTTATGGAGCGATGATTAGTCGCTTGCTCCAATGGGTAAGGCGGATTATTTATAACTCGTTAAAATAGTTATGGAGGATCATGATGTACAACACTGAAAATGTTCTTAAATTGATACGAGATGAAGACCGTGTTTTAGATATTGGAGGCGCAGCGGAAGTATTCCCACGTGCGAACGTCGTCATGGATGTTTTGCCATATGAAGCCCGTATGTTGGGACCGCTGGGTGATATCCCGGAACAATTCACTCGCAATGACTGGTATACTGGCGATATCTGTGCTCCTCAGATTTGGGATCATTTCAAATATAAAGAATTCGATTTTGTTATTTGCTCTCATGTTCTTGAAGATATACGTGATCCGATTTTTGTATGTGGCCAGATGATCAGGGTCGCAAAATCTGGTTACATTGAATGTCCTTCCCGCTTTCGAGAGTGTGCCAAAAGCGATTCCAAAGCTCCTGTGAGCGGGTGGGAACATCACCGCTGGATTTTAGATGTCGAGGAAGGCACATTAATATTTACACCTAAATTGCATTGGGCTAACCAGTTCGATTACCTCGGCGACAAAAGGCGTCATTATCTCGATGACTTCAATTTCCAATTTACGGCGATTCACTGGATTGGATCGTTCGATTATGTAGAACGGGTCACGCGAGGCAGTGTAGTAGAGACCGAAAACCAATTTTATTTCTACGATGTTTACGATTATGACCACCCTCAGCCGTTCCATAGGATTGAGAATATGCCTCACAAGGGTAAAACATTTATTTGGTTCAGCGATTTCAAGTTGCCTATCGAGAAATCCATGCTATTGGAAGAAATTGTCTATAGATACGAAAAGCGTACTAAAACGCTCTCTGACCAACCATCTAGGATGAAACGATTTTTTAGTTGGGCATGGCGGTTATAACGTGTATTGGGAGTCGAGAAGGCATGAATGCATTGCCAATGCCTATCATTTCATTGGTCATGCCTTGTTTCAATCGAGGCTATGATTTACTTAAAGTGCTTCAGGCATACGAGCAGCAGGATATTCAAGAATCCTTTAATCTAATTGCGGTTGATGATGCTTCTACAGACGAAACGTATTCTTTGCTGACTTCATATAGGCCAAAACGCTTTAATTTAATAGTTGAACGCATGGATATAAATAGTGGCCCAGCAACCGCCAGGAATCGGGGTATCCAGTTGGCTAATACTCCTTTGATAGTGTTTGTTGGTGACGATATTATTCCCTCAACCAGCTTTATACGTAAACATATCGAAAAACAAAAACATCATCCGGAATCAGGCGTTGCAATTTTAGGAAAAATAGCCTGGCCGAAAGATATGCCAGTCAATACGCTTATGAAACACATCGATGGCATTGGGGCAGAGCAGTTTAGTTATTATTATCTTAAGGATGGGCAGGAATATGATTTCCGACACTTTTATACGTCGAATATTTCCCTAAAGCGTGATTTACTCAATAGGATAGATAAATGGTTTGACACCGATTTTCAATATGCAGCTTTCGAAGATGTCGAATTAGCATATCGTCTTGAGCAAAATGGCTTGAAGATCATTTATGACGCTGCGGCACTAGCTTTTCATTACCATTATCATAATATTTGGACATTTTCAACCCGGCAATATCAAAGTGGTTTAATGGCTTGTTTGCTGGTGAAAAAACACCCGGAAATATCCAACTTAATCAAAGGGAAAAATTGGCTTACCAAAACCATCTTGCGAGGAGCAATTGGTGTACCGTGGATATATTCCAAAGTGTGTGCAGACGTGCTGGAACAAGCAGTATTACACCGTCTCAGTGAATTTGAATGGAACGGCCATGCTATGCTGGATTCGTTATATCTTGATGTACTAAATTATTTTTATCAAAAAGGCTTGGTCTTTGGTACTTTCGATGAGTCATGCCTGGCAAAGAGAATTCACGGTGTTTATATGATGCGGTTGTACCACGCTATTTTTACACGACTTAGAAATTGATGATAAAGGGATAAAATAATTCCACTTTTAGTATTTTGTTAAGCTTTCAGAGACGTCATAAAAAAACCGTAGGTCGATAAAGCGGAGCTTGGTTATTAGAACCCAGGCTTTGGTGCACATTTATTTAACAAATACTTATTCTTTGTTAAGCTATGCATAAACCTGTTAAAATTATTTTTAATTTAGGGCTATTTATTATCTTATTGACCTTAACGGTATTTATTGTTAACGAATACATCTCTAGCGAACATTATTTTTATTATTGGGATTCGGGCGGGTATCAAGGTGTGTCGGCTGAAGTTGTTCAGGTATTCAAATCATCGCCAAGAAGTGCTCTTCTAACCATAAAGAAGTCTATTAAGCAGGATTACAACTACCTGTATACGATTCCTCTTATACCTTTCCTCATCACACTTGGTACTACACGTCTGATCTATATACTAGGGGTAGCTTTAACATATCAAATGCCATTTGCTCTGGCAATGGGTGTTGTTTCAATGAGGGTACTTCCGTTTAAAAAAATAGAGGTTTTTTGGTCCGCTGCTTTCATCACATTATTAACTCCGATAGCCTGGGCGCCTGCACTGCGCGGCTACCCAGATGTTGGAGGGGCAACCTTGATAGCATTTGCTGTATTTATTTATTTACATGATATAGAATTCAAATATTGGTGGCAGATCTCTTCTGTGGGTTTGTTAATTGCGATTGCTATGTTGTTCCGTCGGCATTATATATTTGCAGGGATCGCTTTTTATTCCTCAAGTTTTTTCATCAATCTAATTCTGTTCTTTTTTCATCGCCGACAAAATTGGCTTATTTCCTTGCATTCCTTGATTCTGAGCAGTGTAAAAATTATTTTAAGTGGAGTGGTATGTTTGATAACTTTGGCTATTATTGGCTGGCCATTTTTAAAAAATTTATTAACCATAGATTACAATGCACTTTATTCATCGTACTTGATCTCGCCAATTAATACTATTCATTTTATCTCTTTCAATTTTGGTTGGTTAGCTCTATTGTTAGCAGTTATTGGTTTGGGTTATGGGTTGTTGCGGTGGTGTCTAATTAAATCCGCGACATTTTTTATATTTATTTTTAGCTTTTTATCGATCACTCAATGGGTTTTGTGGGTCCGGCAATCCGGAGTCCAATACACACTGCACTTTACGCCGATAATAGTAATCGGGCTTACAGCCTTATTATGGTTTTTTTATTTCACACTTAATGGTACTACCCGTATTCTTGCATTAATGTGTTGTGGAATTTACATCCTCCTAAATATGGCTATTGGGCTTACTAATTTATCTATTCCCAATCAACTTTCCTCTTTATTTACTGCCAGATATCCTCCCTTAATCCGTGATGATTATAATGAAATTGTCCGTTTAATTGTATACTTGCGGTCTGTTACTTCCTCGGAAGAGCCGATTTATGTAATTGATTCTTCATCAACAATGAATTATGATCTTATATATAAAGGAGAACAAGAATTATTTGGTCGGGATAATCTAAAATTAAACATACTTGTAACTCCACAGGTGGATTCTCGCGATTATTATCCAGTAGAAATGTTGTTAAAAGCTCAATACATTATTGTTACAATACCTTTTCAGCATCATCTAAAGGTGGGAGAACAAAATGTAGTCAAGGTTGTTTATGATGCTTTTATTGAGAAATGGGAGATTTCTCAGGATTTTGTTGAATTGCCAGAGCAATTTATTTTATCTGGTGGAAAAAATCTCAAAATTTTTAAGCGGATTCGTGCGACGTCTGACGATGCGGCAATCCAATTTTTTATTAAGATGTTGGAATATTTTACTCGTCGTCCCGGTGGACAACCAGATTGGATTGTTTTACACCCAGCATCCAGTATCAATGTGTCCAAGGACAAAACAAATAAATACCAATTGAAATTAAACCGAAATACAATAGCTAATGATGTAAATGTTGGATTGCTCTTTGCAGATAAACTTAGATCCGGAATTTTAATCAAGGGTAAACTTGACATAAAAAGCAAGGGTTGTGATTTTGATAAAATTATATTCCGAGGATTAAATACTAACGGTCAAAATATCGAAAGCAAAATTGTAACGCCAAGTTCATTAGTTTCATCTCAACCTTTTTCATTTATACTACGGTCACCAGATATAAAATATCTCGTTATATATATCAATAGTGAAACTAAATTAATTCGGGATTGTGAAACGATATTTAATTGGATGTTACTCCCCGGTCAATAAATAGTACGCTTTATCGAGAAAACTCGAGCAATTATATTAAATATCTAATGCTTTTCCACCAGCCCTTTTGAAAATTGGAAAGAAATTCATCACCAATTAATAATAAACCTATAAATAATCCTTAACTATAATTGAATAAGACATACTATATAATCGTTTACAGTTCTAAGGAATAATAATATTTCTTTGAAGCCCGCATTTCATGAAAGAGGACCTAACACTATCGATAATTGACGGTTGGCATAAAATATTGTAAAATAAGGATGTCTTACAAATAGAATTCGAAAAAGGTTAAACCGGTGAAAACCGGCGGCGCAAAACTATGGATCTAAAGCCATGAATAATATTGGCTATGATTGCCAGGTTACCGAATGGATGAATAATTATCATAATATTCATATGAGCCTGGGAGTCACCCAGGCTTTTTTCTTATACGGATCTATTATTAATCCTGAGTATATCGCTCAGTTTCTTAATAAGTGGAGATGGGTATGAAGTCGAGAGTATTAATTATTTGTATTTCAGTAATCATTATTTGGTTATCGACTGCGACACCTTCTCAGGCTGCGGGATTTTCAGACAAAGGAAATAATTACCATGATATCCAGCGATTATTTAACATCGAAAACTCTCTATCGAGCGTAAATATCATTCATGTGCCAAGTGATGTGGCTGATTTTCAAACAGCGATCAATCAAGTGGTAGATGGTGGAATAATCGAGCTATCAGCAGGGACTTATTATGCACCTCAAGGTGGATTTAGGATCCTCGATCAATACAAAAGTTTTACGATCCAGGCTTCTGATGGGGCGGTAGTTACTCTTGATGGCGGTGGAATTAATGATATTTTAAGGATTATGTATACAGATCCTATCCGAGCTCGCCCTATAATCATCAAAGATCTCGTATTTGCGAATGGCAAATCGACAACTGTGGGAGTAGCAGGGGGAGTAACCCTGCATAAAGCAATAATCACTTTTATTGATTGTAAATTCTCTAATAATTCTGCCAATCAAACTGGTGTAGGTGGGGGTGTATTAGTAACACTGCAATCTACTGTTTTTTTCTTCAATTGTGAATGGAATAATAATTATGCTGTTAATTACGGGGGGGGATTAGCTATCCAAGATTACTCTAAAGTTTATATTCACTCTTCGAAGTTTACTGCTAACCGAACGAACTATCCTAATCATTCGGTTACTGCGGCTGGCGGTGCTATTCATGTAGGTAATTCAAGGCTACGAGTAACAAATACACGTTTTGAGAATAATCAGGCAGGTTATGTTGGTGGGGCGCTCTATGTGATTGGCAATTGGGCTACTCCAATAACGGAACCTCAAGCTGATGTTGAAGTTGCCAATTGCACATTTATCAATAATCAATCCGTCCGAGATCCGAGCGTTAGTTTCTCAATGCCAACAGAAGGTGGAGCCATGCATGCAGAGGCTCAAGCAATTCTAAGAGTGTTCAATTCGCGGTTTGTTTCCAATAGTGCTATGGCTGGAGGAGCTATCAGCATATACCAGGCACATGTAGAGCTCGATGGTGCAGTTTTCCTTGGAAATACGGCGACAGGTGTCGGATCCATGGGAGGTTATGGGGGAGCAATAACCGCTAACTCTAACGATATTCCATCTGATGGTAATATAAATCGCCCCCCTGTCTATCTCTCGATATACAACTCAATAATTATCGGTCATTATGGGACTGTAACTACAGTTGCCCAGGGAGGCGGGGGAATTTTTGTGATAGGGGATCTTAGTCGGACCTATGGGCTAGGTGGAGTGAATAAGAAGGGGACGATTGAAGAGAATCGAGCTACGGTCATCGTTGATAATGTGGTTTTTGATGACTTAGATGTTCAAAAACCCTTCGATGATGGAGTTGGTGGAGCAGTTTATGTTGACTTGGTAAATTTGCAGTTACAAAATAGCCTTATAACTAGATCTGATGCGATTGGCTCTAATAATAGCTCAGGAGGAGGCTTAGCAGCGATCGATCAGTCTTTAATTAATATAAGCACAACTACTTTTGCTAAAAATTCGACTGGTCGTTACGGGGGCGCAATATTTATTCAAGGCTCTACGATTAATATGTCAGATTGTTATCTTATCGAAAATGCTGCCAACACCGATTATGGTTCTGCATTATTCACGGCACCTGATGATAATCATAACTTACCGGTGAATGGGGTTATCGAGGGATGCACAATTAGTAATAATACAGGTCAGCCTGTTTTTGATGATGACCGTACTAATGGACCGATCAATGATGTGCGTTATAACGATAATCGCTTTTATCATGGTGGCATAAGTGCGATAGTTTATTCGGATTCCATCTGGCCATATAGCTGGAAAACCATTGACCAATTGAACAACATGGTAATTAATCGGGCTAATGGGACCTTAACACCAAAATCACAAATTCCAAATATTGCCTTAGTAAGCGCTCCTGTGATTGGAACCATTCTTGCGGCACCAAAGCAAGTATTAATGACAAGCCCTAACGGTGATCCAACCCCTCCACTTTCAACCTATATAAGTTATGCCTGGAGTGGTGGAACTGCCACGTTGGATGGATATAGTGTCACGGGTAATGCAGGTATGTTAGAAACGTCTAGTAATGGTATGCACACCTTGATGGTTGGTAGTAGCAAATTCAACGCACAGGTTAGCGAGGCACCGACTCCTTCCGCTTCATTCGATGCCTCGCTGGATAATAATGGTACAATTCTTACCTGGTCTGTTATGGCAGGCACTTTTATAGATGCCGCTATTGACCAGGGTGTCATAATTAACCCTGTACTATCAGGATCAGTACATGTAACTTCAACGATTGATAAAGTATATCGTTTTTATGCCCTTACACAAGAGGGAGGCATTCTTCAATCAGCCAGTAGCAATGCTCCCATTCTGAACACTCTGGATAATACCAATGTCATGGTTGGCCTGAATGCTCCCAATTTCTATGGCTCACTCCCAATAATAAACACGGGGGGAGGTACGATTAGCTGGACTGCGGTAAGCTCAAATCCCACTCTTGTACAAGTTCTAACACCCAATGGGCAGACAGAAACTCAGGGTGTATTGAATTTCTCGGTTACAATCAACCCCCAATCTTATCCGGGTATACAAAGTTCTCTTGTTCAAACCGAGCTAGTTTATATTGATATTGATGCTGGTGAAGCTGGTACCCAAAGAGTGGCGGTAAATATCATTATTGTTGAACACTTGGAACAATTATTTTTACCTCTGGTCATCCATTGATTATTATATATGTTTATATCAAAGCTACTAAATGGTTAAATTGCTAAAATTGCACTGATTATAATAGTGTATAGCTCTTTCTGTGAGGAAAGTCGTGAATACTGGTGAAATCTAATACGCCATCGTTCTCGGCTTTTTTTTATTATATAATGACTAAAAAGAATCGTTGATTAGTATATTCATGCGAATCTTACCAGACAAATATAATTGAATTATTTTCATGGCTTGATGCACATCATTTCTTTATGTCGAATTTATTTTGGCAAAGCGATAATCGGAAAGTATTAACTCTCAGTGGTGCCAAAGGGGATACAAGGCGTTATCGGTCTTTTCATCTATTAGAACAATTACAGTTTATCGGCGCGCCGTGTGTAACCTCTCACATTTCCAACCGGAAATTACTTGAAGAGTTAGATCGATCCGCAATCGTGATATTTCATCGGGTCAGCTTTGATAAATATGTTGAGAGGCTATTTGAAATGATACGGAGTCGTGGTATCTTGGCAATTGCCGACGTAGACGATCTTATTTTTGACCCCTCGGCTTTTGAATGGATTGATAGTCCTGATTTTCAAGACCCTTTTCGTTCAGCTCTTTATAAGGAAGACATGCGTCGGAACCGCATGGTTCTTGAACGATGCAACGCGGCGATCGTATCCACTGAATTCCTGGGTAGACAGGTGCGGTTGCTCGGTTTGCCAGTTTGGACTCACCGGAACGCCTTTAGCTTGGAAATGCTTGAAATTTCAGAAAACGTTTTCTTGAAAAGGCAGATTAATAAAGAAAAAATTGTCATTGGTTACGCCAGTGGAACGCCTACGCATGATCGCGATTTTGCAATAGTAAAACCAGCTTTAAAATATATCTTACATAACTACCCTCAAAGTGAGCTTCATATTTACGGTCCAGTAGACGCTGGTCGAGATTGGGGCGTAGTAGAGAATAAGATTAAAATACACAAGTTGGTACCCTGGAGGGAATTACCGAAATTTTTAGTACAATTCAATATAAATATCGCACCTCTGGTGATGGATAATTCGTTCGGGAAATCTAAGAGTGAAATTAAGTACGTTGAAGCGAGTTTGGTGCGGGTTCCCACCATTGCCAGTAGCACAGAGGCATATGAGTTCGCGATCCAATCAGGAGTGAATGGGTTTCTGGCAAATAATGAACAGGAATGGGTAGAATTCCTTTCCCAATTAGTCGAACAAGAGGAAACCCGCCAGTCGATGGGTTTAAAAGCATATGAGGATGTTATGAATAGGTATCATCCCATAAGGCGAGCTAAAGAACTACTGGAGACTTTGAACCAGATACACCAACAGTATAAAGGCGTAAGTTTCTTGCCCAACACACCTGAAAGGCAAGCCGAGCTATGTAGCCTTAGCAATCACGTTAGTCGGCGTGGTTTTTATATCGATCCAATTATCGAGCAAAAACCCACCCTATTCCAGAGAGGTTTGTATTCAATACGATACCGGGGTATTCTAACTTTAGTCATTCAATGTTATATTTTTATTAGACGTCTACTGGCTCCGTGGTTTCCGTTTAGAAAGAATCGGTAAAAATAAAACGGGTTTATATGCAGGAACCGTTATTATCCATTTGCATCGTAACCTACCAGGCGTGCGATTATCTTAAGCAATGCCTGAATTCGATTTGTAAGAGTCAGCGCCGGTCAGGTAAGTTTGAGATCATCGTGGTCGATAATGGTTCCACAGATAATACCGCCGAGATAATCCGAGCCAACTATAAAGATATTTGTTTGATCAAAAACCAGGAAAACCTTGGTTTTACATTACCGGTGAACCAGGCGCTTATGAAAGCGAGGGGGTCTTATCTACTAATATTAAATCCAGACACCGTCATAGAGCTTTCTGCGTTAGATGACCTAATCCACTTTATGGAACAGCACCCTGAGGTGGGTATTTGCGGTCCCAAGGTGTTGAATCCCGATGGCACGCTGCAGAAACCCTGCCGCAGAGGCGAGTCCCGCCCCTGGGCAGTCATCAGCTACTTCACCGGGTTGTCCAGGCTTTTTCCTAAAAGTAAGCTTTTTGGTGAATATTTATTGAGTTACCTGGATGAGGATGAAACCCATGAAGTGGCCGGCGTCTCGGGCTCGTGCATGTTGATCCGGCGTGAAGTCATTGATCAGATTGGTCTCCTGGACGAGCGCTTTTTTGCCTACCAGGAAGACGCTGATTACTGTTTTCGGGCCCGCCAGGCTGGCTGGAAGGTTTTTTACGTGCCCACCGCAAAAATCATCCACTATGGAGGGGTCGGCGGTTCTCATGTTCAACCCTACCGTTCGATTATAGAATGGCATCGCTCGTATTGGTTATATTACCGTAAGAATCTGGCTGGCGATTATTTCTTTCTATTCAATTGGTTTTATTATCTGCTAATGGGGGTAAAATTGATCCTTGCGTTGGTTCAACATACACTCCATAAAGGTAAATTTTCTCGCAGTTGATTACTATGTCTCTAAAGATAAGCGAAACCCAGGGTGTTGGCGTTGAAAATGAATGGAGTCTCCGTGAGCAAATTCTGCGAACGGCTCATCAATGGCCATATCCATTAATGGCTTGTATTCTTGGCGCTCTTCTGGCTTTGGGAATATCTTTCCTGATTCCGGTTCGTTATGTGGCTGAAAGCCGATTAAGTGTCTCATATTTTTCGGATGCCATCTTTCGCAACTCCGATGACTATAAAAACTGGGAAATCGGGCAGTTAAATACCTTTATCTTCACTGAACCGGTGTTGGAAGCCACGTTGGATAAATTGAAGAACAGCGAGCCCTATTGGGAACGGTTCTCAACCCAAGATCTCCTTCCCACGCTGCATGTCTACTGGCGCAACACCGGCACCTGGCGTCTGGTTGCCAAAGCCGACACGCCCCGGCATGCTACCCAGCTTGTCCAGGCGTGGAAACAAGCTGTTTTGGAGAGTCTGGAACCGGTGTTAATCGCAGCCAATAAATTAACCGAAATTAGCTACCAATTGAACGCTATCGCCAGGTCGCAGGTTGAGCTCACTTTGCGCGCAACCGAATTGGCTCAAATAAAAAACCGGTTGAGCGCATGGCGATCAGATGCTCTCCACCAGAATCTTGACCAGGGTATCGATCGCCTTCAAAGCTGGCAGTTACAGATTTTGATCGCCCAGATAACTCCAAGTAACCCGGCTGGCCTGAAATTACTTAAGACGACCCCGGCTATGGATGCGCCAGGGCGCGATTACATCGATTGGGTAGAACAGGCATTGGTGCTCATCGATGAGCAATATGCTATCGTCCAGGCGCAAATCCCCATTTTGGATTCTCAACATAATGAATATTTTCAGCAATGGCAAGCTGCATATCAGATTTCGGATGGTCTTTCGGCTTATATCCACATCGAATCCATCCCCGATTTGAATAGTACCGCGCATGCGGAACGCTCGAGTTCACTGGCGGCCCTGGTGGGAGGCATCCTGGGTATTTTATCCTGGGTGTTTTACTGGCTAATGCGTCCGTTCCTACGAGCTGCAAAATGACTGCATTGGATTGGCGGGGAGTCTTTCCTGTATTGCGAAAAGTGAGCTGGGCGCTCTTTCTGGTTTGCCTGCCGGTAACCAGTTTCCCATTTTTTCCTGCTGGCATCGGCGGCGGCACGCTGGTGCGACCGCTTTCGGTTTACCCCATGCTCGTGCTTCTGTTGATTGTGGTCATCCCGCGTTTGTTGCATAAACCGATCCCCAAGACGCTGGTGGCATTGATGCCCTTTATCCTGGTGGCAATTGCCAGTGGGGCGGTTTCGATGCTGCGGGATATCGAACCCGCCATGGGTATCTCGGTCTTGGATCGGACAGCCCGTGGCCTGGTCACTCTGGCTATTGGGGTGGCGTTTTATTTTACCGTTTCATTGGTGCCTCTTACTTTCGAAGAACTGCGCGCCTCGTTGCGCTGGGTATATGCTGGTTTCAGCCTAGCAATGTTGTGGGGGTCATTCCAGGCGATGTACGTGATCCAGCGCCTCCCGGCTTTGTTTCACAAGCTGGATGAGCTCCAGCGTTTCATCTCGATTCGCAAACTATTTCAAACCCGAATTTCGGGATTGACTTACGAGCCCAACTGGTACGCCGAGCAGATCAGTATCTTACTCATTCCCTGGTTACTGGCTTCGGCGATCACGGGCAATTCAGTATTCCGCTGGCGTTGGCGTAGGGTGACGATCGAGTGGTTACTGCTTGGCTGGGCGGTAGCTAACCTGGTCTTTACCTACTCTCGAGCCGGATATCTTAATCTGATTATCTTAGCCTTATTGGGTTTATTACTTTACCGCCCCTTGCAAGCGCATACTAACCCGGAAAAGTCGATTGGTCATCGCTGGCGATGGGGACGGTTAGCCATCGAAATAGCCGCCCTGCTGGTTGTGATTGCCAGTGTGGGTTACCTGGCTGGCAGGCAAAACACCTTTTTCTCTCGCTTATGGAATTTTTGGTCAGAAAAAAGCGATACGAGTACCACGAGTTATATCCAGTATATCGGGTTTGGAGCGCGGGTTACCTATGCAGAAACTGCCCTCCGCATCTTCCAGGTATATCCTGTTTTAGGGGTGGGCCCTGGGAATTATGCATTTTATTTTGTGGAAATGATCCCCGACCGTCCCTTAGCGATATTACCCGAATTATTGCGAATTGTCAGCCCCGAACCGGGCCGCGACCGCTTGATTACTCCTAAAAATCTCTATTTCCGCATCCTGGCAGAGATGGGATTGCTGGGGATAGCCGCATTCCTGGCATTTATGATTGCCATTTTGGGTTGTGCGCTTTACTTGTGGCTTTCTACAAATCGCGAAGAGAAGTATTGGGGGTTAGCTGGATTATTGGGGTTGGTGGTTGTGGCTGTGGGAGCGATTTCTTTTGATTCTTTTACCTTGCCGAATATGTGGGTGGTCTACGGTTTGATTACCGCGGCGACCTCGATTTCGGAGCAAAACTCTCGAATTAATCATGCCATGCTATAACCCGAAATTGGAAATCCGAATTTCGAATGCAATAAGCCATGTTCACCACAAAGTTTTCATGAATTACATATACTGCAAAGGATGAAAATTCAATGGCTTATTTTCAGGTCAGACATGAATGCGCAAAGATATATAAATTGTAATGAAAACTTCGTGACTTGGTGATTTCGTGGTAAAACCTTTTTTCAATTCAGTTATCCTAACTCGGACAAGCTGAAACTAACCAAGGAATGATCCACGAAGGACACGAAAGGGCACTAATATTTTCTTCGTGATTACTCGTGCTCTTCGTGGATGAGAATTCTTTGCTTTTTGTGCAAACATTTTACTCGTAATTAATTACATGAAAGAAACATTATGAAATCTGCCTGGACTGGCCCAATCGTATGTGGCGTGGTTTTTATCATCGTCGTTTGTCTGGTGTGCATTTGCCTTGGTCTTGGGATTAGCACGTATTTCACGCTGAAAGAAGCGTCTCAATCCAATCCAATATCCAGCGGGTCATCTAACCCCACCAGCACGCCGGTGGTCATTCGACCCACACCGCATGCATTACTAAACCCAAAAGAAACTTTTCAAATTTTAACCGCTGTGGATGTACCCATCAATGACCTGGTCGACCTGACCAGCCGATTAAAGGGGAAAAGAAATCTTGCCCTCACCCAAACTGCGCCAGCCACGCCTTTCCAGGTGGGAGATAGACAATCCTTCTGGGTTTCTAACACCGATACCAACGAAAATTTCCAGGTGGAAGCTACTTTGCGATATATCACCGAACATGCTTATTTTTGGCTTCAGGATGATATTCCGTATAAAGAGAAGGATTTACAAAACCTGGCTGAGGCGTTTGAAAAAAAGATTTATCCCACCGACCGCGAGTTTTTCGGCAGCGAGTGGACGCCCGGGGTGGATAACGACCCGCATATCTACATTTTATACGCCCGGGGGATGGGAGACACCATTGCAGGCTATTTCTCTTCGGTGGATGAATATCCTCCGACCGTGCATGAGTATTCGAACTGGCATGAGATGTTCTTATTTAATGCTGATAATGTATCCTTTCGGGAGGATTTCACGTATGGAGTACTGGCGCACGAGTTCCAGCACATGATCCACTGGTACCGGGATCGAAATGAAGATACCTGGATGAATGAGGGTTTCTCCGACCTGGCGATGTTACTCAATGATTACGATACGGGCGGTCACGATTACGTGTACACCCGCGATCCAGACCTGCAGCTCAATGATTGGCCCACCGACCACAATGCCACTATGCCGCATTATGGGGCCGCGTTCCTCTTTATGACTTACTTCCTCGACCGTTTTGGGGAGGAAGCCACCAAGGCATTGGTGGCTCGTCCGGAGAATGGTCTGGAGAGTATTGACCTTTTATTGAAAGACCGCAACACAAAAGACCCGCTGACGGGTGAAACCATTAGTGCTGATGACGTCTTCCTGGACTGGGTTTTGACCTCCTACCTGCAGGATAAGAGCGTTGGAGATGGACGCTATATCTATCATAACTACCCAGATGCGCCTCAGCCAACCTTTACCGAGAATATCTCCTCCTGCACGCCAGAGATGAGAACCCGGGATGTACGTCAATACGGTGTAGACTATATCGAGATCGATTGCCAGGGCAAACCGACCCTGCATTTCGAAGGCTCGACCCAGGTTAATGTTTTGCCGAGCGACTCTTACTCGGGCTCGTATGCTTTCTGGTCGAACAAAGGTGATGAATCGGATATGACCTTGACCCGCAGTTTTGATTTTACGAATGTAAGCGGCGATATAAGTCTCTCGTACTATACCTGGTACGAATTAGAAAAAGATTTCGATTACGTCTACTTGGAGGCTTCTACGGATGGGGAGAATTGGGCTATCCTGAATACCCCCTCGGGCAGCGCCGAAAACCCCACTGGCAACAGCTTCGGCTGGGGTTACAACGGGTTGAGCGGCGCCAGCAGTGAAGACGTGCGTGATGCTCGTTGGATCCAGGAGAATGTTGATCTTTCCAACTATGCTGGGAAAAAGGTTCAACTCCGCTTTGAGTATGTAACGGATGCAGCCGTGAATGGTGAAGGTTTCCTGTTGGACGATATTTCCATTCCCCAAATTGATTATTTCACCGACTTCGAGAGCGATGAGGGTGGTTGGCAAGCAGCCGGATTTGTGCGCATTCAAAATGCCTTACCCCAAACCTATCGTCTGGCGCTTATCAAATTTGGAGATAAGACCACTGTCGATTACCTCACCCTGGGGGAGGATAATACAGCGGATATTCAATTGAATTTCGAAGATGGAACCCGGCAAGTCATCCTGGTGATCACGGGGACCACCCGTTACACCCGTCAAGCTTCGGGATATCGGTTTTACTTCACGCCATGAATAGCCTGGACCTTACTAAGAATATAGCCGTGAAAACCGTAGCTGGGCCCTTCCCAGCTACGGTCGCTATTAAGGAAATCACTGGTTCAGGGGAGCCCGCAGTTTTGCCAGTTGCTCCTCCAGCTCGGCTCTCCGCACCGCGGCGGCTTGCTTAATATCAGCCCGAATCCGGTTAACTCGATCTTCTAACTGATCGCGCAGATTTTCGCCCGAGGAAGGGGTAAATAATAGCGCCAGGGTCGCCCCCACCAGCGCACCGACTAATGCCCCAGACAGGAAACTCAACAATTTGCGCATAAACACCTCCATCTTTTAGCGAACTGTACTTTTTGGCTTTGGCTCATATTATAATGTGAAAAACCCATTGTGGTGCGGCTTTCAAACGCAGCCGAAGGCAACAATGAATGTTGCGCTACAGATTCTCGCCTGCCTGGCAAATGACAGCCAGTAATACGATAGATATATTCGGATGATTGATTCATCTTTGCCGCTGATTGATTTACATCGCCACCTGGAAGGCAGCGTGCGCCTGGAGACTATTCTCGACCTGGGGCGCAAGTACGGGTTGCCTTTGCCGGCCTGGGAAGTCGAATCGCTTCGTCCGTACGTGCAAGTTGTTGAACCGCAACCCGGCGTCATGGCGTTTATTTCCAGGTTCAAGTGGATGGTTGGGATTTTGGTCGATTACGAAGCCTGTTACCGGATCGCCTATGAAAGTGTCCTGGATGCCCAGGCTGAAGGTATCGATTATGTGGAGCTTCGTTTCAGCCCCTGGTTTATGGCTGAGCCTCACCAGTTAGAACCAGCCGGGGTGGTGAAGTCGGTGGTGAATGGGTTGGGGCAGGCTATCTCCGATAGCGGGATGCAAGCCAAATTGATTGGGATATTGAGCCGCACTTACGGTCCCGAAATCGCATGGAAAGAGTTGCAAGCTTTGTTATCCCAGCGCGATCATCTGGTAGGCCTCGATTTAGCCGGCGATGAAGCTAATTTTCCAGGCGATTTGTTCGCGGAGCATATCCAACATGGCAGAGATGCCGGCTGGAAAATTACCGTGCATGCCGGCGAGGCTGCGGGAGCAGAAAGTGTGTGGCAGGCAATTCGAGATCTGGGTGCGGTTCGGATCGGGCACGCCGTCCGGGCCTTGGATGACCCGAAGTTGATCGAGTACATGCGGGAACATCGAACTGGAATCGAAACCAACCTCACCAGCAACGTCCAAACCAGCACGGTATCCGATTACGCCAGTCACCCGTTGCGGCAGTTCATGGAGCAGGGGTTGTTAGCCACGATAAACACCGACGACCCGGGGATAAGCGGCATTGACCTACGTTTTGAATATGAGGTTGCGGCTCCAGCCGCGGGTTTGAACCAGCTTCAAATCCATCAATTACAACGAAACGCGTTGGACGTAGCCTTTCTAACTCCAGACGAACGCCAAAGGTTGTTAGAAAGCAAACGCCCAGCCACCCGGCTCGGAAACGTAAAGAAGGACAAAGGGATGGATTTTAGCGAAAGAAAGGCAAGCTAATGATCATACTATCGGTTGGGATGCCCCGAGCGGGTTCGGGCTGGTTTTATAACCTCACCCACGACCTGGTTGTCGCCTCGGGAGGGCAAGATGCCCGCCAGATTCGCCAGCGTTACCGACTTCAAAGTGTGCTCACCGAGGTGAATTGTAATATCGGCGCACTTACTCTGCGGCGGTTGTTGGCTGTTTGGTTACCCTCCCGGTTGGGGAACACTTTTGTCATCAAGGCGCATGCTGCCCCAACTCCAATTGGTCGCTTGTTTATTCGATCAGGTTGGATGCGGGCTGCGTACATATACCGTGATCCCCGGGATGCCATGTTATCAGCCTACGAAAATGGGCAACGCGCAATGCAAAAAGGGCGCCCGAATGCTTTCTCTGGGCTCACCGATTTCGATCGAGCCCTGAATTTCATGCAAGGTTATGTTGATATCTCAACCGCCTGGTTGAGTTGCCCGGCTGTCTTGAATACCCGCTATGAAGATTTGCTTATGGATTACCCGGTGGAAACTGAACGTTTGGTTAACTTCTTGAAATTGGACCCGGGGAACGAAGCTATTCGACAAGTAATCGAAAAGTACCGTCCGGAGCAAGGCATGGCAGATCGAAAGGGATTGCATTTCAGCAAAGGGAAAATTGGTCGATTCAGGCAGAAGTGGAGCCACGCCCAACTGGAATTGCTTGCCCAACAGTTTGAGTCGTACCTAATTCAGGCGGGGTACGAAGTCTGAACCGCTGATGTTTTTCCAGTAGCGAATAATATCTCGCAAATTGGGCTGAGATGCTTCGCTCCGCAGATAACGCTGCGTTTAGCATGACATGCCTGAGTAGTTTGCGTTATCCCTTGCAGAATTGCGACATTACGTGGATAATAGTGATACCGCTCGCATCTTCACCGAGTGAGACGGAAAAATGATCTACCAAATCCTATCATTGTTTTGGACTCTACCTTAGAAAAGGAGGGCACCATGTCCATTCAACCAGCTAATTCATCATCTCTCGCCGGGGGACGCAAGAAAGTTACCATCCTGGAATTACAGCGGAAAAAACAGCGCGGTGAGGTCATCACGATGCTTACCGCCTATGACTATCCCACGGCTCTGATCATCGATCGGGCTGGTATCGATGTCATCCTGGTTGGTGATTCGCTCGGTATGGTAGTCTTGGGCTACCAGAACACCCTGCCGGTAACCATGGAAGATATGATCCATCACTGTAAAGCGGTTAGACGGGGAGCACAGAGCGCCTTGCTGATCGGCGATATGCCATTCATGTCCTACCAGATATCCGCTCAAGAAGCGCTCCGCAATGCCGGGCGGTTTTTACAGGAAGCCGGTATGGACGCAGTAAAACTAGAAGGCGGTCAAGAGCGCCGGGAAGCTATTCGGGCGATTGTCGCAGCTGGGATCCCGGTGATGGGGCATATCGGGTTGACGCCGCAAAGCGTCAACCAATTGGGCGGCTTTCGCCCACAGGGGCGGAATGGAAAAGCAGCCCACCGGCTACTAGATGACGCCCTGGCTCTACAGGATGCCGGTTGTTTCAGCATTGTGTTAGAATCGCTGCCTGGTCGCCTGGCAGCTTTGATTTCGGAAAAACTCGAAATCCCAACGATCGGCATCGGCGCTGGGGCAGCTTGTGACGGGCAGGTGCTTGTGACCCATGATTTGTTGGGTTTATTCGACCGTTTTACGCCCAGGTTCGTGAAGAAATATGCCGATTTGTATAGCCAGATTCTGCAAGCGGTTGAAAATTACCGCCAAGATGTTCAAGACCATCGTTTTCCTTCCGAAGAACACGGCGTCGAAATGCCGGAAGGCGAATGGCAGGCATTGATCCAAAAAATCGAGGCTATCGAAGCATCCCCAAATAATTGAAACTGTCTGGAGGTCGCTCGAAAACTGGAAATGGTAGAAAAGGAAACAATTCTCATTGTCGGCACGGGTGCAATGGCTTGCTTGTTTGCCGGGCGGCTGACCGCGGCTGGGTTTCCAGTTGTGATGTTGGGCTCTTGGCCGGAGGCAATTGAAACCCTGCATGAACATGGTGTGACTGTGATCGAGGCGGATGGAAGCGAACACACCCACCCGGTGAGAGTCACCCGCGATCCGGCTGTCCTCCAGGACGTCCATTTTGCCTTAGTGCTGGTTAAATCCTGGCAGACTCAAAAAGCCGCCCGCCAGATCGGGCGCTGCCTGGCGAAGAATGGCGTCGCGCTGACTCTCCAAAATGGGCTTGGCAACCGCGAAACCCTGGTGGAGACACTGGGCGCTCAGCGGGTGGCGTTAGGGGTGACCACCCTTGGCGCGAATTTGGTCGCCCCGGGCCGGATTCAAGCCGCCGGCGAGGGAGTGGTGTCCGTGAGCATACACTCTCGACTAGGCGGGTTAGTTGAAAAGCTCCGCGCTGCCGGTTTCATTATTGAAAATGCGCCCGACCCGGATGAGTTGCTTTGGGGAAAGCTGGTCATTAACGCAGCTATCAACCCGCTGACGGCAATCCTGGGCGTGACCAACGGTGAGCTGCTGGGGCGGCCTACAGCGCGGGCTTTGATGGTGTCGCTGGCACGAGAAGCAGCCGCGGTGGCGGTAGCTCTGGGTATCCGCCTGCCATACCCCGATCCGGTTGTGGCGGTCGAGAGCATCGCCAGGCGCACGTCCGCCAACCGCTCGTCCATGCTTCAGGATATTCTGCGCCACGCTCCAACTGAGATCGATGCGATTTGCGGGGCAATTGTGAAAGCTGGTGAACAAGCCAATATCACAACTCCAATCAATCGCACCATGTGGCAATTGATCAAAGCGCTGACGTCAGCGGCTGGTTCCTAAGGTTACTTATGCGTTCTGTTTAATATTGTAAAGTGTTGCTATTGAGGAACTATCCCGACCACGAAGATTATTGGACGCTGATAAACGCTGATCTTGGCCGATTCCATCTTCAGAAATCAACGTTTGTCAGCGTAAATCAGCGTCCAGAAGATTTGGTTACGGCTGGTAGCCGCTCTGTAGAGGATCATGAAAACGGTTATTTCAATACCAGAATTGCGGAATGAGCGAGCAAAACTACCCGAACCGCTCGGCTTGGTGCCCACGATGGGTTATCTTCATGAGGGGCATCTCTCATTGGTAACAACCGCCAGGCAGGAGTGCGCCAGTGTGGTGGTCAGCATCTTCGTGAATCCCTCTCAATTTGGACCCAGCGAAGACCTGGTAAATTACCCGCGCAATTTAGGGCGTGACCTGCGTCTGCTGGAAGCCACCGGAGCCGATCTGGTTTGGACGCCAACCGTCGCGGTGATGTACCCACCCAACTATCAAACCTGGGTGACCGTGGAAGAAGTGACCCAACCATTAGAAGGCAAAATGCGGCCGGGTCACTTTCGGGGTGTGGCTACGGTGGTTGCAAAGCTCTTCAATGCGGTGCAACCCCAAAAGGCATACTTTGGGCAAAAAGACGCTCAACAATCCATCGTCATCCGGCGCATGGCGCAAGACCTCGATTTCCCGGTGGAGATTGTTGTATGCCCTACAATCCGCGAAGCAGATGGTTTAGCGATGTCTAGCCGGAATGTTTACCTCGATCCCAGCGAAAGAAAGGCAGCCCCAGTGTTGTATCGGGCATTGAGCGCGGCGCGCCTGGCTTTTGAAGCTGGCGAGCGAGGGGCAAATGAACTGCGGCAAATCATGCAAGCGGTGATCGAGAAGGAACCCCTGGCGAAATTGCAGTACCTCTCCTGTGCCGATGCGAATACTTTGCAGGAGATAGAAGGCGAAATCACGTCTCAGGCTATACTTTCGATGGCTGTTTTTATTGGCCAGACGCGCTTGATTGATAATCTTGTGTTGGATGGGTAATGATGGTAATAAAATCCTAGCCACTTGACACTTTTGGAATAGGACACGGATAAATGCCTATGAACGCGGATATTTTTAAAAAAAGTAAGGTTACTGCTCAGCCATCTCGAATATCATGTCTTTGCGAGTAAATCCACAGCGCTCCGCGCACTTCATTCTGGAGGAAACCGGGAACCAAGTTTCTTAGGAGGAGGGTGCTCTCCCCGACGAAGCCCTGGCCTGACGCCAGGACAGGCAATCTCCTCTTTTAAAAAAATGATGACTGAACTGCAAAAAGGTAAAATTTTTAACGCCAAGCCGCAAAGAAATTAAAAAGTGGCTCAAGAAAATTGAGAAAAAAATTGGATGAAGCAGACAAAAAATCAAGCATCTTTTTGAAAATCTTGGCGGCTTTGCGTCTTTGCGTTAACAACAAGCCTTTTTGAAGTGGATTCAAATGATTATTTCTCAAAGAAAGTTACTCGTTTAATGGGAGATTGCTTTGCAAAGGACGCTTGCAACGACATGGTTGAGTAGTTACAAAGCAAGGTAGAAAAAGATAATCTCGACGTTTTTGGCGCACTTTACGATCAGCATACCATTTTTGAAATTATCAGGTGGTTAGATAAAATCGTGATTTGGCAGTTATTATTTTGAGAGGAATCAAGATGTTATTAACGATTGACATTGGCAATACCAATATCACCATCGGTTTATACACCGATGGAACTTTGGGACCTCGCTGGCGGTTGGCGACAGACCATGAGCGCATGCCCGACGAATATGGTTTGCAGTTAATCGGAATGTTAGCCCACGCC
>Ga0315282_10002461_pt1 | contig 34056 bp, 48 predicted proteins | sample YL17G07_20_MG_FD_203693 | JGI IMG/M metagenome (GOLD analysis project Ga0315282, IMG submission 203693) | Sediment microbial communities from Yellowstone Lake, YNP, Wyoming, USA - YL17G07_20 | ecosystem: Environmental > Aquatic > Freshwater > Lake > Sediment | place: USA: Wyoming | collected...
TCCCGAATGCTTCTCAGACTTGCAAGAGCGCGACGAAGAACTGGTATGTACGACGTGCGGGTTTGTTGTAAACAGCTTAAATCCTGAAGTATCTATCCCCTTTGATGAGCCTAAAACTCCAGTGAATGCTTTGGCATTCGGTCACGGTGAAGGTGGCACGTTAGGTGCGAGGGGCACATTCTGCGTTCTAGCTCAAGCCAATGGAGTGTCTGACCTGCCTATTCGCGCCAAACACATCAGCACTATAACTCTGAAAGTGGACCATCCGAAAATAATGGCTATGCTTAGGTTTGGCAGGCTATTGGCTCATGAATGGGGATTTGATGAGCATGGAAAACTTAAAAGCATAATCTTCAGCAACAGTCTGGGCCGTCTGATTCGTAAGGTAGGCGCTTACATTGTTCTGTCAGAGTGGCATGTTCCCATCAGAAAAGTCGTGGAAGGGTGCTTCGCCCTCACCCTTAAAAGGTTGTTAGGCGAAAAAACCTTCCAGGATGCCCTTCAAAAATTACAGGTCGACCGAAACTTGCTTGTTTCAGTTGACATTCTCGGGGGCTTGGCAAGAGACAACAATTATGGAAAAATTTTGGACAGCCTACGTGCAGCCAAAAAAGACAATCAATTCATTTTTCCCTTCAAAGACTGTCCCTGCGTCACATGCCCAAAAAACACACAATGCTACTGGTGAAATCAAATGGCCGTCACAGAAGAAATGATCATGCTTGACGAATGGCAAAGAGACAGCAAAAACTGTAGACTCCGCAAAAAAGGATTATGCTCATATTTGACTACGAAAACAGAGTGCAACCCACAGAATTGCCTCAGACTAGACCCGCAAACCAGAAAAGCCCTAAGTCAGGTCCAAGTCTATGTCTAAAAGTCGTGAATGAAAAACATCACAAACAACCCCAAAACAGTCTTCAATAGTAATGCAAGTGTAGCATAGTTTTATATTTTGTGATGTGTTTTAGAGTGCGGCTTACGTCGACGCTTTTGGGAGTTGGGAGGTTGAGTTGGAAGCTTCGGTATAAATACAGTGTCGATTTCAAAGAGATTGAAAGTTTTGTAGCTGACAATAATGTTGTGAAGCGTTTTCAGTCTAGGTATGGGTCAGACCGTGCTAGATATTTATGCATGTTTTTCAAATGGTTGAAGGTTGTTAAGGGTTTGGATGTTTCGCCAAGTGTGTTCTTAGATTTATTAGCTATGAAGCGTGGAAGCGCAAAGCCTTCGGAACGTGCTTGGGGGAAGGATTTGGCTTTAGAGTTTAGTAAGGATAACCCTGATTTCAAAGGGAAAAGCGTCAGTTATCGGTATGGCATTTTGTTCATGGCAATTAAGCTTTTCTGTGATTATAACGAGGTTCCTTTGACAAGTGCGAAAGCGGTTTTTGGCGAAAAGGTTAAGCGAAAGTTTCATGAACCACCTTGCACAATTTCTCTAGTGAAGAAGATTTTAAGCGTCTTGAACCAGCGCGACCGAGCAATTTGTATGGTAAGCTTGCAAAGTGGCCAAAGTCTCAAGCAAGTTCTGATAGATGTTAACAAGCAATGCGAATACATTATTAGAGAAATAAATGCTGGAAAACAAAGAATCCGTTTCAATTTTCAAGAAAGGAAGGGAAACCATTTTCAATATCACAGCTTCATAAGCGTCGACGCGATCCAAGAGATTAGAAAGTGGCTACCACTAAGAAAGCAATGGTTGGAAAAGTTGGTTTCCCCCGGGGGAAAAACCAGTGAGAGTGATTGGCTTTTCATAAAGAAAGAAACTGGACAGCCTTTAATGCCTGACGATTTCAAAACTCCCTTTCGGCAGAAGCTTCAGAGGCATGGCATCTGGACTGGACCATACAGTGCGCACTTTCACATGTTTCGCAGGGTTTTTGAGAGCGAGGCTAGTCCTCCTGAACGTGGGGTCAGTAAAGGTTATGTGAAGTTTATGATGGGGCATGCTACTGACGAGGTGAATGGAGATCGTTTGGATGTGGTTGGTGGTGTGTATGATGATGCGCCTCGGGTGTATGGGGATGTTGTGGAGAAGGAGTATACAAAGCTTGAACCTTACCTGAACATTTACAGTGGGAAGGTAGCGGAATCCGAAGGCTTGGGCATAAGCGAAGAGGACCTGGCCAGCCTCAAAGAGCTTTTGCAAATGATGAAAGAAGGAAAAATCAAAATAAAACCATAAAATCACTTTAACTGATCTCTCCCTAGGGTTCAAGTTGTATTTGTCAAGCTAAGGTTTAAGTTATGATTAAGGGTGTATTCTATGGGGCTTTCTATGAAGCGGATTCGTATTGTAGCAGATGTGTATGAGAAGTTGAAGGGGAGAGCGGAAGAGAAAAACATGGATGTTACGGAGTACGTTTCTTCTCTTGTTCCATCAACTCAGAAAGCCGAAAACTAACATATGCCGAGAAGCTTCTTATGCCTTTTTTTATGCTATATTCCTTCTTCACTTTTTGGTATTCGTTCATTAAGTAGTCATAGACTTCGTCTTTGACGGTTATGGTTTTGTACCCTTTTTTTGGCATGGGTTCATCTGTAAGTATTTTACGGTACTTGATTATTTAAGCGTTATTCTGTTGATTACCGTACAGTACGTTAAACTTATATACTCTAATATATTAATGTAAAAGGTAGAAAGTGAAAAGAATGAGTAAAAGAAAAATGCCTGAAGAAGAAGGGTTTCACGAAGTAGGCAGAACAACCATGGATACGGTAACACATTTTGACAATGGTATGATAGAAACCGAGTTTGGCGGAGCTGTCAATGAAGAACCACGTTTTAGGTCTGCTGAAACAACAAAAAGACAGAGTCGAGTGATAGTTAAGACTATGGTGAAAGAAGACAACTCAGTCGTAGACTTGGGCGATACCATTAGAGTCGCTGATAAACAAGTGAAACAGGTGCAGGAGGAAGGAATATCCGAAGCTGCTCCAATTGGAGCACCACATATTATATCAACAGCACCAACTCAAGCAGAAGAGAAGCCAAGCATGCTCAAAAATTTCGTGGATAAACTGGCGGATAGACTAAACATTGAACTCCCACAATTACATAAGTCAGACAAGATAACAATAGGTATAGCGGCGGCAGCTTTAGCTTTCGGAATAGCAGCCTTAGCCATAGGCATAAGTTTAATCCATTAAAAGGTGCATTGTTCCTTGAAAGTGAAACTCACCGATGTCGACGTCGAAGCCATCAAAAGGGTAATCATAGAAACTGGCAGTCCAATCATTCCGTTCACACTGATTTTTCAGGCGTTAGGCTTTCCAGGAGCCACGGGGATTGAATGGGGAATCCTTGCGGGGGCTATCACGGCGACAGCGACTGAGCTTGGTTACCAAGTGCAAAAAATAGGCAGATCCATCATTCTAGTGCGAGAAATGAAGAAAGAGAAGAAGATTGCCTTGGTTCTTGTGCCAAAAGAAGAAAAAAAATAAGCAAAAATAAGTTTCCCTTTTTTTATTTTTATTGCTTTTGATTACCGTAATGTACCGTAAATCTTAAATATTCACAGTGCAGTAAAGTACGGTATCAAGGAGTTTTAAAATGCCAGAAGAAGGATACAGAACAATTACAATCCGAGAAGAAGTTTACGTCAAATTAAGCAAGCTTGCAGAAAAAACAAACCGTAGCATTCCCAAAACCATCGAACACTTACTGAAAAATGCGAAGGGGGCTTAGGGCTGTGGAGGCTGTTTCGGCTGTTTTGCATGAGTTGGCTGTCGAGTTCCGCAAACTTCTGAAACAAGCGAAAAAGGAAAAGGCTCAGGGGGCTTAGGGTTTGGCAAAAATTAATCTGCCCTCGGACCTTGCGAAGGAGATCGCTAAAAGTTTGGGCATGACGGAAAAGTGGGTTGACGAATGGTTCGACATTGAAGAAGATAAACAGGGCTACTTTGTTGCCAAGTTGAAGCCTAAAAAATTCTTGGAAAAAGACCACCAGTTTAGAGCCCTGTGCGCGCTTACGCGGGACTTGGGCGGCGAAGGCTACTTGCAAGGAGCCAAAGCGTGGAAGGTTCCCGGTCCGTTTGCTAAAAAACCCTTGCCCCAGGCGAATACTGCGAGTGCACTTAGCCCTATGGATGCTCGTAGTAAACCGGAGCCCATAAGTGGTGTGGCGCCTGACTCTCTAACGTATGACACGAGCAAAACGCCAGACATTCCTAATCTGAAATTTATTCCTGTCGATGCAATCAAAATACCTGCTTTTCTGCCCACTCGTGAACTCATAAGCCATGAAAGATTAAGTGAGATTCGAAACAGCATCAAGAAGCATGGGTTAAGATATCCGATTAAAGTTAGGCGTTTCAATAGTGACTATGAGCTGATAGATGGCTATTTAAGGCTGAAAAGCGTGGAGCAACTAGGCTGGAAAGGTATTTTAGCAGAGATCAAAGAGGCGACAGACCAGGAAGTTGTGGTTGAATCCCTAATCACCAATAAACATCGCATTGAAGAAGACCCAATAACCGTAGCTAAAAAACTCGACATCCTTCTAAACACCTTCGGCTGCACACAAGAAAAACTCGGCGAGGAAATAGGCCTAGACCAGGCTACTATATCACACACCATAAGTTTGCTCAGGTTACCAAAAGAAATTCAACATTATGTAGCGCTACATAATAATGTTAGTTATTTCCACGCTCTATTGCTTTTGAGAGTCGAAAACCCAGATTTGCAGGTGCAACTTGCGAAGGAGGTCGTGGATAATGGCTTGTCGACTAGGCAGTTGGAAGAGCGGATTCGTGAGTTGCAGCCTAAGCCTATTCCTGAGTCTCCTTCGGGATTTGAACCCGCGACCCAAGCCCGTAGAGCTATTCAGCCTAGCCCAGAAACCGCTGAAGCCAAAGTCGAAGCTAAAGCGCTGTCGAAAGCCTATCGTGAGTCTGAAGATGCCGCCGAACAGCGTGAGGCAGAAACTCAGCCGAAAATTCCTCCTTCACAACCGTTCAGTCAAGCAACGGAGTGTAGCAATCCAGAATGTCATGTCAAAACATGGTTTGGCTACCGCTTAAAAGATGGGCGAATCCTCTGCTCTCTTTGCTTCACGCGTGAATTGAAAGAGGGTAAAGTGTCAGTCGACGATTTGCTGTCTGAAGGCGAAGCTGGCCCTGCTGAGGTGCGTCGCAAGTTTAAGGTTATCATAAGTTTGGACCCGTCAATAATTTTCACTGACAAGTGGCCATCGGAGCCTTCGAAGGATCAGATTCTTGAAATGTTGGCTGACGACATCCGCGAACGCAAGTATGACGATAATTTTCACGTTTTTGTCGAAGAAGTCAAGGAGGAAGTTAAGGAGGCTTAAAATGAGAAACACTCAAGCGTTAAGCCCCATATTAGCAGCAATCCTATTGATCGCTTTAACAGTCGCTGTTAGCATAGCCGTAGGATTATTATGGCTACGTACAATTCAACAAACGACACCTCAAACAAAGATTCATTATATAAATACTTACGAAGGATTTGCATGGTTATTTAGGAAAAACAACATCACCGTTCTTCAGTCAACTATTAAATTCGATTTCCCCATCACAATACAAGTCAGGAACTTTACCGATTTTCTAGAGCAAATGAAACTAGACAACGTTACGTACGTACTAACAGATTACCAACCGCCAGAAGTTCCACACTACCTTGAGAAAAACACAGCATATGTTCTTACTCAGTATAATTTTTGGTATTATATTGAAATCGAGCACGTCGGAAAAGCTGCGGTCATCTGTCCTATAACTCTATCAGCATTTTATGGAGGCGATTGAACGTGGATGTTGTTTTTGAAGTTGTTGGACGCGCCAAAACTGAGAAATTGAATAAGGGCAAGCATGAAATCGTCTTTCGTGTTTCGCTCAAAAGCACAGATGGCTCTCACAGGCTTATCTTGACCGATAAGAATCCCGATTTTATACAAAAATATCCATTTGGCAGCACAGTTAGCGTGAAGGTTGGAAAGGACCCGCAGACAATTCTTTCGGAGGAAAAAAAGGATGGAAATTAAAGCCAAATTCAAGCTTCTCGGTATCTTTCCAAGGAATAGAATAATTCAGTTCTTCATGACGAGAACGCATGTAGCTTGGGTGATGCTTGACGATGGCAAGTGTATGTATGTTAACATTGTTTCTCCCGACGATTATGAACAAAAACAGTATCTTGAATTTGTTGCCGAAGCCGTCAAAGAAAAGCTACTTTACACAATGCCGTGGTTGGATGTTAAGCGTCATCGACTCGAAACGTCAGAACATTATATCAACCGCATGTGCAACACAGCATTCAGAGAAAAATCCTATTCTTTTGCGGGTTTAGAAGGCGAAGTTAGCGTGGAGGTTTAGAAATGACTGTACCCGAGTTTGACAAGCCCAAGGTTACTGAGTTGATTCCGTTTGCTCGTGAAGTTTTCTGCGATGATACGTTGAGGGAATTTAACCAAGTTATACGCTATGACATTATTTATGGCAGGCCTCTACACGTGCAACTGCTTCTGGACCGGCGCCACAAGTTTAAAAAGAGTCTCAGTAAACCGTTAGGTTATTTTCGCATTAGCAGCGTAGATCAGTTGTTGAGGCTTGGCACGAACGCTTTGGCTGCTGCAACCGTTTTAGCGTTTTTCCAGCAGAATCGCACTGAGCCTACACAGGAAGAAGTTTACAGTGCTGTGCACAACATTGTCCAAATGCTTGCCGCTGACGTGGAGTTGACTACTCAAACTATTTTGAATGAGCTTAGGCTTAGGCGTATGGCTTCTGAGGTTGTGAAGCTAAAGAAAAAGGAGACTTAGATTATGTTTGCTGTTAGACGTGAAGTTTTAGACGCGTTGCTTGCGGATCTCGAGTGGAATAAACGGCTAAAACAAGCAAAAACAGTGGCTGAGGTTGGACGGATCTTTTGTGATTTCTGCAAAGCCCGGGGCTACAAAATCGTAAGAATTGGAGGCTAAAGCATGATAACTGTTGAAGAGTTGAAAGCGAAGTTTGCTGTGCGTGACGTGGCTCCATATGGCAGTTGTATAGTTGTTCCTGGCGCCGAGTTTGATCCTGACTGGGAAGTTTTTCTAGGCGACCAGGGCTACAAGTGTTTCTTCATTGATTTGAATCAGAAGCCTGTTACACTGGTTAAACTCCCAAAAGACGTGGGCAAAAGTGCGGGTGAAAAAGAGGTTTATCGACCGCGTCAGCCTAAGAAGGAGAAAGAAGTCATAGAAAAAGCAGATGTCCATGAAAAGAAAGAATTGGCAGAATTGTCGCCTTGGCAGGATCCTTCACGTCGCTGGAAGCCTGAAGAAGACGAATTAATAATAGCCCTCTGGAATCAAAAGCATAATGTTTCTGAAATACATGTGGAGATGCGTAAGAGATTTCCGAATCGGTCAATCAATACAACGGTGACCATTCAGCTTAGTGTTAACTGCAATGACAGGAACGCCGTTGCTAATTTGTTTGACATCATCGAGAAGATGGGACTAAGGAAAAAGGAGGTTTCTGCTTGACCGATAAAATTCTGCTGGGCTATGAAGTTGCTCTATGGGATGAAAAAGGAAACTTGTTAAATCCACAGACAGTAGGTAAACCTGTCTATCTGTCCTTACATCATCTTGCCATTTTTGGCATGACTGAACTTTCGGGGAAAACGACTACTTTGGAGGGTTTGATTAGCCGCAGTGGGCTTAGGGCTATTGCTTTCATTACGAAGCGTGGTGAAGCGGGTTTTACCAGGTACAATCTTGTTACGCCTTACTATAAGCCCCGGGCGGATTGGCAGTTTGTCGAAGGACTCGTAAATGTTGCTTTGGGCGAGAAGGTGAAGTTTGAGCCTGGCATGCGTTACGCAATCATGAAAGTCTGTAGGGGTCGCAAGGACCTAAAGGAAATTCAGCTTGCAGCCCGAGCCCTAGCTAAGAGTGATAAAAGCGCGTTCATGCGGTCCGTCTATGAAAAACTTGACGAATACTTGGAGATTGTGATTCCTGAGTTGGAAAAATGGGTTTTCTCTGAAAAGCTGGAGCTGAGCGAAGGCGTGAATGTTATGGACCTTAGTGGCATGCGCTTGGAGACACAGCATTTGGTGATTGCAAGCACTATTGAATATGCCTTCTCAAAGTTGGATCATGTTATTGTAATTATTCCGGAGGCCTGGGAGTCGATCCCCCAAGGCAAGATGACGCCTGTAAAGTGGGTTGCTCAGCAGTTCATTAGGAAGGGGGCTGCAATTGGAAACTATATGTTTTTAGACAGTCAAGATATCGGGGGTATTGATAAGACTCCACTGAGACAGTGTGACAACTGGCTTATGGGTAGGATGAAGGAAGCCCACGAAGTCGAGAGGATACTCAAGCAGTTATTAGGGGTTAAGGTTCCCGCCGAAGAGATTCAAACACTGCCTCTAGGACATTTCTACGCCGCTATTGGCAACGCCCTTAAGAAAGTTTACGTGCTACCTGTTGGCGTTCCTGAAAATGTTGGTGTTGATGTTGCTCTCGGTAAACGTAGTCCCGAGAGTGTTCGGGACGAGTTTTTAAAAGTCAAAGTCATGGAGGATGAAAGTTTGTATAAAGAAGAAAATGAAAGGTTGAAAGCTGAGATTCGTTTTGTAAACGGAGAAATGACAAAGTTGCGACAGCAGTTAGAAACTGATCTGAAGACGTTAAAACATTTGGACGAACAGACCTTTAAGAAGTTGCAGGAGGAAAACCTTGGTTTTAAACAGCAGCTCGAGCAAGACAAGAGTATCATTGAAAGGCTGGAAAAAGAGAGCAAAGCTACAATTAAGATTCGAGAGGGTTTAGCTGAGCTTATGATCCCTACGAGCATATCCACACCAGTCGGCTATGAGGAAGCGCCTTCTGGAATACTCGTAGTAACCGAGCAGCCAGCCTTAACCATCCAAAAACATACTCCACCCTTAACGCTTGACGATTCTTCAGTAGAAGGCAAAATAGCTATTCTCTACGCTGAAGGAAACCTGCCGCAAGACAAGTGGTTCACAGTCAGCGACGTTTACAAGGCTTTTCAGAAGCATGGCTGGAACCAAGACCCGCATACGAGAGAGGCTTTGGACAAGTTTTGTCAGTGGGGCTATTTCGAAAAGCAGCTGAGCGGCAGACGTCCAGACTACAAAATAAAGATGAGTGTGGATGAAGCTAAACAAAAGGGATTGTTGAAGGTTACGGAGTGAGAAATCGATGAATTGGGATTATATTGCGGGTCTTTTGGACGGTGAAGGCAGTATAAAAATTGCACAACGCCAAGATGGTTTTCATCTTGATATAACAATCGCCATAACGGACAAATGGACTCTTGAGTGTTGCTGTGGTTTCACCAAAATGGGAAACATTCATGTTGCAAAAAAGGAAGCTCTACATAGGAAAACCCTCTTTGCTTGGAGCATAACGAATCGTTTTGATGCCATGGAGTTCGCCAAAAAAGTCGTACATAGGACAATCATAATCAAAGAGGTGGCTTAAGTGACCAAAATTATTGGCATATTAGTTTGTAATAGTGAAAAAGTACTGAGACACAAACAACAAGATGGTAAACGAAAAGATGGTATATATTGTTATTGGGAAATGACCCGATTTCCAAAACAAATCTTGGCATTATTTCCTCCTCCTTTTGAATCTACTGGTTCCTATTCTGAGACAGCAGCAGCTCCTCGAACTGATTGGGATTATGATAAGGACGACAAAACATTTCCATCTGATGTCGAGATTCGCTTGTATTTTGCCGTGAAGGGCTTAATAAAAGGTTACTTTATCTGCAAAGCTATGGGTGAAAGACATCGTGTAAACGAATTACGTTTTCACAGTGAAGACTGGCATCCTGTTTCAAAACTGACTCCCATAAAACCAAGTCAAGGTTTTCGGTACTTTAAACATGAGGAGGGGGCTGAGTCTTGAACTCTTTCTCGGGGAATGAACTGGTTGGCTATTTGCCTAGCATGGAACTGCTTCCACAAAATAATTCTACCAAGCCGGGTTGCATAAAAAAGTGGGAAGTCGGAGTGGCTGGTGGATCTCCGCCCAGACAGTTCCAACCTTCTCCCCAGAGGGAAAGAGCAAAGAAGGTGAAGCCCAAATGAGTTGCACCGTATCGTATCTTGAAATAAAGAAGCAAAAAACTGAAAGGAATCTCTGTTGCTGTTGCGGACTGTGGCTTGCCACTGAACCTAACGGGCTCTGCAAGGACTGTGCTGAAAACTGTGCGGGCTATCTTTTGAAGGACAAGCCCTGCGTCACAATTGAAAGTTCAAAACACAAAGGGTGGATAAAATGAGCGAGCGAAAATTTTGGACTTGGTATAAGAACCAACTGAAGTGCCTTCCAAAGAATCTATGGAAAAACTTAGCATGGAAACCAGACAGGTATGATGAACAAGCAATAGCATTTTTCGCCTGTTTACTACAATTATATCCTATGTCCTGCTTTTTTTGGCTTACAGTTTTGTATCATGGCAAATATAGACAAGAGGGATAAAATGAACGAAAAACCCCACCCTAACTGTTCAGAAACACCACCTTCTGAATTTACCTTAGAAGACATCCATAAAATAGCCCATGAGAACGGCGGGTTCATCGACAGCAGTAAACGAGGCATCATCGCAATAAGGAAACTATACTGGAGATGGTTGAAGAACAAGAAAAGAAAAGGGAGGCTTAGAAAAATATGACTGAAAGTAAGGGAAAAATAGGTTGTGGATGCGAAGCAACAATCAGCGAAAATGACCCTAGAGCGGAAATTTGGTTATATGTTTTTGGTAAGCTTTCATTTCCATTGAAACATCCACTTGCGAGAAATATGGGTTCTACCGTTGGAATAGGATATGAAGGTGACGCAAAAGCACTAACTGAAGAACAAAAAGAGCGACTTATTGAGGCAATGATTAAGAAATTCGGAATAAAAAGAGAAGATGTAACGAAAGTTTTGGACACAGGCATCATTCCAATCAAAGCGGATAACGTAATTGTTTCAATTTGCGACTTACATTTTCGCTGTATGATTTAAAGGAGGAGGCTTAGAAATTGACTATTTTTGTTAGGCGCAAACGCTATTCCGTTGCAGGCTGGAAATGGCTTGAACGAGCAGCGATTGGACATAAGAACTTGATGGAGCTTGCAGAACTCACACACATCCTGCTAAAGACGAAGAGAATGAGTGAGGGAAGTTCAACCATGAAGAAGTGTAGCGAATGTTATATGGATGGCAACTGCATCTACCAAGCGAACAATGACATGTGTCCATTAGGAGTAAACCCGAAAAGGAGAGGGAAGCGAAACCATGAGTTGTCCTTACTGTGGAAATGATAAAGGCAATACTTATGATTGGAATGAGTTTGGTCAGTTTCTCATCAAATGTGCAAGGTGCAAAACAGTCTTTCGACCATCTAAGATAAAGAAGGAAGCTCAACCATGACGCTATGTGATAGATGCTGGGAATTTCAAAAGAAAATAGGAGAAATGCCTAATGATTTTTGCAATGGTCATGAGCGATATTTTAGTCAATCCTTCAAACGAAGAAAACATCATTGTAAATATTTTAACACGGGAGCGAAAACAACATGAAGCCAAAAAGCAAGAGAGCTAGACATTGGAAGGAAAATCTTTCAGAGTTACCCGAAGAATTGCTTAACGAGTTATCGTTGAAATTGACAAGCAAGAGGAATGTCGGGTTTTGCAAGTACGCGCCTCTGCCCCAGTGCGCTTCAGAACGCCGTTTTAAACCATTATGAATTGGCTGAGAGGACGGTGATTATGAGGAAAAACCCAAGGCGCCCTGAGAGACGGAAGCGAGTTAAACAGTTAAAAGGTTCTGTTAAACTCTTAGGTACAGGTCTACAGATTCTCAAATCTCTTGGCGCCGGAAACACAGCCACCGAAACCGCAAAAGCATTGCATTGCACCAAAGCCAACATCACATATTGGAAAAACAAACTTTTAAGCATCGGAGCTCTGCGCCTTCAAACCAAAGATGTCATACAAATCTTTAGTCTAACACCATTCGGTTCAAAACTTGTCACTAGGAGTGAGGGGTTTGTTCCGAGTGAGGTTATTGCGTTGGAGGATTGTGCTGTTAAGTTTGGGATTGTTGAGGGTGAGGAGCGGGTGATTGATTGGCGGAAGTTGGGGCAGCCTAGGAATTGGGTGAAGCTTGGTTGTAAGATTGCGAATGTTAGTGTTGAGAAGACGTCTTCAAGTATTATTATTCATCCTGGTAAGTTAAAGGGTTTCAGTGGTCAGGAATATGAGTTGTACATGTTGTCTGGGCGTATTATCGAGTGGGTTAAGCGAGTTTTAGAAGATAAGTTTGGAATGCTACTGAGTGATGAGGGTACTCCTCTACATCTGCCAATTATTAGAGTTTACAGTAAAGAAGCAGAGGAAGACGTGAAGTATGGCACAGTGATCACCGAAGGTGTCGGCAGCACAGATCAAAGTCCTCCAGAGAAGAAACCCCACGAAGAATACACTGGAGTAGAGCGAGCGCATGCTCGACATTTGTTGCCGGATTCCGTTATGCGTCTTGAAATGAAAGTTGACAGCTTGACAAAGATTACGGAGAGTTTGGTCACGTCGACAACTCGGTTAGTGGACCTGCTGCAAGGCGCGTTACAACCTTCACAACCGTCTAGTCCTGAGAGAGACGTGGGAAAATATGTCACATAACACTTTGTGGTGACTGCAATAAGAAACGGAAGGTGAGTTAAAGTGAGTTTGCGTGTTTTGACTCGTAAGACGAAGATGGAGCTGATTTCCAGCGAAGACGACATTTGCCAATTGCTTTTTGCACAGAAGAAAACACAACGCGCTTGCAAACTGTTCCTTAACCATCTTAAACAGCGTGGAGGGCTCACCCGGTCTGAGCTGAGCAAATTCGCTTGGGACATGCATAATGGAAAGATTAAAGAGGGCTTCTCTTTTCAGCGGTCAACCTTCTACCGCAGAGTACGTAGGACATTGATGACTTTAGGGCTAATTGCCATCGAGCAGCGTTTCGTAGACCTTGGCGAGCCAGGCTTGTTGCCTGAACGCGTGAAACGTAGAGACGTTGTTGACAAGTACGTCGCCGTGCGGCAGCCGATCAGCAAGAGGCCGCCTGACGGAGTCAACCTAGTCCGTCTCATGTGGATAATTTGCAAGAAATGGAACGAGGAATTTACAGAATGAGCGTAGAATGTGATAGGTGCGAAGGCAAAGCTTCATTAATATTTACATATTGAAGGGGTAAAAAGTGGAACGTAAAATTGAGGCTAGAAAGGTTTTGGAACTGCCGAGCAAACTACATTTCGCAGTTAATCGTCGCATCCTGATTGCAAACGAGCTGAAAAACGCGCACATCACCGTCGAATCCGTAGAAAAAATCGACGGACTAAAACCTCGACTACTCATCAGGATAAAACGACTTTCAAGAAAATACTAGTTTTCTATTTTTCTAATAAGAGGTGTATGAATGAATAAAATTTGGAAAGTGCGAACCGCTGCGCTTCTGCTGGTTGTTGGATTCTGTACTCTGAGCTATGCAATTAACCAAATGCTCATAATCCCAAACACGGGCAATGTTTATACTATGGGTATTGAAGCCTACTGGGACGAAGCCAAAACAAGTCGAGTGACGCAGATTGATTGGGGAACAATGCTCCCGGGAGAATCAAAGACCAACACGATATACCTATACAATCCTGGTAACACTTTAATCTTCATTTCGAAGACGTTGTCAAATTGGAATCCTGCCAACCTTTCGTTATATATAACGGTAACGTGGAATCCTGACTTATCATCTTTAAACCCTCATGTTCTTCAGCAAACAAACATCACAGAAACCATAAGCTCGACTATCGCGTCAACCATGATCGAACATTACAGCTATGACATCGTCATAACAGGGCACGAATGATATTTTTCTGTTGAAGTCAAATGCCCCACAGAAGAACAAAACAACGAAAGACTAGACCAGAAATCGTAGCCTTAATTCTAGTTTTTTTTATAGTTGTTCTCCTTGCGGTTGCAAGGCAATCTTCGCCTTATTTTAACTGGGTCTCTCCAGGGTGGGAGATCTATGACCAAGTTGGAGCCATAAGGAGTAACGATCAGATTTACTCTCAGACCAATCAATTCACGAGTCCACGCGAACTCATGGGTACCTACTGGAAAGTTGACGTGGACGACCCATACTATGCTGTGCCTACTATAATGGTCGAGTTAGGAGACATTCACCATGTTGACTTCGCAGGAAGAGAAATGCCGTCTGATCAACCAGCAGCAACCATGACCGTTACACGTGGAAACAACACATTCTACTTGGACTACCACATATACACATATACAGTTACGATTCGAACCATTGCAGACAAAAAATTTGACCATGTCTGGGTTACTGCTAATATATGGTACCATGAAACGATGTGGCCATATGAGGGATTTGAACTTGGTCAAGGTTACACCGGCATTCACATCGGTCAGCATTTCACAGGAGGCGCGTATACAAAATTCGTGATTAATCCATGGAAAGGTGTGAGTTATCACGATGCCCCAAATAGTAGCTATGTGTTGGACCAATGCTGGGCGGGCGTCATGAACACATACATTCTAGATAAGCAGCAAGGGCAAGTTGCGAATCAGTGGGGTGAGATGCCTCCGCCATCAAGTGCTAACTTTTTTATCGGTGCTGGACTTGATGAGGGGAATCAGGTTCCAATGTTCGAAGATGACGGCACTTTTGGAAATCCAGCACCAACCGTCTATTGGGGTCCAAATGTGACACCTGACACGAGAATTGAAAGCACTGTAGTACATTACTTACCTATTGAGATGGGCGCTGGGGCTAGTGTCCAACACGATTGGGATGGTGATGTGGTGGATATCTCGCCTTTGGACGTGGCTGTTATGTATACACTTCGTGTAGATGTGTTGCAGACACATGAGTTTACGTTGCAGACCGCCATCAAACCTCCTGAGCCAACTTGGCCAACTGATTACTTTAGTTGGGCTGTGAGTTTTTGGCAGGCTTTGTTAGGGGGTTTGAACCCCTTCGCAGTCTTTGGGCCATTCGGACCGCTTGTGGCTTTTATCTGCCTTTTGGGAGTAGTTGTAGTTATCATTGTTGTTTTGCTCGCCATTTTTGCTCCAACAGTTTTAGCTAGACTTACTGGTGGCTTAGGGACTGCAAAAGCGTCATGGGAGAAACATCGTAAGCCACGTAAGCCACCTCCAGAATGGTATAACACATAGTTTTCTATTTTTCTATAGAGAGATAAAATGCTTGACGAAACTGTACTAAAGGCTAAATCTCGAAATCAACAGTTCAATGTGATGCTTCCTCCGGCACTATTGGCTGCCCTCAAAGAGAAACAGGCGCAAATACTTCAAGACACAGCCAAAAGAATAAAGAATCAAGAGATCGCCTTGCAGGCTCTTGCCCTGTGGCTTTCCGTTGATGGGTTAGGGCTTAAGGAAGCTGTTCAGCATGCCAAAGTTGAAAAGGCGAAGGTCATGATAGAGAGCAAATTTCAAGGCAAACCTTTTGAAATTGTAATGACTGGTGAAGCTATGGCTGAAGCATTCAAATGTCTACGTGCCGCTGTCGTAGGCGACAAATAATGGATCCCGCCACCCTAATTCTCACTGTTCTAAGCGTCGTTTGCATCGCTGTTGGCTTATATTTAATTTTGCATGGGCGAAAAAAACATAAGAAAGTAAAGGCGAAGCCGATAGTCAACGTAAAAGATGAGGAAAGCGTGCAATCTTTAATTTCCATTGCAGAAAAGCTCCAAAAAACCAAATAGAGGAAAATTGATGACTGAAATTGACATCATAACAATTGCTACCATTGGTTTCTTTTCTGGATTCGGCGGCGCCTGTGGAACAGAAATCGCTAAGGAAGTAATAGAAAAAATTAAAAAAAGACGCCTTTTACATTTGTAAATACTACGCCCTGCCTCGTTTTGTTGGTGGTGTTGGTGTTTTCATAGGGCGGGAAAGCGTTTCTAGTTTTCTATTTTTCTATTAAGGCGATAGTATGAGAAAGGAGGAAGCGAGTAAAGCAATTGATGTTGATGTTGCGAAACTGACTGCAAAAAAATGTTGGGCTCGTCTTAGCGTAGTAATCTCCATTTTATTTAGCATCCTTTACATAGCAATTAGCATGATACTGCTGGATGTTTTTCTTTTCTGTCTTGGATTAGCCTTTTTAATGATAGCTCTTTTCGTTGGAAGAATAGCATTTTTGATTGAGCATGAAAGTGACAGTTTGAAAATATCTCGGTTGAAAAGCGAAAGAGGTGCTCTCGTTGAGAGCGAGAAAAACGACTAGATTGTTACTTTGGCTTTTCATAACAATTCTTTTCTTCCTAGTTGCCCCGGTTCATGCGCCAATTCCACACGAGTTCACCTTTGACATTCCATGTTTTCTGCCTGCGAAAATAACTTTCAACTATGCCGCCACAAATAACGCCACCCCTTCAGACATTAGTACTTTCGGAGCTGGTCGCTATACGTATAGTGGAGCCCAGAATTACTTCGAGTTCGTAGCTGAAGATATGGATGAATATCACTTTACTTTGGAGCTGTTCTACAGCTCACCCGTAAATCAAACAATCCTCGTAGGATTATGGAGTGGAACAATGGCAATGCAGGGTTTCAGCTTCAAAAGCGTCTACGAACACGTACTAATTTATGTTCGTTTGCGTGTGCAAAAAGAGCCAACATACCCCACGGAGGAAGATGTGGCAAAACAGGTGGTGTTGCAGGTTCAAAAGAATCTGGAAGAATATTACCAGCGAATGAATACTCTAATCGCAAACCAAAACATGGTTATGTTGACTGTGAGTGTTATTGCGGCAGTAGTGGCAATCGTAAGTGTTACGACACCGATTCTAATGTACGTTGTATTGAAACAAATTCGAAGGGGCTAAACTAACTTTGGACCTGTTTGGAATTGACATAACTCTTCTCATACCCATAGTTGCTGGAGTAGCCCTTGCGGGTATTATGGCGCTAGTCTTCTACTTTGTCATTTTAAAACCGCGCATCACCCAACCATTGCCCAACGAGCGACCTCTGGGTTTTTGGTCAATCTGGCTTCCTAAAGGCTTCGGACTCAAAGCTGGAAACGCCACAACAGCACGTCATACTCTTGAAAGAGAGTTTACACGGCTTATAGAAAACGAAACTGACGAAACCGTTAAGAGACAACTTAAAGATGCTCAGAAAATTTTCGACGTTTTCTACCCCATTGCTCATAAAGTGGGAAGAGAAACGTTCATCTATCTTTTTGACAAAAATCCAGAAGACCAGCGTTTCATGGATGTTGATCCGAACCAAAACGACAGCTACATAATCCATGGGGTTCAAGACGTAATTTCTAAAGGTGAATATGGCGGTCTTCAGGTTCTTGGGTTGAAAATCGACCCGCAAACCAAATCCTTTTCAGAGTTAGAAGAGAATCTCATGGAGATAGGATTGGATATAGTCAAATACATAACTAATGCAGCCAAAAATGTTGAAGAGATTTATGAGCTAAAAGACGAGCTTAAATTCACTAAGGAAAGCCTCAAGAAAGGATTGGATGAAAGAGCGGAGATGCGCAGCAAACTTGACCGTGCCATGAGCGCGTTAAGCCAAAAACCGCTGACGCAATCTGAAGAAGTGAAACTTAAAGGAACATTTGTGGAAAAGATGAAGGAATGGTTTAGACCTATCCAACTTATAACAGCTTTAGCAGCCTTTCTTCTAGCACCTTACATTTTGACTTGGATGAATGTTCAGGTGGAATACCCTATTACAAGCTATTTTGCTGCCCTAGTCACAATTCTAGGCTTCTTCATTATTCCAATAGGTAAAAAAATATTTGGTAGATGGCTTAGTTGACCGAAGAGAACGATGTTCTCTCGCCTATTCGTGAAGTTTTCAGAGACTTCGACAAGCTAATTGATAAACTCAACAAGATTCCTAAGACTGCTGAAACAAAGACTAACGAGCTGCTCAAGTTGTTCTTCGACAAAGGCAAGGACATTTTCAAGGACCCGCAGTTATTTTTAAAGAAACTAAACAATTTGAGTGAAGAGGTCGGGCATGCACAACATATTGTTCTCGCAATAGAGCTTGCACGTCAAAGAATTACTCCTCAACAAGTCCAAAATGTTGCCGTTGGACCGCCAAAAGAAGCAGGTCCTGGCCAGCCCATTACGATTAACACGTCTGCTCCTCAGCAACTAGGATGGTTAAGTGGAATGTGGTATGCCAAAGGCGAAGTTGCCAAAGCGAAAGCCATCATCGAAGCTTCTCGACGAACCTTAGAGGTTCCGCAGATAACCACAAGCAAAGAAGTTGTGGACATTTTGGACTCTGGAAGGCAGCTACCGTCAGAGTTTAATCGAGTCCAAAACTGGTTTCAGCAAGCCATAGACCATCTACACATCTACAATGATGAAGAAACTCATGAACGGCTCCTTAGTGAGTTACGTAAACACATCAACAAGTTGGCAGGAATTATTCGTGCCTTTTGTCGTACGGTGGCCGAATATAGGAAAGACGCGTTAAGCGAGGGAAAGAAGGACATAGCTGAGTCTATTGTTGCCATGAAAATGGCGGAGTACCAGTCTCTTGGCGGCATGCAAATGAAAGACATCTACAAAGCGATGAGGGAAGCGGCGGGATCTCAAGATGCTGGCCGGGATTAAAATTGAAAGCTTAAACAAACTAGTCGACAGAGCCATCTTCTCAGACTATCACAACATACTCGTTTTGTGGGGTGAGTTAGGGAAAGGAAAAACTAGTTTGATGATGTGGATGTTGTATCGTGTTCTTAAAGATTGGAGTAAAGTGTTGAGTTTTGAGTTGGAGCCACATGTTTGTTTGGAGTGTGGTCATATTTGGAATGCTGAGCAGCCTTACATTTACGAGTTGCCATGTCCAAAATGCAATACAGAAACCACAACGGAGAGTATCAGTGAAGCCATAGAAGCGGTGAAGGGAAAATTCACGTTAGATTCAAGTGGTAAAAAGACATGGATAGAAAAGCCTAAACTGGTTATTCCCTTCCCCTTTGACTACACAACTGGGTTTGTCAAAAAATTTCCAGAAGGAACCATGTTCACGTTGAACACAAGCAGAGCTAGAGGCAAAATAACACAGACAAATCCTTACATGAACTTCAGCTTTCACGAAATTAGAAACACAATAGAATCCGCTGTTGAGTTAAGAATGAAAATACCAATAATTGGGTGGGATGACATTGCAGTTTACTTTCATCGTAGCAACATTCAATATATGCATCCAGATGTCAAAAACTTCTTTAGTCGCTATAATTTCGTGAGAAAATACATTGGCAACATGGTTATAACCGTTCCAACTCCAAGTTTCGTGCCAGAGCAGCTTATGGTTTTCTGCACGGCAGACGTCTTGTTAAACGAAAGGGGGTCTGGAGATTTTGATGTTTGCAAGGAAGTTAGAAACTTTTTTGGCAAGAGCAAGACTTGGACGAAGCATTATGATGGGCGTGACGTGACTTGGGACAAGGTTCCTGATGAGTGGTTTACTGCGTATGAAGAAATACGACATGCTCATGCTGTCGAAGCGTTTGAGAAGCCGGAAGAGATCTTCGTTACTTCTATGCCTAAAGCTCAGGAGTTCACAGAAAAAGAGTCTCTTTTTGGCTAACTTACCACGAGCATCCCTAGTCGTGTGTGTACTCGTAGTAATATTTTTCTTCTGATGTGATATCGTGACAAAGAAAAAAAGAAGCAGAAAGAAGAAACGTACAACTCATTCTCATAGAAGAAAGCAAAAACAACGCAAAAAGAAAGGCAAGAAAATGCCAGCAAACGTCATAAAATACTTTAAACTTTTAAATCAAGGAATGAGTAGGGCGGAAGCACGGAAAGAGGCTGGGCTACCAAAAAGCAAAGGACGCAAAAAATGGGGTCCAGGGCATCCTCTCTATGAGTGGAAAAAGAAGCACAAGAGATAGAGCATAACTTTCAAGTTGATAGGCATGGTTAAAGTTCACGAACCCAAAAAAGGCAAATACATACGGATCCGAGTTAGAAACCCTAAAAGTTTCAAGAAAGGCAGTTTTAGAACACACGATATTGGAAGAAAAGGTCATTCGAAACGGATAGCTGGAAAACTGAAAAAAGGTCAATGGGCAACTCAAGCCTTTCTAGTTCTAAAATCTGAGAAGCATCTCGTAACGGATTTTGTGAAGCAAGCTAAACGTTTAACAAGTAAAAAGAAGAAAAGAAGAAGACATAAACGCTAACATTGTTTAGCGCTAAATATTCTTCATTTTTCTTTTGAGTGATTGAATGCCTAAGTGGAAAAGCAGAAAGGATAATGGTCGACATTTTCTAGCAGATTCCTCTAGCGGCGGCGCCACTGTTAAAGATGTCATACAAGAGCAAACCAAAAGCCAATATCTTAAAGAGTTGATGAAAGAAGGAACAACATACGACATAAACGAGATAATTACAAGAATGCGTGGCGAAGGCAGGTCAGCTGTCTCATCTGGAAGTCGAGCTGCTAAGGATGTGGAGGAAGCGGAAAAGATTTTGGCTATGGCTCAGGGCAAGATAGACGTCATAACTGCTATTTTGGACACATTGGAGCAGATCAAAGCTACTGGCAGAACCAGGATAGGTGACTCTGAACTGAAGAGCATTGTAAGACAAATCTCCTTCGACTTAGGGGTTCCACCATCAGTATTGGACAAGGTTTAAACAATTAGCCTCGATTAGATGTTTTCAGCATACCTATTGACATATCCTGAAAGCAAATGGTCTGGCCATATTTGTTTTTAACTTTGAAGTGGTGTTGAATCGCAAGAATTAAGACACTTTAAAATGCTAAAATAAGGAGATTGTACTCTAAATGAACTAGGGTAGCTTCCGCAATGGGGTCATGTAAAAGTTTTGCACGAATAAGAAGAATACCGAAATCACGTATTTGTCTCAGAGCATCCAACATCATATAGAAAACTTCTCGAAATATTCTTGCCATCGTTGTGTATCCCAAAACAGTCACCGCCGACAAGTCAGAAAATCTATGCAGAGCATCCACTGTAAAACTTCGTCTTCTGCTTTTGTGGGCTGAGTAACCCGCTTTCGTTTTGTTTTCCTTACCATTGTTATCAGCCATAGCAACCATCTTCACACTTTCCTGTTTCTTATGTCCCTGACTCATATAAAACTGACGGTTTGAAAGAAAACAGCCATTTTCTTTCTCACATTCTTCGGAACATCCGGGAAACCCAACTATTAGGATACATATTATGCACTTGCTGAGGGGTGAAAGAAGATTTCGGCGTTTTCTTTCATTTTTCTATTGTGAGTAAAATGAAGGCTGAATCCGTTGACCATGCTCTGAGCATTATGGGTGGAGCCTTACTTCTGACCACAGCTGTAGTTACGTGCATAAGCGTTGTTCTAACACGGAAGCGAATGAATGCCTAGGTATAAGTTTGGTAAGATAGAGCGCACTATCGACTTAGAAATACTCCGCAAGCTAATGGACAGGGTTCTTCTTGTGGACAGGTCAGGTTATCCAGTTGAGTTCATTCAAGCCTTAATAGCCCTATATTATTGGACTGGTCTCAGGGTCAGCGAAGTAATAGGAGGTCTACCACACAAGTACACTCGCGAGCCCAAGGACAAACCAGCATACGTATGTTATACTGTGCGGTTTCCGCCTTTGGTGAAGGAGCAAATGTGGATTGATGAGGAGAAGCTGAATGTTGAACATTACGTCCCAATGCTTCATATTCGCCAAGTTGCAAGAAAGCACGGTCATAGAGAGGCGCCTTTACAGATCCCTTTGAGCCTACCATACGTGAATTTGATTGTTGAGAGATGGAAAGCAACAGAGCCAGGTAAGCCCATTTTCCCTATTAGCTCACCAACTTGGTGGCGAATCATTAAACGCATTGACCCTAAACTATACACGCACTTCTTCGTTCTAAACCGTTTAACCAAACAGGCTGAGGATCCTGATATAAGTCTGAAGGACCAGGAAGATTGGAGTGGTAAGTCTCCCGCTACGATTGCGAGGTATAGAGCCCATGCAGGCCGGGAAACATCAAAAACTGGAGCAAGAATGCTTCAAGAAAAGTGAGGGAATAGTTTGAAGGACTTAAAATCTCTTCTCTCAGATTTAATTAATCACCAAGTTTCGTTGTCGTTCACGCTTCATGAAGAAGGTGACTTGCGCGATTCACAGGGTATTCTTAAAGAGTTTGATGATGATTTCATCCATTTAGAAATGTTTGATGATTGGGGATATCGCTACGACTATTATCTTAACCGGCATGCCTGTACTTTGCATAGCATAGTCGATTATGGAGAACCTCAAAAGCGTTGATAACTCGAAGAGAAAGGCTAGGGCGCCGCCCTATAAGTACCATTTTTCCTTTAGATAACAATGTCCAAAGCTTTTATTGCGATAGCATTAGTAATAGTCGTTCTCATAGTAGTCCTTCTTTCTTCCCCGGTTCAAGCGTACACTTTGGAGGTTCTTTGCGAATTGTCTGACAATGAACTGAAACTCACTCCGAGCTTTTACATTCAGCAGGTTCCTCGAAGCACTTTAATTCAAGGAGCTTCAGTTTCCCCTCCCCTTCACACTTACAGCTTGTTCGGAGTTGTTCAAGTGGTGATTAAGGTTAATGCGACGGCTCTGAACGAGAATGGCACAGTGTTTTTTGATGGCCGTTTTATTTTTGACTCGCTGGCCGAGCGCAAGGTCGAGTTATATCGTACATATGATGCAGCCTATCAAACTTCAAAGATTACTCTGCGCTTGGATGCGCTTCTCTTCATAGACTTTGAGAATGGAACAGACATTAACAAAGAGTATCATGGCAGTTGGGATTTGACGCTTCCCTAAGAATTTGAATCCAAACGACTTACGAAAGCAAATAGATTAAGCCTTCCCCCTTACTAGAGTACTATTATCCACAATATTTTGTTTCTTAAAGATTTGCACGTAAACGCTAGATTATTTTTCTATTGACAAGAATGGAGGAAGAAAATGAACAAAAGTACAAGAGGCTTGTCATTCAATGCTTTGCTGAACTATAAAAATGGCAACATAGCTTCTTTTGCCCTAGGAATCTTCTACATAATATTCCCTTGGCTCTCAAGCGGTTATCTTAACGAAACAATGGCAATCTTCGGGTTGATGTTCCTAACGGTCTCGATAATGCGCGCTAAACCTTCAAACACCGTTATCGGCGGTCTATTCCAAGCCTTCATAGGCGTTATCTATTTGTTCGCCTTGGCTGGATTAGTAAACACGACAGTCCTGTGGTTCCTGACAATCGCATTAGCTTTTATCTTCTTTATTTTCGAGCTTGGCTTCGTTAAATTCGGCCCAGTATCTAAGAAGGCTGATGTCTTCCAAGCTGTGCCTTTCACAATCTTGGCCTTTGGTCTTCTGCTGTCTATAACGGGATATGCAACGCTCTTTGTCATAGACTGGCAAAATTGGTTGATAGCCCTGAATTACGTTGCGGTTTTGCTTTTCTCTCTGATGAGTGCGTTGCAACTGGCAGGTTGGAATATTGCTGGCAAAAGCACGAACACATGGTTAACCGTGTTTGCAATCGCAGCCATCGTGACAGCTGTTGTCGGAGTTTACCAAGGAACGCTGTTTCAGTGGACATAGCATATTTTTCTTGTGAATATCAAAGGTGAAGTGAAAATGAAAAAAAACGAGAAATATGGGGCAATTGCTGTCGGTTTAATAGCTCTGTTCCTAATAGCTATGCAAATGGGTTGGCTTACGCAATGGGGCGTTAATCCCCTTTCAATAAATGGAAGCCAAAGCAATCGTGTGATCAGTGACCAACAGAAGGAAGACTACCTTCAAGGCATTGGGCGTTGGAACGTTTTTGAAACAGTTGTGGACAGCTTAGATATAGCGACAGTGCGAACTAGCGCAACAAACTATAAACTGTACTGGTATGCACGGCATGGCGGAGACTGGATGTACCTTGAAACTGGCAATGACAAATATGTGGACCTTCAGGCTGACGATGGGGGATATCTTTGGATCGTGATCACTATACCTAGCAACCAAGCCTTCTATGTGGACTATCTAGAAATCATGCGCAAAAACTCGTACATAACTCAATATCAATACGTTGACATTGACAACGATGGGGTTAAAGAGTTTGCATTCTGCTATGATATGCATGGGCATCAAATACCGAACAGCGGGTATCCTGGCATAACGTTCAAGGGATTCCTATTAACCTACGACGCGTCGTTCACGGGACTCTGCGACCTTGGAAACGTGACTGGAATAGGTGGAACTACAACAACCAAATTCCAAGCTTATTATCTTGCGTTCAGCGCTGCAAAACAAGGTATAGCCGTATATAAGGTCGAAGTCAAAATCACAACAACTGACGAAACCAAAGTTCGCCTCAAGAAACTTAATGTTCCCGGGCTGGGCTATTTGGATGGAAGCCAATTTGCCAAGACATCTACCGGAAGTGACATTCGCTACACATATACCATAAGCAACACGTTCGACGGAGCGTTGTACCTTAAGCATCCTTCGAACGCACTAAACCAATATGACGCAACCCTTGGCCTGGAGTTCACGCTCGTTAGTGGAGACGACATTCTAATAACAGTGACGTTCTTCTACCTCAAAGCCCAAACGGAAGCAGGCGTCTCAGCAAGTGACACGTTCTATGCTCAGTTTAGCTAAAGCTACTGAGCAGCCGCTCAGTGGCGGCTTGAAACACTGAGCGGTTCAGCCCCCCATTTTTTGATTTAATTTGAGAATTAACATATTTTTCTTTTAGGTGACAATCATGCAAACCAAAACTAGTGTCTCACTCATATTCGTAGGGGTTGTCTTGTTATATTTGGGAATCTTCGGGTTGGTGGCGCCTTTCCGATTAGCCGTAGCAGGAACATTAGAGGATTTTTTGACTTACAGTAAAGTGGACCCCAACAATCACATATCAGTAACGAGCAGCACTACTATTCATTTCATATCTTACCAGAACGAAATAGCCTACTTATATGCAGACAAGGGGGTCAACTACTTCGGCATCTCTTTTACGCATACTATTGATGTTAAGATGGGAGCAACATCAACGGCGGCTAGCTGCTTCTTCTGGGCACTAACAAATGACCTGGGTGACATCAAGGGACTAAAAACAGCAGGCAAAACCGTCATTAACGCTAGGATGGCAAAAGCTACTGCTGGTTGGTACTTCTTCATGATTGGGGAGATATATAACGGAGAAGAGTATAATCAAGGTTCTACCCAAGCTGACGCATTTCAGGCAGACACATGGTACTATATCACGATAAGTAAAGTCGGCACTTACTTTAAATGTGACATTTACACAGACAGCGCACGAACAATATTAAAAAAGACGCTCGCGTTGACGCTGCATGCAAACCACAATTTCAGATACATCATGCCATGCGTAACTTATAATCAAGCAGCTGCAGATAATGGTCCAATAGACATCGCAAATTTGATAATCAGCGGAGGAACTGCGCCGGCGACCGGAACAATAGTCGTTAATGCTCAATATTACGATGGGACAGCGTGGAAGGACGTTCCAGCTTCAACTGTAACTGTTACATGCGACGGAGATCAAAAACAGACTCCTGCAACATTTTCCAGTTTGCTAATAGGATCTCACACTATAAACCTTGTGACCACGTCCATAACGGTAAGTGGAGTAACTTATCCCTTTACAACATGGGAAGACAGTTCTGTTGCCTCTACAAGAACAGTATCTGTCGCTGCTGGAGAAACCAAAACATTAATTTCATACTACGCAAAAGAAGATGTCAAACCGCCATCTGAGGATTTTTGGAAAATCCTTCAACAGACCTTTCAAAATCCAATAGTTAAATCTACACTAGTTCTCAGCGGAGTATTACTCATTGGAATTGGCGCAATCGGATTACTGCCGAAGAAAAAACAGGTCTACTACAGCAACTTTTAATCTTTAAGGAGTTTTCTATGAAAAGATCAAAGCGAAAACTAACGCGCGTTCGGGGCAGGCTGTGGAGGCGAAGAATAAAATCAAAGCTGTACTTTGAAATTGTAATTTTCTTGGCTTTGATAAGTGGCGGAGTATCCTACGCATTTTTTTCCAATTCGGTAGTTATTCCTAATGATGGAACTCTGCCTAAAACGACTTGGATGATGTATTATACTGCCATGCCAGATCAAAGTACAGGGTACCTTGCACTTGCGACAGCGGGTAACTATTCAGCGGAGTTAGGAGCATGGACAAAAAAGGGGCGCATCGTAGATACTTCTCAGACTTTATTGAGGGGGGCTGAACCAAATGTCATGTTTGAAGATGGTGTCTACAAACTATGGTGGCATTACACTAACTACGCGTTTTGCTATGCAACATCATACGATGGTTTCACTTGGCAAAACCATGGCACAATTTTATCCGAGGCACCTACTGAAATAGCCTGTCCTTTCGTGTTTAAGGAAAACGGCGTTTACTACATGTACTATGGAGTTTATAATAGCGCACGTTATGGTAAGTGGTTTCATGAGGCAACTTCAACCAATGGAATTGACTTCACAATACTGGGGACAGTCCTAACAGTTGGCTCTGGCTGGGATTCTCTTGAATTGGGCAACATATATGTTAAGAATATAGCTGGTGTTTACTATATGTTTTATGAAGCACGGTCTGATGGATATTGGCAAATAGGATTGGCGACATCATCTAGCCCTCTTGGTCCGTTCACTAAACAGGGAAATGCGCCTCTTATCAATAGGTATCCTGGTGAAGCATGCCATCCAGAAATCCACAAGATTGGCGACACATATTACATGTGGTTTCACGGTTCTTCTAGTGGACTTCTACCAACTGACATTTATAGAAGAGAGTCACAGGATTTGATAACTTGGACTAACGAAAGGCTTGTTCTGACGCGCACTGAAAGCTGGGAAGGAGTAGGGAATGCACAAGGTCAGGTTGCAGATATGTGCCTTATCGAAGTCAAAGCATAACTTAAAGCAAGTTAAGATTACTTCTTATGACATATAAAAATGAAGTCACATGTCAGATCAAGTGGCATAAGAGCCCATATCAGTTTGATTAAGAGGCGTCCAATTATTGAAGGTAATTTTTTCTTTTGGAAGATATTAATCCTGTACTTTGGGTGGTCATCTTGCAAAACGTTGTCGACTTTTAAACCATGCGATTCGATAACTCTCATCCACCCCTCGAGGGATAGGAGCAGTTCTCGCGGTTGCGTAGTGCCTGCTCCAAATAAATAGTGCCGATTTGGAACTAGTATGCAAAATGAAGCGTCGTCTGCGGCTACGCGATATATTTCGTCAAGTCCCTTTTCAGGGTTAACGAAGTGTTCTAGGCTACCCAGTATAGTTACACATCGAAAAGAATGGCAAATGAAAGGCATGTTTTCGCCACTACTCATCAAAAGTTGAGAGTTGGAAAATCTCTTCGCAGCGTGAACTGACTTGCTTATATCCAAACCATAGGTTAACGCGCCAGTTTCCCTTTCGACTGCGGAAAGAAAAAGACCTGTCCCACACGCAACATCTAAAAGTGGTTCTCCATCTTTAGGATGCAGATGGTTCAAAATCTTGCGATAAAGATAGAAACTACTTTTACTTTGTTGGAGGGGGTATTCCATCTGCTCATCATACCATTTCTTGATTGTCTCTTGGTCTAAACACTGGCATTTGATCATGGCACACTTGTCAGCTACTTTCCTACCAACTTTCTTACGAACCCTATCTAGACTATGTTTTAAGAATAAAACCAAAAGCAACCTAGGCGTAGGGGGCGTAGGGGACATTTTTATCTACATTAATAGTTGATAGCGAATTATATAATTGAATCGTAAGTAACTAAAATAGCGAACATTTTTCGTTTGATAGAGCATGGCTGAGAAAGGCATTCGTGATTTAATCTTATTCTTTGTCTTTGCAGGCGTTCCCATAGTTAGTTTTTGGTTGCAAAATTATCCTGACACTCCATTCTACGCAAGCATGCTCGTTATCTTTCTTGTCATGTTAATTTGGCTTAGGCAATATTATGGAGAACATGAATATGCAAAGCTTGTAGATTACGACGAAAACCTGCATGCTGAAAGTTTCCTTTGGATAGGCATAGCTATTTTCGGAACGTATGTTGTGGCAAGTCTTGTAGTTAGTCAGTTGATCAAAAGTGTGATTTGGGTGCCCACACATGGTTTAGATATGACGTATCTTGGTAGCTTGCAGCTGAGTGGGTTTTGGAACGACATTCTCTTCCAGCTTGTTCTAGTTGCCCCGTCAGAGGAGTTATGCAAACTTAGCTTACATTTAGCATTTTACATGAAGCTTAAAGCAAGCTTCAGCAATGGAGTTGCCCGTGCGCTTAGCATAGGTTTACCGATCTTCTTCTGGAGTATGCTTCACGTTTACAGAGCTTACACTGGCACAATGATGCCTCAACTTTTGCTCGCCGCATTTATAGGTGGCCTCATAATTTTCGCAGCCATGTATAAGACACGAAGTTTAATGGCTGCCATCCTAACTCACGCTGGTTACAACTGTTTGATTATCTACTTAACGCAGGTTCTGGTTGCGTGAAGTAAATGGGCAAGTCAAATTTAAAGAAGAATGACTATTACAAACACGAAACTTTAAGACAAATCGTTCTTATTGTTCTTCTTTGGGTTATCGCGCAAATATGGCCGAAGTCGACTGAAGCTACTGAAATCTTCAATGGCATAGTCATAATCTATGCGATTGCAACCGTAATTGTGTTGGTGATTGATTACCTATTTTGTTGGAGTTAAATTTCGATTCTCCCAATGAATACCATCAACTGATGTCACATGACACATTTTTCCATCTTCTGAGTAATATAGACGATATTCGGGAAATCTTTGTTTAGGTTTCCTTCTCAACCAGTTGATGAACCTTCTGAATTTTCCATTCTTAACCATTCAAACTTTACATATAAATTTAGTTAATTCATTTTTCTTTTGGTGTCCCAATGAATAAGAAGCTAAATTGGGGATTTATACTTATAGGAATTGCTCTGCTCTGTGTTGGGACAGTTTATCCAAACTTAAAAATCATGACCGCCGTAACTGACATTACACCCCCAGAAATAAGCTATGAAGCATGTTGCCCTCAAAATGGGCAGTTTTATACTACAATGGGGGCGCTAATCTGTGGCTGTAGAGATTTAGAAAGTGAAATAAAATCAGTAACTTGTACAGTTGATGGCACATTATACACTTTAGTGTATAACACAGTTTTGGCTTGGGAATGGCAATATCCATTATCAGCAAATTCTCCGCCGAACGCTGAAGGAAGTCACAGCTTCAAATTCACTGTAACTAATTATGTTGGGCTCTCAACAACGTATTTAGGATCTTACCAAATTATCACGGTTCTTGAGGGAAATTGGTACATTAACGACGTTCTAGTCATTAACCCTAGTCAAACACTTTACTTTTCAACGTTGACGTTGACCTTCAAATTTGTCAAGACAGCAGGAATAGTGGATAACCAGATAAGTTGCAATGTAGTAGAAGGTGCTAGGCAACTGTTGGCATTGACATATCAAGGGTCTTCAACTTGGACTGGCACATGTACATTCGCAGGTGGAACCCATACCTTAGCTTTGAAAGCATCCGACGGTTTCACATCAATTACAATGAGTCTATTGAATCTGAATTTTGGTGGTGCTCTTCCTCCCGCGCAAATCATAATCTATGTTATTGGTGGAACTTTCATTGCTTTGGGTGGATACGGACAATTAACTAGAGCGCGCGCTATAAAAAAGAGGAGCCATCTACGCTAATTTTGATTAATCATATTTTTCCTTTGACCTGTCATGAAATTCAAACCGATTACTCTCGCAGCATTTTTAATGTGCATGCTATGTTTTGTCCAGACTGCGTCAGCGCTTACTGAGCCAATATGGATTGTTGGCCGGGTTTCCACGTCTGTTTCTGAGCAGCGCTACAACATGGTTCTGTATTACCAGTTTAACATGACGTTGATGGATTCCAACGTTTCGCAACCCTTCGGCACCCCGATCGTTGTTATAATGCTGACTACTATGATGCAGACGCCGATGCAAGACGCAATTTACAATTTCACTGGGCGAATAGTCGACGTGCAGACCGATGATATTCCAGTAGGTTTCTTCATAGTGGAGCAGGTGAACACTCAAACTCAAGTAGACTGGGTTGACGCCGTTTTTCAATTCGTAAGTCTTCTCAGTAGCGTCGTTCGTTTAATAACTGATGAAATTTCGCAGTTGCTCTACACTTATTTTGGGGTTCAAATTCCGTCCTTTGTTTGGACATTAATTATAGTGGGTTTATCCTTTTATTTTGTGGTTAAACATTGGAAAGCCATAGGGATCATCTTAGTTTTAGTGTTGGGTTTCTTGGCTGTAAGCGGCGTAGCCAACATTTTAAGACTAATTTGGATGGCAGCATAGTTTCCTATTTTTCTAGAAAGTATATTTTTCTGATGGTGAAAGATTGAAGACAAGCTCAACCGTTTTCTTTGTTTTCTTTTTTTTCTTAATCGTTTTGATAGTTAGTCTGTTGACTGTTTTGTTTGTTCCAACTGCTTCTGCCAATCCAACGCTTGAAGACTTCACGACTTACACGGAGGTTGACCCTAACAGTCACCTTTCTAAACTGGCTAACGCTGTTGACCATAAAGGCTACAGAAACGAAGATTGTTACTTGTACAAGAATGAAAGTGCAAACTATTTCGGCAATTTCACTCATCTGATAGATATGAAACCTGTGGGGCATGGAAGCACGAGTGGTGGCTGGTCTTCTTTTTGGATGTTGAGTAAAGATACAGTGGACGACTGGTATGGACTTGCAAATGCAAATAAAACTGCGATTTGCGTGGCAGAGGCGTATAGTGGTGGGCATTATATTTCAGTGGGTGAAGCCTATGGAGGAACTCAATATTGGACGCCGAGCGCTCTCTACCTTACCGAAGGCGTACAATATTATTTAATAATTGTTAAGTTTGGAACGAGCCTTACTGCTACCGTTTATTCTGACTCTGCAAGAACCTCAACTGTCGGTGCTCGTAATTTAACGCTTCATGCAGACCATACATTCACCCATATTTTTGCTGGCAACACTTACAACGATGGAACAGGAGGCACGACTAAATGGACTCAAGTTTACATTGGCAATTTAGAACTGCACGGACACATTCCATATAATGATGACTTAACCCTCGATTTGGCTGGCGCTGCTTTCAAAGGAACAAAAACTCTCCTAACTGGAAAACAAGATTACAAGTTTGTTCATAAAGTCTCAGATGTTGGTGGTGTAACAAACATTACCTATGCACAAATCCAATTAAACTATGCGACAAAAAATGTCATATTAAGAGCCACAAGAGGAAGTGGAGACGCATGGACATTTAGCGAATACAGTGACCCTTTAAATTATGTTACGTTGAACACGGGAGGAAGTTCTCACTCGACGAGTGGGAATCAGAAAACCTTCAACTATTTAGTAACTATAAACTGGAATTGGGATGACGCTAGCGAAACTTTGGCAGTAAGAGCTTATGTTGTAGACTCTACATCGCCAGCTGACCAAGACGATTATGCTAACATTTTTGGTGTGGAAAATGATTTATCTTCTTCAAGCCTTTCCGTCAACGATTACCGTTGTAACCCCAGTCAAACATTAACTTTTTCTGGTTACTGGTATTATGAAGGCACCAGCATAGCTCCTCCAGATGGGAATTACGCTGTAGTAATCAAGCTTTCAGGCGTTCAGAAAGGCTCAAACGACACGACGCTTGTCAGCGGGGCATTCTCAATAAGTGATGTTACAGCCGAAAGCACGGTAAATTCATATAGCTACACGGTTGAAGCCACCTACATGAGTGGTGCAGGCTCATTTTCAGCCGTCATAGTGGATAGGATTAAGATTTTATCCTATGCAGTTTCAGACAGTAAAGCTAACATTAACGATAACGTAAACATTGATGCAGCCCTAGTCTATGAATATGGCGGCACAGCAGTAACCACGGGAACTATTACGATTAATGGTTATTCTGCGTCGCATCAGGGTTCAGGAGTTTATAGAATTACTCGTACAAGTTCGTCGGCTACGTCTGTTACCTACGATACGGTTGCCGGTTCAGAATCAACTTATGATTTAAACACAGTAAACCAAAATGGCAAATCTACGACAGTAATTTGGGATGGGCTTTCTGTTTTCAACATTCAAGCACCAGAATACTTAGGAAATGCGACGTTCGGCTATAAAGCTCAAATCAAATATGCCTACAATAGCAGCACGATAAATGGGGCTTCAGTGAACATTTCTCTTCCATCAGGCTCAATAATTGGCCAGGTCACAAGCAACGCAACAGGTTGGATAAGTTTCACGCTCTTTCAATCAAACGCAACAGAATCTGGCAGTTACACGATTTTCGGGATAAACGACAACAACTATGGGATAACAGTTTCAATCACCAATCAAACATTCACCTTAAGGAGCTGGACTTGTAATAGTGTGGATTATGAAGGAAACGGCCTTTCCGCAACCACGTTGAACGTCACAACAAACAGCGAAACAGTCTACAGTGGTGGAGACGTCACCATACAGATTCCAGAGGACACTTTTAACATAACAATAACATGGTACACGATCCAAGTGAACATTACAGCAAATTTGGTTATTTCTGGCGACACATCAACTAATTTTACGTGTCTTGCCTACCCCTATGTCTACGAAAGCACAAGATATTGGGTTGCTTCAAACGCTACGATAAGTTCCGTAACATGGAACAGTAACATCTTTACCGTGCAATTCTCTGGCTCGCCAGCAACCTACATTCTTAAAGCGAGCTGCACAGTAAAGCCTTCATACATCCTCAACTGCACATACGATTATGACACTGACTGGACAACAATGCTAACGCTCACACACTACGCTAACACCACAATCAAAATAGCCTATCCAAATTGGGGAGGCTTCTATGTGAAGAAGACAGATTATCGACTGATCAGCATAGGTTGGACTGGCGAGTCCCTAAGTTTAACATTTACAGGGAATACTGGAAACGTGGGTGAAGTCAAACTGTACTGTGCGGACAGGGGTGTTCCCATAGAAACTTCTGGCTTCGCTGCTACCAGCTACTCTGTTAGCACAAAAACATTTGTTGGCACTTACGCTTTTGGAAGCGACAAAACTGTTAGTGTTTCATGGGCGACTAGCGGAACTCCATCTGAAGGCGGCCCGCCATCAGGGCAAACCACATCACTTTTAATATCGATTAACATAGTTTTGCAGCCCCTGATAAATGCTGGCAGCCAAGTTGATGGAGTGATAAATGTGAAGTGGAGCGGCGCCACAATAGTGTACGTTTATGATGTGAAGTTTGAGAATTTTACTGCCTGGTTCTCAGTTGCCCAGTTACCTTACAAATTGCAGAAGGCTTTTGAAAACGTTCAAGGCGAATCTGCGATTAAAGTGAAAGTCAGCATTCCATCCAATGCGGAGCCTGGCAACTATTTGATTCCGTGCCTAGTCATTTTCAGGACAGAAGCTGCACAAGACATAACTCTTGGCGGGACGCTTAAATTTGAAGTGCTTGGAGCACCTTCAACAATTCCAGATTACATGGTTCTCGTCTTTCTAAGCGTTTTCGCCATAATTCTTCTAGGTGCGATGACTAGGAGTAAGCAAAAAGCTTAAAACGGCTGTAGCGAACATTATAGCGGTTGCAGCCGTCGGTAAATGCAGAAAAAGGGACAAGAGGAGCAAGCGTGCGCACGCGAGTCACTCCTCCAAAAGATAAATACAAAAACCAATGGACGCTTTATAGATTTCTGTATTGAAAACTTTCTTTGTCCCGAATGCTTCTCAGACTTGCAAGAGCGCGACGAAGAACTGGTATGTACGACGTGTGGGTTTGTTGTAAACAGCTTAAATCCTGAAGTATCTATCCCCTTTGATGAGCCTAAAACTCCAGTGAATGCTTTGGCATTCGGTCACGGTGAAGGTGGCACGTTAGGTGCGAGGGGCACATTCTGCG
>Ga0315282_10002462_pt1 | contig 34038 bp, 24 predicted proteins | sample YL17G07_20_MG_FD_203693 | JGI IMG/M metagenome (GOLD analysis project Ga0315282, IMG submission 203693) | Sediment microbial communities from Yellowstone Lake, YNP, Wyoming, USA - YL17G07_20 | ecosystem: Environmental > Aquatic > Freshwater > Lake > Sediment | place: USA: Wyoming | collected...
CGCGGGTGCCGAAGTACTGTCTTGCATGATCCTGTCCTTTCTCTGATTGAACGGTTTCTTTGTGACCCATTAACCATCGACCAGAGAAAGGACTCCTTTGACGTCCCAGTACAATGTGCGAACAATACCCTACGTCATCACTTGTGCGTATTGTTCCTGGACGGCAAGGAATTCCGTGATTTCACGCTGATTGTGGCCTTGGGCGTGGATCGCCAGGGGCACAAGCACGTGCTGGGATTGTGGCCGGGAGCCACGGAGAACGCCGAGGTCTGCGGGGCCTTGCTCGACGATCTGCTGGAGCGGGGGCTGTCGAAAGATAAGACGTATCTGTTTGTCCTCGACGGGGCCAAGGCCCTGCACAAGGCCGTGGTCCAACGATTCGGGGATAAGACCCCCCTGAAACTTCGACCGTCATATTCGCGAAGTCGACATCTCGCCAGGTGGTGTTCATCAGTTCCCCACGCCGCATACCCGTGGCCAGACACATGCGAATGAGAAGCTCCCACTTCACGGTACGGCCTTCCTGCTCGTACTGCCGGGCGGCCGCGCACAATCTGTCGCATTCATCAGCCGTGAATACGCGGATCTTCCGTCTCGCGGCTTTAGGCGGCTTGAGCTTACGAAGCGGGTGCTGATCCAGTTGTCCTCGATCTTCGGCAAGCTGGAACACTCTCTTCAGATGCTTCACCTTCTTCGCCACCGTGGCGGCTGAGATATCCCGACCCAAGCAGTACTGGATGAACTGCTCGCCGTGCCTGTATTGCACTTTCGCCACGTCGATGTCACCTACACATGCGACGAAATCGTTCATCGACCTTGCCATCTCCTTGAGTGTAGTGGCGCGAACCTGTCCTTTCGTGCGCGCGAGACTATCCCCAAAGAAGTGCGTGAGTTTCATGGATACCGGCCCAGCGATATTCGCCCGTAGCTCCAATTCCTTCTCCCGCCTTTGCCGTTCGGCCTGACGCTTGTCGGCATGGCCGACGGAAATCTGACGTCGTTTCCCAGTCTGGTCCAGATAGTCGAGCATATACCGAAAGGATTTTCTATCACGCGAGGGTCTCATCCTAGGCCGTACCAGCTCTTTCATATTCAACCTCCTTTCCGATGCTGGCCAAGGGCCTGGGTTGGTCCAAGCCCCAGTGTACGAGAAGGGGCGCTCACTGACTACAGGGGACGCGTTGTTGAAGCCACAACTTAACGGAGTCAGTCAGGTACACGGCCTTTCCACAGAGGTGGATCCTGGGCAAGCCATGCATGCGTTTGAGATTCTCAATGACGTGATGGTGATTGGTGGCGCCGTTAATCTCGGGGATGCGGAGAAACCGGATCAATTCCTCCTCGGTCATAACGGTCGGACAGGGGCCGAATCCGCCGTCCGGGCCCGGCAGGATGGCCGCCAGCGCAGTGTGTTCCTGGGTGCTGTTCATGGCAGTTCCCTCGGCATTTTTTGCCGGGTATCGACCAGAACAAATGGGGATTGCACGAGAAGGATGGAACAATATGTCAATTCATGAATTCCAGTGCCTCAAAGGATGGATTGAAGACATGTCCGAAAGGCACCGGCCGCCTACGCAGCTCGGAACTGTCACCGACGAGACGACATCTGCACTTTATGACATCATGGTTCTTCTCGAAGGCTCTGAGCGTGACGTCGCCGCCCGTATGGCAGGGCACTCTTGATGGCAATTCGTGCATTGAGGTCCAAGGGCCTGCCAGCGATATCCTCATCGAGAACAACCATGTCCGTCATTTGACTGTGGGGGTCAGTATCTCGGATGAGATACTGCGGGCGGGAGATGAAGTCAAAGACGCAACCGGTCCGGCCGCTGGCCTGTTGCTCCATAAGAACCAGTTTATCGACGTGCAGCAGCCGCTGGTCGGGACTGGCTTGGACAATGCCCTCGTGATACCATGACAGTCGCCATTCCGGTAAGGCAGCCGCGGAATCTCTGCAGGATACGGCGGGAGTGCCTTACGGTGAGACCTCTGAAGGAGGTTGCGATGTGTTACCGTGTTTCATCATGGTTCGTTGCCGTGCTGGGCACCGGCACGGCATGGCCGGCGGCGACATATTACCTTTCTCCGACCGGGGGCGACGGCGCGGCGGGGGATGCCCAACACCCTTGGCGGACCTTCGCCCATGTGATTCCGAAGCTGGAGGCGGGGGACACGCTGATGTTCAAGGATGGGCAATACACTCGCTCGAACAGCAGGGGAATGCGAATCGTGGCCGGCGAAGGCGCACACAGTGGAAACTCTCTCGCCCCCATTACTGTCAAGGCGGAGCATGAGCGACGGGCTTTTCTCCACAGCGACGGCTCTTATGATCCCCTTGTCATGGACGGATGTTCCTATTGGACGGTTGAAGGCATTCACGTGGAGAAGGCTGACAACGATTCCAGGGCAGGAAGAAGCACCGATAGCAATGTACTGGTGCACCAATGCAATCACATTACTCTCCGGCGGCTCCTTGTGGCCCGCAACAATCGTTACGCCAACTCTCACCTGCTCAATCTCTTCGATTCCCATCATTGCCTGGTGGAGGAGAGCGAGTTCTACTACTTCCATCGACACGGGCTAGTGCTATGGCACGGGAGCAGCCGCAATACGATACGGCGCTGCTACTTCAACTCCCCGGAATATGCCGCCATCCCAGGCGGCTATGGCTCCGCCAATCATCGTGGCGACAACGCGATCAACCCTTACTCCGCGGGAGCGCACAATCTGGCCGAGGACTGCATCACGGAAGGAAATAGCGCCGGGTACGGCATCGATGCAGACTGGCGTTACGACAATGACTCCAACGTCGTCAAGGGGCTGATCTCGCTGAACGACACGTTTGGCCTGCTGCTCAAGTCTCGTGCGGAGGGGCGCAAGACTCATCTCTTCAAAGAGCGAGATACACTGGTCGAAAACGTCCTCGTTCTGGCTTCCCTCGAAGCCGCGTGCTACTGTCGCGGCAATGAGAATACACGGATCAAGCACCTGACCAGTGTTGGCGGCACCGGCGGAGGCCTCTTGGTGGATGTGGAGGGAGGCTATCCGGACGAACCTCCCTACTCCGTATTCGCAGAGAACAGTACTGTCAGCGGCACTTTGGGCACTGGGTACAACATGACCGAGATGACCGACTGGGGGCTGGCCCACTGTAACTCCTATGGCAATAGGACCAACTGGTCCCCGGGGGCAACGGATCCTCACATCACCCACGGACTCTCGGTGAAGCCCAACTGGCGAACCTCCAACTACACTTGGATCTCGGACGGCGCCTCGGTGAACTGCCCGAATCTCCACGGGGTGGGCAAGAATGGGGAGGACATCGGGGCCAACGTCTTCTATCGTTATCGGGGTGGTGTGCTGACGGAACAGCCGCTCTGGGATCCCACTACGGGGGAGTTTCCCCATGGCGCGATCGTCGCCGGCGTCAACGACGTTTCGGGGGCCTCCGCCTTCGATGTACATCAGCGACTCCACGTGAGCTTGGCCACCCTGCCGCCGGGTTATGGCGTGACCGAGGTTAAGGAGAAGAGAAGATGATGAACAGGATGCTGACAACAGCCCTCAGCACCGTCCTGGCAGCATCGACCGCCTCCCTGCTGTCCGCGAATTCCAGGCTGGGGAACTCTCCTCGCCCGCATACCTGGCAACGGTGGGAACACGCCTTGACCAGTGACCGCGGCTATGATAACCCCTACGCGGACGTGAGCCTGCGGGTGACCTATACCGGGCCGGACGGTCGGATTCTCCGCACCCGTGGCTTCTGGGATGGCGGCAATACCTTTCGGATCCGATGCGCCTTCCCGGTTGCCGGCACGTGGCACTGGGAAACGGAATGTTCCGACCCTGCGAACTCCGGGCTCCATCGGCAGCATGGCACGGCGGAGGTCGGGCCCTACCAGGGCTCTAACCCCTTGTACCGGCATGGCTTTCCGAAGGTCAGTGAGAACCAACGCTACTTGACCTACGGCGACGACACGCCATTCCTGTGGATGGGAGACACCGCTTGGGCGGTTCCGCTGAGAGCCACCGATGAGGAATGGGCGACCTACGTAGCCGACCGCACGGCCAGGCACTTCACGCTCATTCAGGTGGCGCCCGCGTCCGCGTGGGCGGGCTCGTCCGACCGGCGCGGGGAAGTGCCGTTCACTGATAAAGCGTGCTCCAAATGGAACCCGGCTTATTGGCGGTCTTTCGAACAGAAGGTTCAGCGAGCCAATGAGGCGGGCCTGGTTGTGCTGCTGGTCGGCTTGATGGAACCCGTCCACCGCTATCCCGAAGCCGACAAGGCTTGCCTGTTCGCCCGGAACATCGTCGCACGGCTGTATGGCAACTTCATGATCTTCTCGCCGAGTTTCGACAGTGAGTTCATGCCTTTGGCCAATGAAGTGGGCCGCGCTGCTCGCGAGGCCACGGCTGTCCATTTGATCACCCAGCACCCGGGCACGCCTTGGAACCAGCCCACCCCGACGTTCTCGGATAGGTACTACGACGAGCCCTACCTGGATATCGCCGGCGTGCAGACCGGACATAACGGGGGCCATCTGGATTGGTGCGCTCATCACGCGATGAAGTGGGTCCTGCACCTCTACCGTCACGAGCCGCACAAGCCTGTCATCAACCTGGAGGCGATGTACGATGCTCAGGGCGAGAATGGGTGGCGGGCGGTGGACGCACGATCGCTTGCATGGCGAACCTGGCTCTCAGGCGGCATGGGCTACACCTACGGCGCGGGCGACGTGCCGCCCAAGGTTCCGCAGGGCAGCGGCGCCGTCTGGAAATGGGTGACTGATCCGGAGAAATACGATTATTGGAAAAAGGCAATCCAGTGGGACAGCGCCTTGCAGATGCAATACTTGCATGACTTTCTGGCCGCTGTAGAGTGGTGGCGTCTGGAGCCCGCGCACGAGCTGATCCGCAACCAGCCGGATGACGTGACCCGCCGCATGGTGCTGGCAAAGACCGCCGCCGGGGATCTGGCCGTGGCCTACTTGCCGAACAATGAGGCTATCGAGATTGACGTATCCGCCTTCCCTGCACCTCTTAAGGGCCGCTGGTTCGACCCGGTGCAAGGTAGGTACACTCCGATCGCCGACCGCATAAAGAACAAGGGCGCCTGTCGCCTCTCCCCGCCGGCGCAAGGCGACTGGGCACTACTGTTCGAGAAAGTCGAGAAAGTTGAGGAATGACATGAACGCTCCGGTCTCCCGCGCCTGGTGCCTCCTGGCGCTACATCTGGCTGTCGCGGCCATCGCTGCCGACGGAATCCAGATCGTGAAAGAACCCACCGGAAAAGCGGTGCAAGCGGCCATCGATGCCTGCGCCGCGCAGGGTGGGGGCGTCGCCTATCTTCCACCCGGTCGCTATGTCAGCGGCCCTCTGTGGCTGAAGGACAACGTGGAACTGCGGCTGGAAGCGGGTGCCACCGTCGTCTTGAGCCCGGACAAGAAGGATTGGCCCGCCGGTGAACCCGCCCTGGTCAACGCCAAAGGTGCGAAGCACATCGCTGTCACCGGGCGCGGCATGTTCGACGGCAACGCGCAATGGGAATACCGGCCCGTCTTTCGCGAGGACCCAGAGATCAAGTGGGAACAGGAGAATGCCCAGCGCGCCGGCGTGGAAATGAAGCGCTACTACCGCACAGGCGAAGTGCAGAAGAGATTGTTCTTGCTCCGGGACTGTGAAGACGTGCGCCTGGAAGGCATCACCATCTTGAATGCGCCGCTTTGGAATATCCATCTGCAGGACTGCAATCACATCTGGGTCCGCGGCATCAACCTGTATTCCGATCTGGAGCGCGGCGTGAACTCGGATGGGATCGATATTGTGTCCTCCTCGAATGTGCTGATCTCTGACTCGATCATTTGCACGGCCGACGATGCCATTTGCCTCAAGACTTCCGCTTGGGACCGGCGCACCACGGAACGCGTGCGTCCCACGGAGAACATCACCGTCAACAACTGCATTCTCACCTCGTCCTCGACCCCTATGATGATCGGCACCGAGACGCATGCCGATATCCACCACGTGCTGTTCTCGAATATCGTCGTGCGCAACTCGAACAAAGTGTTCGGCATCAACGTTCAGGATGGGGCGGAGGTCAGCGATGTGCGGTTCACTAACGTCACTTTCGAGACCAACCGGCGGCATTGGAACTGGTGGGGCAGCGCGGAGGTCATGAAGTTCGTGCTCAAGAAACGGACGCCCCAGTCGCGCTTGGGCCGGATTCACGACATCACCGTCGATGGCGCCCAGGGCACGGCTCGGGGCACATCGCTGGTCGCCGGCCATGCGGAGCGCAAGTTGGAGAACATCACCATCGCCAACCTGCGTCTGAAGATGCTCGCGGAGAATCTGCCGGACAAACGGGCCACGCATGCGTTGGTGTTCCAGGACATCGAGGGACTGACCCTGCGCGGTGTGGCAGTGTCCTGGGACCGCGAGAAGCCGGAACCAAAGTGGGGCAGTGCCCTGGTGCTCCGCGATGTCTCGAATCTGACACTGCAAGATTTCCAGGGGCAGGCGGCCGTGCCAGAGACACCGGCTATTCTCAGGGAGAACGTGACGGAAAGAAGTCAGCCATGATGCGAAAGGAACCGTTATGAGGAAGCCCACTGTCTTTCTATACGCCGCTGTGGTGACGGTTTGCCTGGCGACAATGCCTATGCGAGCGGTGGCCGCTCCCGTCGTAAAAGCTTTCCCATCTGCTGAGGGATTTGGCGCCCAAGCTGTGGGCGGCCGGGGCGGCCAAGTCATCGAGGTGACCAATCTCAATGATTCGGGGCAGGGGAGTTTGCGCAGTGCGATGGAAGCTTCCGGGCCGCGCATCTGTGTGTTTCGCGTCAGCGGCACGATCACCTTGAAGAACGCCATTCGGGTGAGCACGCCCTACCTGACCGTCGCGGGGCAGACTTCGCCGGGTGGCGTGCAGATCAAAGGTTCAGGACAGCCCGAGGGTGACTGGGGCGTTTGGTGCGTCAACGGCGCCCATGACATCATTGTGCGTCACGTGCGCGTTCGCATGGGTGGCAATATGCAGCACGACGCGGGCAACAACATTCTGTTCTACGGCACGGCTGAACCCGGCGTCCACGATGTGATTGTGGACCATTGCTCCGTCTCCTGGGGTTCCGACACGCAGTTGGATTGGTACGGCTCCTACCTGGACCGCGCAACTTTTCAGTGGAACATCGTTGCTGAGTGCTTCATGGGCCAGCATATCGGGGGCAACCGCGCCCCGAAGAACATCACGCTCCACCACAACTTGTACGCGGATCTGGGCTCGCGGACCCCGTTGATGCAGCACGCGGACGTGTTCGATTTCAGGAACAATGCCATCTATAATTGGAGTGGGAACAACGCCTCGGTCTTCGGGCAGTTCGCCCTCAACACCTCTGCTTTCGGCAATGTGGTGAATAATCTCTGGCTGGCCGGACCTGAAAGCGGGTACCCCCTATCTCAACGTCGGCAACGGCGGCCCGGTGCGCATCGACGGCTCGCAGGCGGAGGCGGGCGGAACCAAATTGTACCTGTCCGGCAACCGGGGACCGCGCTGCCCGACCGGCTGCGCCAATGACTGGCTCGGCCACGGGGTCAATACCTGGGACTACCATGAGCTCAACCACGACGGCAGCACGCATCTCGTGGACGAGGCGCAGTACAGCGCCGGCAAGCCTTTTCCGACACCTCCTATCAGCTTGGATCCCGTTTCCAGCCTGTTGGACAAGGTGCTGGCCACGGTCGGAGCCTGCAAGCCCTCGCGGGACGCCATCGATCAGCGCATTGTCAAGAGCGTGCGCGACAGGACCGGCAGCTCCCGCGTGAGCACCACCGGGCCCTGGCCCGACCTCGCCCGTGGCGTGCTTTCACCTCCCGCCGATTCGGACCACGATGGGATGCCCGATACTTGGGAGAAATCGCATGGCCTTGATCCCAACAACGCCCGCGACGGAGCCGCCGTGGGACCGAACGGATACACCAACGTCGAGAACTATCTGAATGAACTGGCTGGCGACACGATTCCGGAACTGAGTACGCCGTCGGCCACAGCCGCACCTCGACTCGACGGAGAAGAAGATTCATGATTGCACTCGTGATGATGTTTGCTGCAGGCGTGATTGACCAGATGTCTGCACAGAAAGTACCCATGTGGGGCCGCTTTGAGACAGGTATCGTCAACTCGAGGGACCACGCGAACCCCTTCACAGACGTCACGCTGGCTGCGGCTTTTATGCGTCCCGATAAGAGCCGGGTCTCCTTCCAGGGCTTCCATGACGGTGACGGCCACGGCGGCCAGACGGGCAACGTGTGGAGACTGCGGTTCATGCCGGATCAGGTTGGCACATGGTCCTACGAGTGCTCCTTCTCCGATCGTACACCCGGCAAGAGCGGAACGTTCGAGTGTGTCAGCGACGGCGCTCAGCCCGGTCCACTGCGCATCGATCCGGGCAATCCACACTGCTGGGTCTTCGCCGATGGGTCTCATTTCTTCCCCCGCGCTATACGGCCCCGGAATTGTTCGTGGCAGGCAACCACGCCCATCGCACGTATTGGATTGACTACTTCTTCGGCGCCAGGCACAAGTTCAATCTCTGCAACGCGAACCTGCTCAACTTTGTTGGGGTCGGCGAGGAGCTCAATTGGCAGGGAACTCCATACAAGGCACCCGACCCGGCACAGGAGGGCCGGTACGTAACCATCGCCGGCAGCGGCCTGTTCCCTTTTCTCTATTCAGGGGCGCGTCCGAAGTTCGACGGGGGATCGAATGTGGACTGGCTGCGTCCGAGCATCCGATGCTGGGCGAATGTGGACCAGATCCTCGGTGAACTGGAGGCTCGCAAAGTCGTGTGGTTCAATCATTGGGGAATGATCGGCTGGGACTGGAGCGGCAACGGCAGGCTCCTCGTACCGCCCGCCGCGAGGAAAGCGGTCTTGCGCTATTGGATCGCCCGGCTGGCGCCCGGGTGGAACGTGACTTGGAACATCGCGGGAGAATGGGATGAGTTGATGACTCCGGCCGAGTTCGACGAGCTGGGCACGTTCCTCAAAGAGATGGACCCAGGGAAGCACCCTGTGACCTCGCACGCACTGGGGACAACGGCCGACCGGCCCTGGGTCGACTTTCGCGTCCAGCAGTTTTCCGCCGGCACCAGCAGCGACTCCGTCGCGAACGCCGGCCGGGCAGCCGCCGACTACGCTAACAAGCCCGTCTTTGCATTCGAGACCTCCTGGGAAGCGACGCCCGGCAAGCTCACGCCCGATCAGGTCCGCACAGGCGCCTGGGGCAGTCTCATGGGCGGAGCATTCTACCTGTATGCGGAGTGCTTCGAGCCCACGCTCACCTGGGGCGATGGCAACGCTTTTGCGTTCATCGAAATCATGAACGATTTCCTTGGCGGGCTTGAGTACTGGAGGTTGAAGCCGAACAACGCTTTGGTGAATTCAGGGAGTCTTTGTCTGGCTGATCCGGGACAGGAATACGTGGTCTATCGGCAAACCGGAGGAACCATCACCGTCGCTCTTCCGGAAGCCGGGCTCGTGTTCAAGGCCGAATGGCTGGACCCCCCGCACGGGAAAGAGGACGCCGGCGGCAGCCGAGGCGAGCAGCGCGAAGCAGATGTTCTCCTGCCCTGACGCGAGGGACTGGGTGCTGCATCTGAACAGGTGAGAACGAAGGAAGGTTATGAACATCAGCCAACGAGTGGCAATCATGACGATGATGCCCCTGCCTTTGCTTATCTCATGGGGTGCGGTGGGGGTGACTCCTGCAACCGGGCCGTTGCGGGTGCACCCGACCAATCCACGCTATTTCACGGACGGGTCGGGCAAGGTGGTCTATCTGACCGGCTCTCACACTTGGCGGAACGTACAGGACTCTGCTAATGTCCCCGACTTCACCTCATATCTGGATTTCCTCCAGAAGTACGGGCACAACTTTACGCGCCTCTGGGTCTATCGGGGAAGCCCCGGGGGACCTGCGCTGACGCCGACGATCTACGCTCGAACCGGCCCCGTGGCGGCGCTGTCCGTGGGCATGATCCTGGTCGTCGCCGGAGTGCAGAACACGGAAGCAGCACAAGCGGCGGTCGCAGACCAGGGTGGCTCTGGCGTGACGCAGGTGGAGTTCTTCGTTTCGCCTCAGGGCAACGACACCTGGTCGGGACGGCTGCGCGACCCCGGCGCCGCCGACGGGCCATTCGCGACGCTGGAACGAGCACGTGATGCTGTTCGAGCCTTGCACCGGACGCAACGGCCACAGGTTCCCGTGCGGGTGACCATTCGTGGCGGGACCTATTTTCTTGATCGACCCGTTGAGTTCGGCCCGCAAGACTCTGGCACGGAGAGGGCACCTGTTGTGTACGGTGCAGCAGCCGGAGAGCAAGTCGTGCTGAGCGGCGGACGTCGAATCGAAAACGGTCATTGGGACGAACTCAACGGGATGAAGCTCTGGGCAGCCGATGTCCCGGAGGTCAAGGCCGGAATGTGGCGCTTCCGGCAGCTCTTCGCGAATGGCCGGCGTCAGTTCCGGACGCGGCTGCCGAAGCAGGGGGAATATCAGATCGAGGCCTTGCTGGACGTTCCGATTTCCAACGAGACCTGGGATAGACCGGTCCGGCGCTTTGTCTATGCCGGCACGGACATCCAGCATTGGCACAACCTCGGCGATGTGGAAGTCGTGGCTCCCTGCCACTGGGTGGACAACCGATTGCCAATCCAGGAGGTCGATCCGGGCAAGCGGCTTCGATACAACGTGATCCATGACGTCAAGGCTCGCGCCTATGGGGGCTGGGGGATCTACCCGGATGAAGGAAGCAGCGAAATAGTGATCGAAAGCAACCTGGTGTATCGGTGCAGCTCCAGCCCGTTCTTTGCGCACATCAACCGCAAGATCACCGTGCAAAACAACATCTTTGCCCTTGGCGGGCAATGTCAGGTCGAACGCGCCGGTGCGGCGCCCGGGCCCGAGCAGGAATATGCGTTTCTGCGGAACCTCGTTTACTACCGGCAGGGAAAGGCGGTCGGATACTGGGACGCTCAGAACCATAACTTCGCGTACGAGGGTAATCTCTACTGGAATGCTTCCGGGGCGCCCATCATGTTTGGCGAGAAGACCTTTGCCGAGTGGCAGGCGACGGGGCAGGACAAGGATAGTCTCATCGCGGACCCACTGTTTATGGATCCGGAGCATGGCGATTTCCGGCTCCGCCCGGATTCCCCGGCGGCCCGGATTGGTTTCCAGCCATGGGATCTGTCGGTGGTCGGGCCGCGGCCGTTCCCCGTGGTGGAAAAGGAAGTCAATCACGATGGAAAGAAGCTTCGGCCGGCTTCGCCGGATTATGAGGACGCCGACATAACAGCCGTCATCCGAGCGGCAAAGACAGCCTTGTAGCCAACTGCGGCCCGCATCAAAACCCTATGAGCAGAGACGCGGTACCAGCGCCTGGCGGGGTTCAAGCTAAACGGCCTTGACACTGTTCGCACGTCGTGCTATCACTGTCCCTTGCCCGCGCATGGTTCCACCTGGGTTTGCCCCCATCGGAATCAATGACCGGTTTGTTGGCCTCTTGAGGAGCGGTGCTCACGTTGCCGGGATTGACGTGGTAGAGAAATTATGGTCTTCAGTTCACACCTGTTCATCTTCTATTTTCTGCCCGTCGTTCTGCTGGTCTACTACACCTCCCCCCAGAAGGTGCGGCACCTCGGACTGACGCTCTTCAGCTACCTCTTCTACGGCTGGGCGAATCCCTGGTTTGTTCTCCTGATGCTCGGTACCACCGCGGTGGATTACCTGGTCGGCTTATGGATCGCCGGCGGCTTTGGCCGTGACGAGATTCCCCTCCTGCCGGTCGGGGAATCGCAAACGCGCAGCCAGAAGCTCGCCCTGGCCGTGTCGGTGATCAGCAACCTGTCGCTCCTGGGGTTCTTCAAGTACTTCAACTTCGGTCTCGACAACTACAACTCCCTCGTGGCAGCGCTCGGTCTGTCCTCGTGGCACTGGGACACCGCGCTGCGCGTGACGCTGCCGCTTGGCATCAGCTTCTACACCTTCCAGTCCATGAGCTACACGATCGACGTTTATCGTGGCGACGCCCGTGCAGTCCGGAGCTTCATCGACTTCGCTTGTTTCGTCAGCATGTTCCCGCAACTGGTCGCCGGTCCCATCATCCGCTTCAGTGACGTGGCCGACCAGCTCCAGTCGCGCACGCATACGGTCGAGAAGTTCGCCCGCGGCGTGGCCATGTTCTCCCTCGGGCTCGCCAAGAAAATCCTCTTCGCCAACGCGTGCGGCAAAATTGCGGATGTCGTGTTTGCCGCCACGCCGGCCGGCACGCTGGATTCCTGGTACGGCCTGTTGGCTTACGCGTTCCAGATTTACTTCGATTTCAGCGCGTATTCCGACATGGCCATCGGGCTGGGGCTGATGATGGGCTTCATGTTCGCGAAGAACTTCGACAGTCCGTACCAGTCCGCCTCCATCACCGAGTTCTGGCGGCGCTGGCACATCTCGCTCTCGACCTGGCTGCGCGATTACCTCTACATTCCGCTCGGCGGGAACCGCTTGGGCACGGCACGTACCTACGTGAATCTCGCGGTGGTGATGCTCCTTGGCGGACTGTGGCACGGGGCGGCATGGACGTTCGTCATCTGGGGTGCGATCCACGGCGCGATGCTGATTGCCGAGCGTCTGCGGGGCAAGACGAGCTTCTACGAGAGGCTTCCCCGCCCCGTGCGCGTTGGTCTGACGTTCGCGCTGGTGAACCTTGCCTGGGTCTTCTTCCGGTCGGATGACCTGCTCTCCGCGCTGGCGTTCGTCGGACGCCTGTTTGGCGTCGGCGCGGCGCGTTCCGGGACCGCGCTGATCGGCGGGCTGCTCTACACGCCGTATTACCTCGGCAGCTTCGTGCTGGCGGCCGTCGTGGTTTGGCTTGCGCCGCAAAGTTGGGACTGGACGCGCCGGCTGTCGTGGCAGCGTGCGCTCGTCTGTACAGTCCTGCTGTGGGCCGGTCTTGCCGTGATGCTGACCCAGGCGTATAACCCGTTCATCTATTTCATCTTCTGAGGATGTCATGAGTGATGCCCGGCTGACACGCGAAGAGATCGCCAAGATCGAACTCGGCCACACCGAGGTTCATCCGCTCGTGGCACGCGTGCTGCTGGCCATTTTCCTGGTGACCGCCGCGCTGCCGGCGTGCGTGCAGATGCTGGCCGACTTGGCCGGAAGAAGGGCCGCGTCCACTCCCTCCACAGGCAGCGCCTCTGCGCCGCTCACAGCAACGACCAAGTTACAGCAAGTCCGCTCCGCCACGGACCTTCTCGCATTCGTGCCAACCGCCCACCAGATCCGTGCCTTCGAAGACAACCTGGAGAATACTTCGCTGGTCTCAGGCACCCTGAGACCCTGGGTGGGCTGGGTGGTCAAAGCCCTGCTGCACGGCGGTGACGAGCAGGTGTACTTCGGGCGCGAAGGCTGGCTGTTCTACCGTGCCAGCGTCGATAGCGTCACCGGGCCGGGCTTTCTCACCGAGCAGTGGCAGCGTCGCCGCCTGCATGACGCCGACAAGTCACTCCCGCCGCCCCAGCCCGACCCGCTCAAAGCCCTCCTGCAGTTCCATCGCCAGTTGGCCGAGCGTGGAATTGCCCTGGTCGTCATGCCGGTGCCCGGCAAGGAGAGCATCTATCCGGAGAGGCTCGCGCCGCCTCAGGCCGGCGGCAAAGTCGTCCAGAATCCTTCGTTCGAAGCTTTCAAGTCCCAGTTGTCCGCCGCCGGTGTCCTCATCTTCGACCCCGCGCCAATCCTGACCGATCTGAAGCATGAGACGCCGGCTTATCTGAGGACCGACACGCACTGGTCGCCTGCCGCCGTGCAGCGCGTCGCCGCGGAGTTGGCCGCGTGGATGACCGAGAGAAACCTGCTGCCGCCGACCGCCTCCACGTCGCCGAGATACCTGCCCGTCACAGTTCGCAACAGCGGCGATATCACCGTCATGCTCGCTCTGCCGCAGGACCAATCGTTCTTCCCGCCGGAAACCGCTTCGATCACACGCGTGGTCGCGGCTGATGGCAGCCCGTGGCAATCGGACGAGCGCGCCGATGTCCTCGTCCTGGGCGACAGCTTCAGCAACATTTACTCCCTCGCCCAGATGGGCTGGGGCGATAGCGCCGGCTTTGCCGAGCACCTCAGTGCCGCGCTGGGCCGCCCGCTGGACCGCCTGGTCATCAACGCCGGTGGCGCTCATACCAGCCGGCAGGAACTGGTGCGCGAAATGGCTGCCGGCCGCGATCGGCTGGCCGGCAAGCGCGTCGTGATCTACGAGTTCGCCGCTCGGGAACTGGCCTTTGGCGACTGGAGGCTGTTCGATCTTCCGCCGCGAGCGCCACAGGTCGCCCAAGCTACTGCGCCAGGCGGTGAACTTGTCATTCGCGGTCGAATCGCCGCCTTGGGCCGCCTGCCTAAGCCCGGCTCTGTGCCATACAAGGACTGCGTGCTTTCCATTCACTTGACCGATGTGCGTGGCCTGCCGCCAGGCAACGGTAACCACGAACTGCTCGTCTACTCGCTGGGGATGAAGGACAACAAATGGCTGCCCGTTTCCTCCCTGACGCCTGGCCGCGAGGTACAATGTCGCCTGCGCCCCTGGGCGGACGTTGAAGCCAGGTACGGAACCTGGAACCGCGCTGAACTCGACGATATGGACCTGCTGCTTTTGCCCACCTTCTGGGCTGAGGAGGTGACCCCGTGAAAACGATAGTCTCGCTCTGGATTGCCGCAATCTGTCTCGGTGGTACGCGCTGCCTTGGGGGCCAGGCTCCCGCGAGTGCCTCGTCTGCTGCCGTGCAATTTGCCGCGCTGGCCGCCAAGGCCGAAGCCGACCAGCGTGCCGCCATCGCCGGCAAAGACGGCTGGCTCTTCCTGACCGCCGAACTGCGCCACCTCGGCGTCGGGCCTTTCTGGGGCGACGCGGCCGCCGCCGTGAGTCGTTCCACTCGCAAGGACGCCGCGGACCCGCTCCCTGCTATTCTGGACTTCCAGGCGCAGCTCAAACAGGCCGGCGTCGAGTTGATCCTTATGCCCGTTCCGGCCAAGGCCGCCATCTATCCCGACAAGGTGCTCGACGCACGCACTCCCGGGCCGGGCGAACCCGGCGTAGCCGGCGCCGACGAGGAATTCCTCAAGCTATGCGTCCGGCACGGCGTGAACGTTCTCGACCTTGCTCCCGCCTTTCAAGCCGCCCGCGCGGACGAGACTGTACCGCTGTACTGTATGACCGACTCGCACTGGTCCGGTCGCGGCTGCGAGGTGGCCGCGGCGCTACTGGCCAAAGACATTCGCGCTCGCCCCTGGCTCGCCGACGTTTCGGCCCGCAAGTTCAAGAGCGAGCCGCGCGAAGAGAAGGTTACCGGTGATCTCGCCGCCATTGTGGGAGGCAACGTGCCCCCGGAAACGATCCGGCAGCGTTTTGTCACCGACGAAGCCGGCGTTCCGCCTGCCGATTGGCGCGAAAGCCCCATCCTTCTCCTGGGCGACAGTCACACACTCGTCTTTCACGCCGGCGAGGATATGCACGGGGCCGGCGCGGGTCTGGCCGACCAGCTTGCGCTGGAACTCAGCTTTCCCATAGATGTCATCGGCGTGCGCGGCTCCGGCGCTACCCCGGCACGAATCAACTTGATGCGCCGCCAGGACAACCTGGCCGGTAAGAAACTTGTCATTTGGTGCTTCAGCGTCCGCGAGTTCACCGAGGCCCCGGGCGGCTGGCGGCTTGTGCCTGTAATCGGCAAGAAGTAAGGAGTCCGTCTCATGAGGTGTCACGTCGCGATCATCCTCGTGTCAGCCCTGTGCACCCTCCTTTGTCCGTGCGAGTTGCAGGCGGCTGTACCCGCCCTTGTGCGTACGGACAGCTTGGTGAACTTCGACTGGGGCGACGGTTCGCCCGGTGAAGGCGTGCCCGCCGATGGTTTTTCCGTCCGCTGGACTGGGTCAGTCCGATTGCCGCAGGACGGAAAGTACACCTTCTGCACAGTCTCCGACGATGGCATACGGCTCTGGGTGGACGATAATCTGGTGATCGACAACTGGGCCGATCACGGCACAACCGAAAACCAGGGCCAGATTGAACTGTGGGGCGGGAGGCCTCACCCCGTTCGCATTGAGTACTATGAGAACGCCGGTGTGGCTGTCGCCAAACTCCTCTGGGCAGGTCCCGGCGTCGAGAAACAGGTGATCCCGACTCAGTTCCTCTTTCCCGATCTTTGGCCGGAGGGCACCAAGGGCACCGGGCTCAGGGCTGTGTATTATGCGGGCGTGGAACTGGGCGGGACCTCCGAGGACAAGCTTCCCGCGGGCACTGCGGAGGGGTGGAAGCGAATGGCCAAACTCGGCCGCGGCTTCGTGGTCTGGGAATCCAACCGCACCGGCAACTGGCGCATCTGGCATCGTGCACTCGACGGCTCCGGCCTGCGCCAGATCACGCCCGACGAAACTGACCGCGACCACATCGCTCCGCATATCAGCCCCGATGGCACGCGTCTGGTGTACGTGAGCGTTCCTCACGCCCTCATGATCAGTTGGCGTGAGGATGCCCCGGACGGCATCCCTCTGTATGTGATCAATATCGATGGTTCCGGCCTGAAGCAGATCGCCGTAAACGCCCGCACCTATGGCGGCGACCGTGCGGCCGTCTGGCTGGATGAGGACAACCTGATTTACCTCCCGGCGGGCAAGGGTCCGACGAAGCTGAACCTTCGAACGGGCAAGGAAGAGCGGCTGCCGCCGAGTGGACTTTGGCTGCCCAACCGGACGATGACCTGTGTCACTACCGGCGAGCCGACTTTCAGTCCCTACGACACGGCCAGTGGCAAGATCAGTGAGCAGGCCGCCCTCGGCGGCTGTATGCCGTATTTTACCACCGACGGTGTCTGGGGATTCTGGATGGGCGGCGCCGGCGGCCCGATCAATCGCATTCGCCTCGGCACGCGCCAGGTCACGCCCATTATCAATCTCCATGATAGCCGCATGCCTGCCGACCGCGCCTATCTCTACTTCCCCATGTTCTCACGCTGTCAGCGCCTCTTCGCGTTCGGCGCATCGCCGGACCAGCACGACCATGCCACGTCCGACTACGACATCTTCATCGCTCCCGCCAATCCGGAGACCCTGGAGTTGACCGCCAATCCGGTCCGCTACACCTTCCATAAGGCTACTGACCGTTACCCGGATGTCTTCCTGGCGGACTTTGAGTTGGGAACGCACGTCGGCGAAGCGCCTTTCACCCTGGACCTCAAGAGCGACAAGGCCTCCGGGCAGTGGACTTGGGACTTCGGCGACGGCTCCGGACCCACGCCCCGGTCGGAGCATACCTTCAGTGTCCCTGGCGACTACGACGTGCAGACGACGCACGAGGGCCAAACGCTGCGCGGCCGCGTCCGGGTCCGTCCGGCCCAGCCGCCACAGGTCCAGTCCGTGAATCTACAGGGCGACCGCGACGTAGTCGTCGAGTTCGATGAGCCGATCATCGCTCCGGAGCTGCGCGTGAACGCGCCAAATGGCATCGAGGTCGTCGAGCGGCGGATCGACAAGCAGCGGCTTGTCCTGACGATTAAAGCCGACTTGAAGCAGGATGCCACCTTTGAGCTGACCGGCGTGCGCGACTTGGCCCAACACCCGAATACCATGCCCCCGACGAAAATCGTCGTCCGTCCCACGGAATGGCCCACCGACCGCAAGGGCCTGGTCTTTGCCTGGCGCACGGCCGCCGTCGTGGTCAGCACCGTGGATCCGGCAACCGGAAAACCGGGAGTCATCAAAGTCACGCGGCGCAACGCGGCCCGTCCGGACCACAATTATGCCATGCTCCTCGACGGCGGTTCCTGTGTCGCGGCGGATGCCGATGCGCGTCTACTCGAACCCTGTCGCGCATCGAACGCACTGACGATCGAGGCCACCCTCACGCCAGCCAACGTCACCCAGGAGGGCCCCGCGCGCATCGTGACCTTCTCCTCGGACCCCTCCAGCAGGAATTTCACCCTCGGCCAGACGCGCGGCAAATTGATCCTACGCCTGCGCACCACGCAGACCGGGCTGAATGGGATCAGCCCCGAAGTAGACCTTTGTTCCGTCCAAGCCAATCGCACCTATCATGTCACCGTCACCTATTCCGGCGGACATCTCTTGTGTTATGTGGACGGCGCGAAGGTGCTCGACTCTTCCGCCGTTCAAGGTGATTTCAGCAACTGGAGCCCGCACCATCTGCTGTTCGGCGACGAATGGAACGGCCAGCGCAATTGGTCGGGAACTCTCGAAGGCATCGCCGTGTTTTCCCGGGCGCTGAACGAGGAGCAAGTGAAACGCGAGCACCAAGTGTACCAGCGCATTCGTGCCCCGCGTCCGGCAGTAGCGCACCTCGTCATCGACGCGGAACTGATCAAACTGTCGAAAGTTCCGACCCTGAAGGAGATCTCTCCCTATCGTGAGGCACTTGTTGTGGGTGAGTATCGGGTGAAGCAGGTGGTGGAAGGAGAACTGACGACCCAGACCGTGCGCGTGGCTCACTGGGCGCTGCTGGACGGCGCCGCCACAACCCCGGCATCACGCCAGCCCGGCTGGTCCGGCCGGATCCATCTCGAGCCCTTTGAGGCAAATCCCCAACTGAAGAGTCTCTTCTTGAGCGATACACTCGACGATAATTTCGAGGCGGTCCTGTACTATGATTCAGGCATATGAATGTCGTGTGCGCCACGCGCATTCCATCAGCGGCTGATCCTGGCAGATGCGACCGGCGCCGTGCGGGAATCGCTCGAGATGCGGAATCGGCATCAAGGTGCGTTCGAGCCGGGCAGAGAATACAATATGGCGTATGATGAAACGAACGTGGTCTAGCGTGCATACGGGCGCAACCGGCCCCTCTACGGAGGCCGTGCGCGGTGGAGCAAAGGCTCTGTTGCTTGTCTTGCTGATCACAGGCAGGATGCGCGCCGGTGACGATTGGCCCCACTGGCGCGGCCCGCAACGTAGCGACGTTGTGCGGGAGAACTCCGGCTGGAAGGACGGACATTGGGTGGATCCCAAGCCGCTCTGGGAGGCCCAGGTTGGCGAAGGGAGCACCTCGCCGCTGGTTGTCGGCGGCCGGCTTTACGTCATGGGATGGGACGGCGGCGAGGATCACGTCCGCTGTCTGGAGGCCGGGACAGGCAAGCCGCTCTGGAGCGTTTCCTACAAATGTCCGCAGTACGGCCGGCACGCTACCGGCGACAAAGACGCCTACTCTGGGCCGACCTCCACACCCGAATATGACGCCGACACGGGATACCTCTACGCCTTAAGCTGCGACGGAGACCTGAACTGCTGGGATACCGCCGCCGGCAGGAGGAAGATATGGGGAATGAACTTGTACGACCGCTTTCACGTGGAGCAAAGGCCAGCCAGCAAACTGGAAGCCGATGACTTACGCGATTATGGCTACACCACGTCGCCGTATGTCCAGGGCGATTGGGTGATCGTCGAGGTCGGCTCCAGGGAAGGCAACATCGTGGCCTTGGACAAGCGAACTGGCGAACTGCGCTGGGCATCAGAATACCGCGGTCCGGCCGGCCAGACGGGAGGACTCACGCCGACCACGGTGGAGGGGGTTCCGTGTCTGGCAGTGCTGACGCTGCGCGATTTGCTCGTGCTGCGTCTGGACGGCGGGCATGAGGGAAGAACCGTGGCCGCGTACCCGTGGGTGTCGGCTTGGGCGGATAACGTCCTGACCCCGGCCGTCGACGGCGACTGCATCCTCATTTGCTCTTGGCACACGCATCGGTCCATCTGCAAAGTCAAGATTACCCTCCAGGGCGCCACGCGGCTGTGGGAGCAGCCCTACGCCTCATTCATCGGCAGCCCGGTGATTGATGGAAACCGCGTTTACATGACTTGTGACCGATTGCTCTGCCTTGGCTGGGAGACCGGCAAACTCGTCTGGGCAGGCGGCTCCTTCGGCTACGGAGGAACGTGCCTCGTGACAGCCGATGGCAAGCTGATCATCTGGAGCAATCTCGGCTCCATGACTCTGGTGGCCGGCGTTCGTGAGTCGCTTGGCGAATACCGACAGTTGGCTCAAGTTAAACATGTCTTTGACGGGACCGAGGTCTGGCCGCACCCCGCCCTCGTGGACGGGCGGCTCTATGTCAAGGATCGCAAAGGGAACCTCAAATGCTTCTCACAAGACAAGCAGTCACCCGAATGAAAAGTCGCTCCAGATCGATAAGTGGGTTTGTTCGCGCAGCCGGGTTGGCAGCCCTGCTGTGGGGCGTGTCCTGGACGCCGGCACTGGGTGCGTCCTGGCGCACGAGCGAGCAGCCGGAGTTGAAAGATGCCCTCGAACACGCACCGACCCTGCCGACGGAGTCGCTGGGCGAGCCGGCACGCGGGGTGAATGTCTGGGAGCGCTGGCTGGTGCCAAACCCGGACGGCAAGAGCTGGGACGTGCTGCAAATCTACTTCAAGGAGTACTACGGGCCGACGTGGCTCTACGCGATCGACCTGGGGACAGGGCAGGTGAAGAAGCAGCGCCTGGCGGACGGCCATCAGTTCTACCTTTCCGGCCGGGCGCTCGGATTCGACGGCAAGTACTACATCGCCACCCCGTCGCGGAAGACCTGGAGTATGGACCTGTTCGTGTACGACCCGGCGACGAACACGCTTGAGGAGCGGGGCGAAATCGTGCCGGGGCTGGGCGGCGAGGTTCGCCCGCTCGTGACAGGGCCGGATGGACGGATTTACGGCACCGGAACGCGTGACAATCGGGTTGGTCTGTATATCTACGATCCGAAGCTCGGTAAGGTGATCAAGGATTTCGGCCCGGTGGGACCTGCCCACCCCAACGGCGCCTGGAGTCGCTACGTGATGGGCGTGGACGACACGCACGCGTATATCGCCAGCGGGATGATCCCCGCTTGGTATCTCGTGGCGGTGAACTTGGCGACCGGGGAGGAGAAAGTGCTGCTGGAGTCGCCGACGGAACGCGTGATGGATATCCTCGAGAGCTTCCCGAGTGCTTACGCCCGTGTCCCCCAGGAGGGCGGCGCACCGGACAAGGAGTACTGGCTCTATCATGGCCAGGCGATCCCCAAGACCAACGACACGCCGCCTTGGCCCAGGCAGGATTCCCCTTGGGACAAGGCCGTGCCGAAGCCGAACGTATACTTCGACCAGATCGATCCCGATGCGGATGGCAACGCAACGCTCTGGTATCGTTCAGCGAAGGACGCGGGCTGGGATTCGATCCGGCTGGAGGGGGTCCCATCCTACCCGCATCGTATCAACCCCATGTCTGTCCTGCCCGACGGTAGACTCTACGGCACGGGCGATGACTATGCCGGGGTGTTCGTGTTCGATCCTCGAACCGATCAGGCCACCATCCTCGGCTCACGCCCTGGGCTGGCGCCTTACACACAGATCGTCTGCGGCGACAAGCTCTATTCCAGCGGCTATTCCGGCGGCCATCTCTTTGTCTACGACCCCTCCCAGCCCTGGACGCTCAGCAAGGGTGGCCCTCCCGGCCATTCGGCGCCGGATCAGGCCGATGTCAGGAGCAACCCGCGATACCTGGGCGACTTCGACAGGACCACCCGCGTGGGGCTCATGCACAGCTCTGCGCTCGGCGCTGACGGCCGGATCTACTTCGGTGGGTTCGGCCTGCGTCACTACACGGGCGGCGGCTTGGGCTGGTACGATCCCAAGACGCAGAAGATGGACGGCTTCTGGAAACCGTTGAGCGGCTACGCCGTGCAGTGGATCGCACCGGCGCTGGAGGGAAGGCTGATCGTCATTTCCACGATCAGGGCGGCGGATGAGTTGAACGATAATCGAGCGCCTGAGGCGGCCAAGCTGTTCGTGTACGATACGAGCGAACAGAAGATCGTACGTGAGATCGTGCCGGTGGCGAAGGGACGGACAACCGGACTGATTACCGAGGTTGCACCCGGGCGCATGCTCGGATTGACATCAAGTCCCGAGCAGTCCGGCCACAGCGTCCTCTATGGCTTGGACGTGACTGCGGGCGAAGTGCTGTTCACCAAGGGTTTGCCGTCGCCCGTCTCCATTGACGATTATTGGCCGCACTGGCTCGACCCATCGTACGAGTACAATGCTTTCGTACGCGGTCCTGATGGCTTCGTGTGGACGTATCTGAAGGATGTATTGGTGCGCATCGATCCCAAGGACGCGAGCGTGCACGTCGTCGGCAGAATCGATCCGGTCGGCTGGCCGACCTTCGTCGGCAACGATGTGTACTTCTCCGGACCCGAACAACTCCGCCGGATTCGCCAGATCGTGCCGGCTCTGTAAGCTAGGAAATATCGAAGGAGAACAGAGATGTGGTTGTGGTTGCTCATCGCAGCGTTGATAGGCACGGAAGCACCTGGCCAAGAGCCTCCCACGGCCCAGGAGCCTTCCTCAGGCCACGTAGCCATGTTCCAGTTCGGTACGCCCACTTCCGCCACGCGCGCCGGTTTCACCAAGGTGACCACCGACGATGTCTTCACGGCGGAAAAGGGCTACGGCTTTCAATCGACGCAGGGCTTGGCGGCCTTTGACCGTGGCGGCTCTGCGATCGTATTGCCGGAAGACAAATACACCGCCTCGACATATGGTGCCTATCGAATCACGTCGGACGTGACCTGCGCATTCATCGAAGGGGCCAGTGACAACGCCTTCCAGGTGGCGTTGCCCGAGGGCCAGTACACGGTGTGGCTCGTCGCGAGCGACGCCGAATGGGACCCGCCGCTTTTCGAGGTATGGGCCAACAGCGAGAAGAAGCTGGACGTGCGCACCCCGCGGGCACGGTTCGTCTTCATGGAGTCCTTTCAGGCCCGCGCGACCGAAGGGCGTTTGCGGATCGAGCTCAAGGGACCCCACGGCTGGGTCCTGAACGGCCTGGTAATCAGCCAGGAAGGACCCCAGCTTGCGGAGGTCATTGCCAAGCTCGAACGGGACATTTTCTTTCTGACCGAGCCTGAGTTGCCCAACTGGCACGAAGTGAAATCCGAGCCGACGAACCCGCCGCTGGACTGGAGCGCGTCCGAGCGAGAAAAAGGCTACTTGGTCTTCCCCATCGATTACACGGAGCAGATCGTCCCCACCTTCGTGCCTGCACGCGCGGCTCTCGACAAGCCCCTGACTGCTTTTGCCACACCGGGCGAGTTTGAGCCGGCTACTTTTGGCATTTCCTCCCAGAGGGACTTGGGGCACGTGGCTCTGGAACTGTCGGACTTCGTGGCCCAGAAGGACAAGCAGACTATCGCGAGAGAGAACGTGAAGGTCGGGATCGTCCGGTGCTGGCCCCAACGTGTCAGCGGCTGGGGTGGCAAGGGGGAATACCACGTTGTGCCAGAGATGATTGAATCGCCGGTCGGCCGTGCCTCGCAGGTAGCTGCCGGCCAGGTCAAGCAGTGGTGGCTGACCGTGCACATCCCTGCTGACGCGGCGCCGGGGCGTTATCGGATGTCGCTGACTGTGCGACCGGAGAAGGCGGAACCAACAATTTTGGAGTGGCGTCTGTTGATTCTGCCGTTCCGGTTGATTCGACCGGCCGACAAGCATTGGGGCACGTGGCTGGAGAGCTTCCCACCGGTGGGCGGACTGAGAGGCCCGGAGCGGCGGGGACGAAATACGCCCGCCGAAATGGACCGCCTGGTCCGCGCCGACCTGGCGGACTACCGCGACCATGGGTTCGACCTGGCCATCTTCAACTACTACTTCGGGGTGAAGGAGAACCCCGACGGCAGTTTCACCTACGATATCTCCGGGCTCGCGCGGGACTTGGATTTCTGGAAAACGCTGGGCGCCGACACGCCTGTGGCGATCGGCATGGAGTACACCTGCCGCAACTTGGAATATGGTCTTGCCGAGTCTGGCAAGGAACACGTCCCCGGCACGTTCAGCCCCAAGGCGCAGCGGGCGATTGTCGGACTGGTCAAGCACATCCATGACGAGGCGCAGCGCCGCGGCTGGCCCAAGCTGTATTTCTATCCGATTGACGAGCCGGGCAACAACAAGACGGCCAACCGCATGCTCTTTGCGGAGAACGTCCTGGGCTTTGTCCACGAGGTGCCTGGCTGTCAGACCGCCACCACGCTGACTGCCAGCGATGTGCAGCGCCTGGGCGACCGCGTGGACGTGCGCATCTACGCGTACGGCTATTACAACCGCAACAAAGTGCTGCGCGAGACGCAGCAGGGACATCCATTCTGGTATTACGAGAACGGGATGTTCTACGGCCACAGCACACTGGCCTCGCGCGGCGACACGGGCTTTGAGTTCCTCCGCTCGGGTGCGGAGGTAGCCACGGCGTGGGGATTCGATGCCACGCAGGCCAACCCATACAACGATTTCGACGGCGGCCACAAGGACTGGAACGTGATCTTTCCAGGCGTCGACGGGCCGACGCCGACAATCTATTGGGAACTCTGCCGCGAAGGTGTGGACGATTGCCGCTACGTGGCTACGCTGCAACAACAGATTCGACAGGCCAGAGAGCAAGGCCAAGTCGAAGCGGCGGAGCGGGCGCAGCGCGTCCTGGCGCCGCTGCTGGATCCCAATGGGCCGCCCATCGAGAACCCATTGATCTTCGCCCGCTATCGGTGGCGCATCGCGCGCGAAATCCTCAATTTGATGGGTGATCGGGACCTGGCCCTCTCGTTCCCGGCTGTCGTGACCAACGCGACCGTGCCGGAGCAAGTCGGCCCCAATATCATTGTCGATCCATCGTTCGAGGCTGGTCCGCAGGAAGACGGCTTCCCTGTCCCATCGTATTCGATTGCCGACCGCTATTCGAAGTCGGAGGCGACGCCTGTGGGCGCGCTGAGCGTGACCGACGAAGTTGCCCACTCGGGTCGTTACTGCCTGAAGTGGGATTTCAGCAAAGCGGCCGGCAAGGGCTCGATTTACGACGGCAAGCGCTACCTTATCGTCAACGTGCAGATACCTCAGGAGGCGGCCCGGCAACTGCGCGGCAAACGCGTCAAGGTCGGTTACTGGTTTCGGCTCGGCGGCGGGCCGGCGGTGCCGGGGATGACGCTCCGGGAGTTCGGCCAGCGAGAGTACCTGGACGGGATCAGTTACCAGGGCGGCGTGGATGACCCTTCGGTTTGGAACCACTTCGAGGCCCAGGGCCGCCTGCGCAGTGATTTCGAGGGCCTGGATATTCACATCCCTTGCCCTACGCCCGATGATCCCGAAGCCGCCCGGAAATCTCTTTTCTACATCGACGACGTCTCGCTGCAAGGCATCGAAGAGCCGCCCTTGACCATCGCGACGCCGTTGGACGAATACTACGTGGGCGAATCCATTCCATGGACCGTCGGCACCACGTCCGCCAGCGGCGAAATCCACATCTCACTCTTGGCAGGCGACAAGGTCGTTGCAGAGCAGAGGCACAAAGCGGCCGGGTCACTGCGTGGCGCATTTGAGAGCCGTGGACTCCAATCCGGCATCTATACCCTCCAAGCTAGCGCCGGCACACCGTCGCAAGCTGCACAAACGGCTCAGCGGCAAATTATTCTCGCCCCTGATCCGTGGAGAGAATGATAATGACCCATTTGAACAGATTCTTGCCGGGAGAATAGCATGTTGAAACGTCACATCCTCGTCCTCGATGTAGTGCTTGCTGTCATGGCAGGCCAGACCGATGCAGCGACAGCCTCGGGCCCTTTGCGTGTCCATCCGACTAATCCTCGCTATTCCACGGATGGCTCAGGCAAGGCGATCTATCTGACCGGCTCTCACACTTGGCGGAACGTACAGGACTCTGCGAATGTCCCCGACTTCACCTCATATCTGGATTTCCTCCAGAAGTGCGGGCACAACTTTACGCGCCTTGGGGTCTACCGGGGAAGCCCCGGGGGATCTGCGCTGACGCCGACGATCTACGCTCGGACCGGTCCCGGCACGGCACTGGATGGGGGTCCGAAATACGATTTGAGCAAGTTCAACCAGGCGTTCTTCGATCAATTGCGAGCGCGGTGCATCGCGGCCCGAGACCGCGGTATCTACGTGCAGGTCATGCTGGATTCGTCCGAGACCGCTCGGAGCGAGGCGCCTGGGAATATCAACTGGCCCGTCCATCCCTACAACGCAGCGAACAACATCAACGGGGTCAATGGAGATCCGGATGGTGACAAGTGGGGCTACGAAATCTTCAGCCTGCAGGTTGCGACCCTTACCGCTTTGAACGAGGACTATGCCCGTAAGGTCGTGGACACGCTGAACGATCTCGATAACGTGCTGTACGAGATCATCAACGAAGCGAATCATGATTCGAAGCTCTTCCAATATCACATGATCAACCACATCCGGGATTACGAGGCTACCCACAAGCCCAAGCGCCACCCCGTGGGGATGACTTCGTACCGCGACCCGGAAAACGAACCAGGCGGTGCCGATTCCGATCTGTTCGCGAGCCCGGCCGACTACATCGCGCCGGGACTGAGTTCCTATCACGAGAATCCCCCGGCCGCCGATGGTCGCAAGGTCATCATCCTGGACACGGACCACATCGGAGGTGGAGACGCTACTTGGGTATGGAAGGCCTTTACGCGGGGCATGAATCCCATCTATATGGACACCTGGGACGTGTCCGATGCGACGCGAGAGGGGGCCCGCAGGGCTCTGGGGCATACGCTGACCTGTGCGAAACGGATAAACCTGGCCGCCATGATACCGTCTGCGAGCCTGGCCAGCTCGGGCTACTGTCTTGCCAATCCAGGCAAGGAGTATTTGGTCTACCTGCCCGAGGGCGGCGCGGTGACGGTGGACCTCACGGCGGCCACGGGCAAGTTGAATGTCGAATGGATACGTCCAGTTGAAGGGGCAATCACCAGCGCGGAGCCTGTTGCCGGCGGGGGTAAGCAGGTGCTCAAGGCTCCATTCGGCGGCGCAGCGGCCGCTCATCTCTGGACCACGGTGACAACCGAACACGCCAAGATACGGAGCTGGAACAACAGGGAACCGCTCTTTCGTTTTCTCCAGATTGCTGACACGCACGTCTATAAGGGTCCGCCGCATCCCACGAACCACTGTGCCCTGGCGAATGAAAAGATGAAGTGGATCGTGGAGGCCGTCAGTCAGGGGAAGCTCTTCCCGGTTCCGGACTTCGTGATCCATAGCGGCGACATGATCGACGGCGAGCCGCAAGGCGACGGCGTGAAGCTCCTGGCACCGGATTTGGGGCTGTTCAAGGAGATGATTCAGCCTCTGGGCTGCTCGTTTCATCCGTGCATGGGCAATCATGAGAACCAACAGCAGGAAGGGAACGCGGCTTTCGAATGGCCCTACCGTGAGGCCTTTGGAGCCGGCCGGGACAACTATGTCTCTCGCCGTGGCGGTATCCGGTTTGTGATCTTCAACGACAGCGGAGCGCCAAACTCGAACCTTGGCACGGGCAAAATACGGAACCAATGGCTCCGACAGACACTGGATGCCTCACCGGAGGAGCCAACGATTCTCTGTTGCCACATTCCGCTGGTCCCGCTGCGTGAAGAGCAAGTCTTGAGCCGTAGTTTCGGTTTCGAGAGCTATGCGGCTCGTGACGCGGAGTTGCTGAAGATCGTCGAGGCGCATGCGGACATCGTCATTGCCGTGCTGTCCGGACATCTTCACCTGACGGGCATGGTTCGGAAAAACGGCATCTATCATATCGTTCCCTCGGGTTCGGCGACCTATCCTTGCGATTACGGCGCGTTATTCACCGTGTTTCCAGATCACATCAAGGTTCAGATGTTGTCCTTGCCTCGCGAACTGGCCGTTCCGAACGACGATGGAATCGGTTTCCGGGGAAGTATCCACGGCAAGCCGCGCCACGACCAGGATTTCGTGGACGCGGGGCATCCCACCGCCCAACTCTACCAGTGCGGTCGTAGCGACGAACGCGAATTCGAGATCCCATTGAGCGAGAAAAAGAGGCTTGGTGTCGAATGAGGAGATTGGGAAAGAAACCGATTATGGTCGCTGTCGTACTCAGCATTCTCTGCCTCACAAGTGAGGCATGGGACGGGCTGCAAACAGTTCGTGCTGCGGCTCCTGCGGGACCTGCGGCAAATGAGGGGACAATAGACATTTTTGTCTCGCCGCACGGCAAGGACATGTGGTCGGGGACGCGGGCCGAGCCAAGCGAGAATGACGGACCTTTCGCGACGGTAGCCCGCGCTCACGCGGCCGTTCGGGAGTTGCTCAGGACACAGAAGGAACCGCGACGTGTGCGGGTCGTACTACGTGGCGGAACTTATTATCTCGACGCGCCGCTGGAGCTCGGTCTGGAGGACTCGGGAACGGAACAGGCTCCGGTGGTTTATGCGGCGGCCACAGGGGAGAGAGTGGTTCTGAGCGGGGGACGCCGTCTCGCAAATGGCCGATGGGGCGAAATCAACGGCCGCAAGGCATGGGTGGTGGACATCCCGGAAGTGAAGGCAGGGACGTGGCGATTTCGGCAACTGTTCGTCAATGGCGAGCGCCGGCCGCGGACCAGGCTGCCGAAGCAGGGGGAATACCGCATCGAATCCCTGCCGGGTTACACGGGCGACTTTCTCCGAAGTCCGACCCGGCAGTTCGTCTACGCCCCGGGCGACATCGTGCCCACTTGGCACAACGCGCGGGATGTCGAAGTCGTGGGGATCACGCGGTGGCTGGACAACCGACTGCCGATCGAGAGCGTCGATGGTCGGGCGCGGACGGTCACTTTCGACCGCCCGAGTCTGTTTGCTCTGGTTTCGGGAGACAAACCGGGAGTCTACTGGGTGGAGAATGTCTTCGAGGCGTTGGACAGTCCCGGCCAGTGGTATCTCGACCGTCCGGGTGGAGTGCTGTACTATCTGCCGCGACCGGGAGAAGAAATGTCGTCGGCCGAGATCGTCGCACCCCGGCTGACGCAGGTGGTGCGGGTGGTGGGGCGCGCGGGCGCCCCGGTCCACGACCTGCGTTTTGAAGGGCTCATCTTTGCGCATACGGAATGGCAGCCGCCGGCGGACTATGCCTCGTCGTTGCAGGCCGGAATCGAAGTGCCCGGCACGCTGCTGTTCGATTACGCCGAACGATGCGCCGTCACCGACGGCGGCATTGAACACATCGGCAACTATGGCGTCGAGGTGGGCGTGGGCTGTGCGGATATTGAGATCGCCCGCAATCGGATCACGGATATCGGCGCGGGAGGAGTCCGGATCGGCCACTTCTTCTCGTGGGAGACGGATGGGTCCGGCCAACTGACCGAGCGGGGACTCCAGCGCAAGGCCGCCATGCCGCAAGGTCCACACAGTCGGCGGATCACGGTGGCCGACAACGAAATTGCCCACTGTGGGCGGTTCACTCCCGAAGCGGTGGGCGTGTTCGTAGGCGACAACGCCGACAACAAAGTCATTCACAACCATATTTACGACCTCTTTTACTCGGGTATCTCCGTAGGCTCGGTCCAGGATTTCGGGCCCAGCGAGGCCCGGGGAAATGTTGTCGAATACAATCACGTGCATGACATCGGCCAGGGCATACTCAGCGATCTGGCCGGGATTTACACGGGCAGCACGCCGTACAGCCGCATCGCTTACAACGTCGTGCATGATGTGTCGCGACGGGATTACGGCGGCTGGGGGATCTACCCGGACGAAGGCAGCCACGATTTGTCAATCCAAAAGAACCTTGTCCACCACTGCCAAGACGGCGCGCTGTTCGCGCATCACAACCGTGACATCACGGCCGAGAACAACATCTTCGCTCTCAATTGCGGCGCTCAGGTCGAGCGCGGCGGCATCGGCGGGTTCGAGCTGACCTGCCGGCGCAATCTCGTCTATTACCTGGAGGGCAAAGCCACAGGGGACTATGGCAGCGCGCACTGCGGGCGGGACATCTGTGCATTTGACCGCAACCTTTACTGGAATGCTTCCGGCCAACCGATACTCTTTGCCAGCCAAAGCTTCTCCGAGTGGCAGGCGACAGGTCAGGACAAAGGCAGTCTCATCGCCGACCCGCTTTTTCTGGACCCGGCGCACGGCGACTTTACGCTGCGCCAGGGCTCGCCGGCCGCGCAGATTGGCTTCGAGCCCTGGGACATGTCGGCCGTCGGTCCGCGTCCGTTTACCGCAACGCCTCCGGCCGCCGCGCCTGCGACCGGGGCTGTGCGGGCCGATCGAGTGAATCTGCGCCATTTCGCAGACGGGTCAGAGAATCTAAAAGAGGAGTAGTTGCCATGCGTAAGAGTCTGATCCTCGCTGTGCCGATTGTTGCCGTTTCGTTGGCTGCGGCTTTCAACGCTCGTAGTGTGGCTGCCAGCGGCACGGCGCAGGCGATTGCGCCGGTGGGTAAGCACAAGACACTGGAGCTGGTCTTCACGGCGGCGTCGGCGCCGGCCAACCCGTTCGACAGCTATTTGCTCAAAATCGAGGCGACGGACCCGGGGGGCGAGACGTTCAGTGCAGAGGGGTTCTATGACGGGGACGGCAATGGCGGGCAGACGGGAAAGGTCTGGAAAGTGCGGCTGTGTCCCTACAGGACGGGGATATGGAAGTGGAGAACCATCACCGGAGACGCTCTTGATAGCGGTCTGGCGGGACACAGCGGGCAGTTCATCTGCGTCGAGAGCGGAGATCTGGGCGGTCTGGTGGCGCAGGGACGCTACTTCAAGCTCCAGGACGGCGACTACTTCTATCCGGTGGGCAACTTCCTGGACACGGCCAGCGGGTTGCCTCGCTGGTCCTACCTGGGCGAAGAGACGACCGACGCACAGCGGGATGCGATCCTCGCGCGGCAGCGGAATTTCCACGACGCCAACAAATACATGTTCTATCTGAGCAACCACTCGGATGCCTCGTCCAACTTCAAAGAGTACGTCACGCCCTGGGTGGGGGACCATACGAGCAGTGACAAGCAACGGATGGATCTGGCACGGTGGAGGCTCTACGACGAGTATCTGCAGCGGCTGAAGGACAACGGTCTGCTGGCGTATATGAGCATCTTCGAGGATGGAAAGCCCGGCAATTATGGAGATCTGCCGGAGGCTGATCGCAACCGGCTGCTGCGGTACGTGATGGCACGGACTTCGGCGTACTCACACCTGTGGTATGTCCTGTGCTTTGAGTGGCAGGAGGCTTGGACGCGGGACGAGGTGAACCGGGCCGGCACGTATCTGCAAGCCCACAATCCCTGGAAACGGCTGGTCAGCGTTCACGACTGGGCGTTCGCGCCCTGGGCGTTTTCCGAACAGAGCTGGCCGGCCTACGTCGCCGCCCAGTGTGGTAACGACGAGACAGACCTGGGCAAGCTCAATAGCTATGTGACGAGCCTGAGGAGCCATGCGATCCCTGTCCTGGCGGATGAGTTCGGCACTCTGACGGCGGATAGCATCGCGAGTCAGAGGAGCAAGCTGTGGACGGCCTTCTGCGGGGGTGCGGCGGGGGTTGGAACCGGCAGCGAACTCAAGGCCTTCCAGCGGTTTCTGGCCCAGAGCCGTGTTCCCTTCCAGCGGATGGAACCTTCGAATGGAGCGGTCGAGGGGGGCGGCGTAACGTGGTTTTGCCTCGCGGAGGCCGGACATCATTACGTGGTCTACAGTACCTCGGGGTCGTTCAAGCTGACGAGGAGCGGAACGGGGTTGGAGGGCTCATGGTTCAATCCCCGCGACGTCAATGGTTCGCTCGATAGCGCGTTCAATGTCGCGGCAGGCACGAGCACTCTCACGCCGCCCGACACAGGCAAGGACTGGGTGTTGTGGGTCACGGACGGGCTGTCTCTGAATCGCGGTGTTACGCATCCCTCGACGGGAGCGACAGTCGCGCAGGTGATCGTGGGAGAATAGAAATGAACCGAGGCTTTTGGCATAATTTCCCAGTGATGTCAATCGCGATCCTGGTGGCAACAATTTGCTTCGGCGCCACACCGGTCAGGGGGCCGCTTCGCGTTCACCCGGAGAACCCTCGGTATTTTACGGATGACACGAAGATGCCCGATGGCTCATGGAGAGCCATTTATCTGACCGGATCGCATCACTGGAACAATTTCCAGGATTCCGCCAAACTCGGGAAACCTCTGACCGAGAAGTTCGACTACGACGGCTACCTGGAGCGGCTGGCGAAGCTCAACCACAACTATATCCGGATGTGGTCCTTAATGGCACTAAGTTAAGGGAATTATGGCTCAAAATGCGTCTTCTCTACCAGCGAAATCACTGAGATTTCCCATCAAACGAGGGTCTTGCTGCGGCTCGAAAGCGGTCAATTATGCTTAACTTAGTGCCATTAGATGTGGTCCTGGGAAGTCGGGGAAAATGACGTGTACTACGAGCCGGCGCCCTGGGTCAGAACGGGTCCCGGAACCGCGGGGGACGGCAAACCCAAGTTCGATCTTCAGCAGTTCAATCCGGAGTATTTCCAGCGGCTGCGGTCGCGGGTGCTCGCCGCCCGGGACCGTGGCATTTACGTCGGCGTGATGCTGTTTCAGGGCTGGAGCATCTATAGCCACGGCTACGGAAATCCCTGGCCGGTGCATCCGTTCAATGAGGCGAACAATATCAACGGGATCAACGGAGACGCCGATAAAGACGGTGAGGGCAAAGAGGTTCACACGCTCCAGGTTCCGGCCGTCACTCGGCTGCAAGAGGCTTACGTTCGCCAAGTCATCGACACGCTCAACGACCTGGACAATGTGCTCTACGAAATTACGAACGAGGCCGCTATTTTCTCCAGGGACTGGCAGTATCACATCGTCAAATTCATCAAGGAGTATGAGGCGAGCAAGCGCAAGCAACACCCCGTTGGGATGACGGCTTTTGACAGCGGCCGGGAAGGCTCGATGGCCGCCTTGCTGGAAAGCCCGGCCGACTGGATCTCTCCTCAAAACGACGGAGTCGCGGGCGATTACCGGGACGACCCGCCGACCGGCGACGGACGCAAAGTGATCCTCAGTGACACGGATCACCTCTGGGGCGTGGGCGGCGAGCGCGTTTGGGTGTGGAAGAGCTTCACGCGCGGGCTCAATCCCATCTACATGGACCCTCTGCGCAAGCAGGAGTGGTTCTCTATCGGCGGGGCGGACATGGAAAGTGCGCGCCGGGCAATGGGGGACACCCGTCGATCTGCGCAGCGGATGAACCTGGACGCCATGACGCCGCAGCCGAGCTTGACTTCCACTCGCTACTGCTTGGCCAGTGCTGGAACGGAGTACCTGATCTATCAACCCGAGGGCGGAGAAGGTTTCTCGGTAGAACTGAGGGCAGGCACGTATCGTTATGAGTGGTTCAGTCCCGCCAATGGGCAAGATGCCGACAGCGGCCATATTCAGGTCGCGGGTGGCAGGCAGCGATTCCAGCCCCCTTTTGCCGGGGATGCAGTACTTTACCTTCAGCACGCGAAGGTGTCCGAATGATCCGCCCCGTTTCACTAAAGGAGCACTCAAACATGCAGACTATCAGACGAGTCGAAAGGTTCCCATGAGAACGCTATTCTTCCTTTGGTGGGTTACGCTCGTCGGCGTGACGGATGAGGTCAGTGTCGATGTCCGTACCGTGCTGAGCGATGTCCGCCGCCGTCCTACCGGTATCAATGTGGATTACCTCATGGACGACGATCGGAATTCGCTGCTGGCACCGCAGCGCGGTTTCCGTGAGGCTCTGCAGGAGTTGGGGCCCCGCTATTTGCGTTATCCTGGCGGATGGAAGTCCGCGATCAACCTGTGGTCGGTTCCGCCCTATACGTCCAGCCGGCCCACCCTGGCCGGCCAAGTGCCGGACGATTGGATTCGCGCAGGAATCTCACTGACCAAGCCTGACGGGAGCTGGCGTTTCGATCCGCTGGACTTTGATGAATTCATGGAGGTCTGTCGTGCCAGCGGTGCCGAGCCTTGTGTCGTCGTGGCTTATGAGTCTTGTTATTGGCCGCCCATGGGCAGTTGGACACCGCCCTCGCGAGAGCAATTGCTCGAGACCGCCGTGGCCTGGGTTCACTACGCCAACAAGGTCAAGGCTTATGGGGTGAAATACTGGGAAATCGGTAACGAATCCTGGCTGAACAATGAGACTTGGAAGAATC
>Ga0315282_10002463_pt1 | contig 34021 bp, 34 predicted proteins | sample YL17G07_20_MG_FD_203693 | JGI IMG/M metagenome (GOLD analysis project Ga0315282, IMG submission 203693) | Sediment microbial communities from Yellowstone Lake, YNP, Wyoming, USA - YL17G07_20 | ecosystem: Environmental > Aquatic > Freshwater > Lake > Sediment | place: USA: Wyoming | collected...
GTCCGGCTCGGTCCCCCTCGCCCTGCCGCCGGTTGTGCGTTCAGATGGGTTGGCCTCTTCATCTTCGCCACGCACGATCAGGGACGGCTAAATCGGATCGAAGTTGTCCTAAGGAATGCAACACCTAATTATCCCTGCAATCCCCGTATACTGTCAATGCTCATTGCTGTCCAAACCCCCAGTGGCTCACAGCACACAATGAGATGAACACTCGTTCAGCGTAGCCACGCCCACGGGGAGGGTCAAGCGAAATCTCGGACATCCGGATGTGTTTAGTACATCCTAGCCGTCTCAATCCGAAATCCCGAGTCCTCAATCGTTGCCGGGGGCTACGGCGTGACCTTCAGGACGCTGTCCCCCTTTCGTACCCGTTCCTTGACTCGGATCCCTATGGTCTGTCCCGGTTCTGCCCGCTGCACGCCCTGGTGTTCGAGCTGGATGGACTCCACCACTTGCGTGACGTCCGTGGTGTGCCCCTTGATGCGGATGGTGTCGCCGACACTCAAGGAGCCCGCGGTCACCTGGACTCCCGCCACGCCGATCTTTCCGAAATAGTCCATGACCTTGCCAATGACTTCTTCGCCCATGGCCGCACCTCCCGATCGCATGCGAAGTGTGAGTGCGAGCGCGCCTTCCCGCGCCGTCAGCCATGGACGTTACCACCGGCCGGGAGATGGGAGCAAGGGATTTCTCCCGCGCCTGGCGGCGCAGCCAACTCTGCGCGATTGACAGCCTCCCCCGCATCGGCTATAAGACATTATCTATCTCCCGTCGTCCCGAGGAGACCCCGATGGCACCGCAATCCTTGATCGGCCCCATCCTGATCGTGTTCGTCATCCTGGGGGTGCTGGGGCAGGCCCTCCCCCTCTACACCGACTACCTCTGGTTCCAAGAGGTGAAGCTGGCGTCGGTCTTCACCACCATCCTTTGGACCAAGCTCGCCCTGGCCCTCGCGGCCGGCCTGGCCTTTGCCGCCATCGTCTACGTGAATGTCTATCTGGCGGCCCGCTCCACAGCCAGCGACGTCCTGGTGGAGCTGGAGGATCCCTTCGGCCTGCCCAGCCGCCTGGTTATCGAGCCGCTCTTCCGGAAATTCTTGCTGCCCGGTGCCTTGGTCCTGGGATTTCTGGCAGGGTCTCAGGCCTCGGGACAGTGGGAGACCTTCCTGAAGTTCTTCAATGCGCAGCCGTTCAACATGCAGGATCCCCTTTTCGGCCGCGACATCGGCTTCTATGTGTTCCGCCTGCCGGTCCTGGAGACGCTCTACGCCTGGGCCATGACGGCCCTCGGCCTCACGTTCCTCTTGGTCGTGGCCACGACCCTCCTCCACCGCGGCATCCAGATCACCCCCCGCGGGCCGCGGGTGGCCACCCATGCCCGGGCCCACCTCCTGGCCCTGGGCGCCCTGATCCTCCTGGTGAAGGCGAGCGGCTATTACCTGGACACCTACGATCTCCTGTTCTCGCCCCGGGGCGTCGCCTTCGGCGCCAGCTACAGCGACATCAACGCGCAGCTCCCGGCCCTCCGCATCCTCACCATCCTATCCCTGGTCTGCGCGGCGATCTGCATCTGGCAGATCGGCCGCCGCGGCATCCGCCCGGTCTTCATCGCTGTGGCGGTGCTGCTGGCCGCCAACGTGGTCGGGCTGGGGATCTACCCCAGCCTCCTCCAGCGGCTCCGGGTGGTGCCGAACGAGATTGTGGCCGAGCGGCCGTACATCGAGCAGAACATCAAGTTCACGCGCATGGCGTACGCCCTGGACCGCATCCAGGAGCAGGAGTTCCCCGCCGAGGAGACCCTGACGGCCGACGACCTGCGGAAGAACGACGCCACCATCAAGAACATCCGCCTCTGGGACCACCGGCCGCTTTTGGCGACATACGCCCAGCTCCAGGAGATCCGGACCTACTACCGCTTCGTGGACGTGGACAACGACCGCTATATGGTGGACGGCCAGCTCCGCCAGGTCATGCTCTCGGCGCGCGAGCTGTCCTACCGGAACCTGCCCAGCCGGATCTGGATCAACGAGCGTCTCACCTACACCCACGGCTTCGGCGTCGTCCTGGGGCCGGTGAACCGGATCACGCCCGAAGGCCTGCCGGAGTTCTGGATCCAGGATATCCCCCCCGCTTCCACGGGGCCGATCAAAGTCACGCGTCCCGAGGTGTACTACGGCGAGATCGGCAACGACTATGTGTTCGTCAAGACGCGGGCGCAGGAGCTGGATTATCCGGCCGGCGACAAGAACGTCTACAGCAGCTACGCCGGGGAGGGTGGCGTTCCGATCCAGTCCTTCCTCCGGAAGCTCCTCTTCGCCCTGCGCCTCGGGGACGTGAAGATCATCCTGTCCAACGACATCATCGGCGAGAGCCGGGTGATGTACTACCGGGAGATCGGGGAGCGGGTGAAGAAGGCCGCCCCCTTCATCCAGTTCGAGCGCGAACCCTACCTGGTCATCGGGCAGGACGGCCGCCTGTTCTGGATCATCGACGGCTACACCGTGAGCGACCAGTTCCCGTATTCGGAGCCGGTCCGGGGGATGGGCAATTATATCCGCAACTCGGTCAAGGCCGTGGTGGACGCCTACAACGGCAGCCTGGCCTTCTACCTCAGCGAGCCGGATGACCCGGTGGTCAAGGCCTACGCCCGGGCCTTCCCCGGTCTCTTCCAGCCGCTCTCGGCCATGCGGGCCGATCTTCGGCCGCACATCCGCTACCCGCAGGGGCTGTTCGCCATCCAGGCCCGGATGTTCGCGACGTACCACATGCGGGACCCGCAGGTCTTCTACAACAAGGAGGATCTGTGGAGCATCCCGAAGAAGACGGTTGACGGGCAGGAGCGCGAGATGGAGTCCTACTACACCATCATGCGGCTCCCGGGAGAGAAGACCGAAGAGTTCATCCTGCTGACCCCGTTCAACCCCAGCAAGAAGGACAACATGATCGCCTGGATGGCGGCGCGAAGCGACGGGCCGCATTACGGGAAGCTGATCGCCTACATCTTCCCCAAGCAGAAGCTGATCTACGGCCCCCGCCAGATCGAGGCACGCATCGACCAGGACGCCTTCATCTCCCAGCAGCTCAGCCTGTGGAGCCAGCGCGGCTCCCAGGTCATCCGAGGGAGCCTGCTGGCCATCCCCATCGAGCGATCGTTGCTGTACGTCGAGCCGCTCTACCTCGCCGCCGAGAAGGGTTCGCTGCCCGAGCTGAAGCGGGTCATCGTGGCCTTCGGGAACCAGATCGCCATGGAGGAGAACCTGGAAGCCTCCCTGGCCCAGATCTTCGGCGGGCCCGGGAAACAGCGCGCCGTGGCCCGTGCCGAGGCGCCCCCGGCGCCGGGACCCGCTCCGGGGGGCCCGGAGCGCATCCGCGGGCTGGTGGACCAGGCCTGGCAGCAGTACACTCGCGCCCAGGATATGCTGCGTCAGGGGAACTTCGCGGGCTACGGCGATGAGGTCAAACGGCTGGAAGGAACGTTGAAGGCGCTCCGCGAGCGCGCCCGGTAATGGCTCTTGGCTCATAGCTCATGGTACTTGCCGTCAGCCATGAGCTATGAGCTATTCGCAGTCCGGTCGGCCTGGCGGCTCCGCTCGGCGTACTCATCCACGGTGGATCCGATCCACTCGGCCCCATCCGCCCAGATTTCTTTCTTCCAGATCGGGACGATCTCTTTCACCCGCTCGATGGCATAGGCGCACGCCTCGAGCGCTTCGCGCCGATGGGGCGAGGAGATGGCGATCGCGATGCTCGCCTCCCCGACCCTGAGCCGGCCGACCCGGTGCACCATGGCAATGTTGTCCACCGGCCACCGATTCCGGATCTCGTCGCCGATCCGGCGCATGGTGGCCGTGGCCATTTCGGGATAGGCATCGTACTCCAGGCAGCTCACTTGGCGCCCCCGGGAGAATCCCCGCACGACTCCCAGGAAGGTCGCCACGGCCCCCGAGGTATTCTGCAGAACCGCCGTCACCAGAGCATCCAGGGACAGGGGAGTCTCCGTGATCTCGTAGAAGTCCGTCCCGCCACTCACCGGCGGGATGAAGGCCACCTCGTCGCCGTCCTTGAGCACCCGGGTGGCCTCGACGTACTCTCGATTGACCGCCAGGAGGAGCGACGGCAGGAGCGGCTGCAGGCGCGGATGATCCGCGGCCACCCGGCGGAGCAACTCCGATGCCGTCGCCCCCTCAGGAAGCTCCAGCACGACCTCCCGCCGGCCGACAATATCCTTCACCGAGGCGAAGAGCCTCACCCGAATCTTCATCGCTCACCCGGTCTTCCCAGCGCCTCGGCTTTCTCCTTTGTGGATTTCTGATTCGATGTCGTCGAGGCCGCGCTTTATCATGTCAGACAAATAGCTCGAGGACCTGCAACAACATTCCAACCAGAAGCAGGACTTCACAAGTCCTCATGGATTGCAGTGTCTCTGAAGCATCGAGCGGTGGCCCATTCTTTCGGTGTGAAATCACTGTAACTCTCTGTAGATACGTGATAAAACATCCGCACGGTATCACGGATGGGATATCTTGTCAACAGGCTTCCGTGGCTGCAACCCCATGTTTTTCTATGAGTTTTCGGGTTTTGGCTGCGACTTCGGCCTTGACGCCCCCTTCTCTACCGTGTTACTAAACGCATGAAGGAACCAGGCTATCTTGCTGCCGTTGCAATTGAAAATGATAGCATACCCTTCCCGAGTGTCCATGATCTTGTTTGGGCCCTCACCTTGGCCCTGACCTTCGGAGAGGGCGTGGCGTTGACGCGCACGATCACCACGGCGCGCAGGCGCCGCGTGAAAGGCAATAGTTGATCCCTTCTTCGCCTGTGTGCGGTGAGCGGGAGGTCCCGGCGCTTGCAGCGCGGAAGCAGCGAGGACGCGAGCAGGTAATGTCTCGAACCAGATCGTGAGCGCGCTGCTGGCATGAGAGCGAGTGTGCCGCCTCGTGAGGGCTTGGACTCGGAAATGAAGGTTCGCGCGACGAACCGACCGGTCCTCGGGCTGGATGCCCGGCGCCTCGGCAACCGGCGCCGATGGCGCGTACGTCGTTCGGAGGCTGCATGACCATCAAGGTGCTCGCCGCGTCCCCCAAGGACAAGGGCCGACTGGTGGACCAGCTTGTCAAGCGGTTGCTTGATGAGCTGGGGTACGACGATTTCCGCGTCCGGACCGCCGGGGCGGGCACCGATGTCGAGGTCAAGGCCAGGCACCGCGCCACCCAGGCCCCCATCCTCTGCCGGGCGCGCGCCCTCCCGCGCGAGATCGGCCCGGACGAGCTGAAGCGGTTTCTTGTGAGCTACACGCGAGACAAGAAAAACGACCGGCGCCTGGTTGGCCTGTTCCTGGCCTTCTCGGGCTTGAGCCGGCCCGCCCGCGAGTGGTACGCGCGCATGGAGGAGAAGGGGAAGGGGGAATTCCACGTCTTCCCGCCCGAGAAGATCTTGACGCTGCTGCGCCGGGCCCGCCTCATCGGCCCGCCCGAGATCGTCGAACCGGCCATCAAGTCGCGCATCCGGACGGATGTCGGCCCCCGCTTCCTGGCCTATCACGAGGGCCACATGTACTGGATCCAGATGACCCTCACGGGACGGAAGCCGACGGGATATGCGGCCCTGGCCTCCCACGGGGATCTGGTGTCCCGCGTCGTGGCCCGGGAGCTGAAGCGGCTCGACCCGGCCCTCCAGGGCAAGCGGCTGGTGGACGTGTACCTCCGCGACAAGGTGTTTCTCACGCTGCTGGATCTGGTCCCCCGCAACCTCGAGGCCGTCACCAAGGAGGTGCGGGAGCCGCTCGCCGACGTTCGCGAGGTCATGCAGGACCTCGTGCGGGAGACCGTGGTCGTGGTCGAGCCCGGCGGTCAGCCTCGGTGGAAGAATGACCGGTACAGCCTGCGGGGCGACCTGGGATTGTTCCTCTCCCTGGCGCGACAGTATCTCGAGAGCGGAAACAAGTTCCGCTTCCTGGGCTCGGCCTTTGCGACGCGCCTCCTGGCCACCGACGTCCCCGGCTACCTGGAGGCCCGGTGGAAGTTCCGCGGGCCCGAACAGGATCGGGCGGGCCTGTACCGGTTCCTCGCCCTCACGCCCAGCGGGCTGAACCACGCCCTGTTTACACCCACCGACCGCTACGCCGGAAGCGACGGCGAGGCGCGCGCGGGCTTCGCCGAGCGCGAGCGGGGCCGCGGGCCCCAGATGTCCCGGCTGCTGGCGGACCTTTTGGCGCGCATGGCCGACGACATGGATCACCCGCAGTTCCAAGAGCTCCTGGCCGCCAAGGGGATCAAGGTCCATCTGTACCGGGTTATGGCCAAGGCGGCCACTGTCCAAGACTTGGCTTTCAGTCTCCAGGCCGACAGCCAGCTCTCGCTGGGTCGTCCAACCACGGCGCCCCGGTCGGCCCAGCCTGCCCGAGGCGAGCCGGAGATGAACATCGAACTGGGAGCGGCGCTCTTGCACATGGAAGAGTACGAGCAGGCGGTGGCCCAGTTCGACCGCGGGATCAAGGACCTCAGGGATCCCAGCCGCCTGCTGACCGCGTGGAACCAGCGCGGCATCTGCCTGCTGCACCTGAAGAAGTTCACTGACGCCACGACCTGCTTCAACGAGGCGCTGCGCTACAACGGGAACTCCAAGCAGGCCTGGTATTACAAGGCCGTCTGCCTGAAGGAGCTGGGGGACCTGAACGGCGCGCAACGCTGCTGCAAGCGCGCCCTGGAGATCGACCCGAGTTACGCCGAGGCGCGCGAGCTGATGCAGGTCCTCTGACCGCCCGTGCCCGCCATACTGGTCTGTGCCGCCTGCCGGCAGGCGGCGCCCCCCGACACGGTACGCTGGCGCTGCGCCTGCGGCGGCCCGTACGTCCTGATCGCCCCGGCGTCCTTTCCCCGCGACGCCATCCGGAGCCGGTTGCAGACACTCTGGCGCTATCGTGAGGCGCTCCCCCTCCCGCCAGCGTGCGATCTGGTGTCCCTGGGGGAGCCCCTGACGCCCCTGCTCCCCTGGCCGGCCCTTCCGGGGTCTCACCTCAAGCTGGAGTTCCTGCTCCCCACCGGCTCGTTCAAGGATCGCGGCGCCTGCGTGATGCTGAGCCACATGAAGGGCGTGGGCGTCCGGGCGGCGGTGGAGGATTCCTCGGGGAACGCGGCTGCGGCCGTGGCCGCGTACTCCGCGCGGGCCGGCATTGCGTGTCGGATCTTCGTCCCCGCCTCGACCTCCAAGGACAAGCTGGCCCAGATCGCGACCTACGGCGCCGACCTGGTCCCCGTCGCCGGGACGCGCGAGGACGTGGCCGCCGCCGCCCGCCGGGAGGCGGAGCGGACCTATTACGCCAGCCACGTCTTCAACCCGTACTTCTTCCACGGAACTAAGACCTTCGCCTTCGAGGTGTGGGAGCAGTTGGGTTTCCGCGCGCCGGATCAGGTGATCCTCCCCGTGGGGCACGGGACGCTGTACCTGGGGGCCTATCTCGGGTTCCGCGACCTGTTGCAGGCCGGGGAGATCGCGCGGCTACCGCGCCTGATCGGCGTCCAGGCGGAGCCCTGCGCCCCCCTGGCCGCCGCCTGGCGGGGCGAGGTCGCCGCCGCGCCCGGGACGACGGTCGCCGAGGGCATCCGCATCGCCGCACCCGACCGCGCGGGGGCAATCCTCCAGGCGTGCCGCGAAACCCAGGGAGAGCTTTTCACCGTGTCCGAGGACGAAATCGTCTCGACCCTCTTCGCGTTGGGTCGCACCGGCCTGTATGTCGAGCCGACCGCGGCCGTGGCGCCCGCGGGCGCCTTGCGGCTGGCCGCGGCCGGTCGCCTTTCCGCCGGGGAAACCACCGTGATCCCCCTCACCGGCTCAGGCCTGAAGGCCGGCTATACCATCGCAGAGCGGCTGAAGCAGGAGCCGCAGTAGCGCGCGTTGGACTCCCTCAATCGCGTCCCCTCTTCGGCGCGCTTCACCCCCATGACCGATGCGCGAGAGATGGCGCTGGCCCTCAAACGCACACGGGCCGGAGGCGACTGCCTCCGGCCCCGGTTCGCGACCGACCCCGCCTTCTCGTTTACGCCGACTTGCGGACCTTGAGAAACATGGAGGCCGTGCCCGCCTGGTCCAGGTCCGAGACCAAGAGACAGGCGAGATTTCGCTGCTTCCACAAGAGCAGCTCGCGGCCCGAGGTCACCCGGTGGTATGGCTTGAACGTTTCAATGGGCATCCGCCCCTCGTCAGGAATGACGATCCCGGCCTCCGGCATGAGAAACAGCGTCGTGTAGCGACCCGAGCCGTCGCGGTAGACGAAGGTGGCGGCGCGCCTTCCGCGAAGATCCGTCACCATGCCGGCGACCAACGCTACCTGGGAGTCGCCGGGAAAGATCGGCTCGAAGGCAAAGCCGACCCGGTCTCTCACCTCGCGCATCACGGCCAGCGGGTCGGCGGCGGGACGAGTCATTGTGGCCTTGACGTACTCCACGTGCTCGGCCACGGCCCCATCGGCCAGCAGGGACACGGGGTCCCTCGGCAACCAGAGCCAGCCCGCCCACACCACGAGGAGGAGGGCCACCGCGCCCGCCAGGCCCCCGGCGGTCCAGGAGTGTCCACGGAGCCAGTCACGCCATCGAGGCGGTCCAGCAGTCCGCCGGGTACCCGCGGCAGCGCCGTGGGTGCCCGCGGCAGCGCCGTGGGTGCCCGCGGCAGCGCCGTGGATGACCGACTCCTTCGGAGGGGCAGACTCGGCCAAAAGATCCTGGACCCGCGCCTTGAGGGCGGGCGGCGCCGTGTAGCGTGGGGCCTGCGCCCGGATCAGGGCCCGAACCCGGACCTCTACCTGCAGCAAGGCGGCGCAGTCGGCACACTGCGTGAGGTGCGCGCGCACCGCCTCGGCCGCGTCGGCCTCCAGCCGTCCCCGATTCAGGTCGCAGAGATGCTCGCGAGCTTCAGAACAGTCCATCGAATTCCGCTGCCGGCCTATTGCGCGTAGTCGCGCAGGAGCTGCCTCAAGATCCCGCGCGCCCGGAAGAGCCGGGATTTCACCGTCCCCACCGGGCATTCCAGGATCGCCGCGATCTCGCCCATGCTGAAATCCTCGAGATCCGCCAGGAGCACCACGGAGCGATACTCTTCTGGCAGGCGATTGAGGGCCGCCGTCAGGTCCAGGCCCGCGGTCCCATCCAGCGGACCCGCCATTCGGTTGTCCACGCCCACCGTTCCGCTGGTGTGGGGCAGTCGGTCCAGCACCTCTGGATCCAATGTCTCCGGCCCCCGCCTCTTCTGCTTGTACTGGGTGAAGAACGTATTCCTCAATATTTGAAACAACCAAGCGCGAAGATTAGTTCCAGGCTGAAATTGATGGGCGGAACGAACGGCGCGGAGATAGGTCTCCTGGACGAGATCCTCCGCCTCGACCGGGTCGCGGACGAGCCAGCGGGCGAGATTGTAGAGGGCGTCGAGGTGGCTCAGCGCCTCTGTAGGCAACGGGGTTCTCGGATTCTCCATGGGCAGAGACTAAGCGGACCATCCTCATTCGGGTTCGCGAGAGGCTAGCAGAGTATCGGCAAGGGTGCAAGCCAGCGATTCCTGCTCGGACCCTCCCCGGACCCAGCGCTGCCGCTCTGCATCCCGGACCGCCCGATCACCGCTTCCGCCAGAAGAACAGTGCTCCACCCATGAGGAACACGCCGGCCATCAGGAATGCCGCGCGATATCCGACGAGCTCCGCCAGCCAGCCAAAGCCCGCAGCGCCCACGGCCCCACCGCTGAGCGAAGCCATGTTGTACGCGGCCAGCGCCTTCCCTCGCCCTCCGGTGGGCGCCCGGTCGAAGGCCAGCGCGCTGGCCGCGGGGTACAGGAATCCATGGGACGTCCCGTTGATCAGCGCGATCACCAACAGAAGCCAGGTGGAATGAAGAACGTTGAACAGGAGAACCCCCGTGGCCAGGCCCACGAGGGACGGGAGGATGACCTGCTGTTTTCCCAACCGGTCGGCCAGCCGGCCACCGAGAAGACGCACGGCGACGGCCGCGCTCGTGTACAGAATATAAAACGGACCAATCCGAGGGATGCCCACAGCGCTGGCGAAGGGTGGCAGAAACACGAAGACGATCGAGCTGGCCAGGCCGAACAGCAGGGCCGCCGTAAGGATGGGGGAGAACGTCCGCCAGAAACCGAACCCCAGTCGCGGAGAGATCTCGGATGCGCGCAGAGCCGGCATCGCCGTGGACACGCACACGGCCAGAGCCCCCGCGGCGACCAGAACCGTCGCGATAAAGAACGCTCGAAATCCCCAACCGTGCAGTACCATCTCGCCGATGGCGGGCGCCAGAGCGATGGAGACGAGCCCCGAGACACCGAAGATCCCCACCGCCTCCGCGCGTCGGTGCGACGGCGCCAAGTCGGCAATGAGCGTCAGGTTACTCGTGAGAAAGAGAGAGACGGCAACGCCCTGCAGGAACCGCAGCAGGTGGAAGTGCCAGCCCAGGCGCGTGGTGAGCATGAAGGCCAGCGAGACTACGGTCAGTATGCTCACCGCCACCAGGATCACGGGCTTGCGCCTCCACCGGTCAAGGAAAGGGCCGGTACCCGCCTGGCAGAGGATGGCGGCCACGCTGTACAGGGCCATGATCGAGCCGATCTGACCCTCGCGCCCGCCGAGGGCGTGGATATATAACGGGAGCAAGGTGTACGCGTTGATGTTGCTGTAGAAGAGGAAGTTGGCGAGGGCAGCCAGGACAAACGGTTTCGTATACACCGGCGGTCCAGGGAATGCGAGGGAAACGCGTGTCAACGAGTTTTTGGCTTGCGTGACCTCGTCGTCTTGGGTACCGTATCTCCGGGCGTCGGAGCACCGACGCGGGCGCGCGTCCGGGGGGTGATGTCCCTCGGCTGCATGTCCGAAGGCAACGGAACGGAACCCGGGCAGCAGGAGGAGAAACCGATGGCCGCTGCGTATGTCCTCATCGAGGCGGCACCCAAGAAGGCGCTGCGGGCCTGCGCCAAGATCGCAAAGATCTCCGGCGTGAAGTCGGCCCATCTGGTCACGGGGCCCTACGACATCATTGCCTTCGTCGAGGCGAAAGACCCTGGCGCCATCGGCAAGCTGGTGATGGCAAGAATCCAGGCGGCGCCCGGCGTGGGGAAGACCATCACCTGCGTCGTGATCTAGCCCTTCAGGCAACCTGGCGATCCGGCAACCAGGCAATCTGGAGTTCCGGGTTGCCGAGTACCCTCTGGGTCCGCCCAGTTGCCCGGTCGCCGGGTACCCTCTGGGTGTGCCTGATTGCCTACTCCGAAAGGAGTTCCACGGCCAGGTTCACCAGCGTCCGCACCATGACGCCCGTGGCCCCCTTCGGCTGGTACCCCTTCTCCTTGTCCGTCTCGAACGTCCCGGCGATGTCCAGGTGCACCCACGGGGTGTCGCCCACGAAGTGCTGAAGGAACTTCGCCCCCGTGATGGCCCCGCCCTTCCGACCGCCCGTGTTCTTGATCTCCGCGACGTCGCTCTTGATCAGCTCGTCGTACTCCGGGTCCATGGGCAGGGGCCAGATCTTCTCCCCCGCGGCCCGGCCGGCCGCCAGGACCTTGTCCAGCAATCCTTGGTTGTTGGTGAAGGCCCCGCTGTTCAGCGTCCCGAGGGCCACCACGCAGGCCCCGGTCAGGGTCGCCACGTCCACGAGGTGGCTGGCCTTCCGCGTGCGGGCGTAGTGCAGGGCATCGGCCAGCACCAGCCGGCCCTCGGCGTCGGTGTTGATCACCTCGATAGTCTTCCCGCTCATGGCCCGGAGGATGTCCCCGGGCTTCAGCGCCGAGCCGCTGGGGAGGTTCTCCGTCGCGGGCACGACGGCCGTCACGTGGATGGGGAGGTTCAGGCGCGCGATGGCGGAGGTGGCGGCGATGACGGCGGCCGCTCCGGCCATGTCCCCTTTCATGGCCTCCATGTTCTCGGCCGGCTTGATGGAGATGCCCCCCGAATCGAAGGTGATGCCTTTACCGATCAGGCCGAGGTGCGGACCGCCCCGGCGACCCCCCCGGTATTCGAGAACAATGAGGCGTGGTGGCTCCTGACTCCCTCGGGCGACGCCCAGCAGGGCCCGGGCCCCGAGCCGCCGGAGCTCTTGGAGGCCTCGCACCCGGCAACGGATTCCGGACCGCCGGGCCGCCTCCTTCGCGCGCCGGCCCAGCTCCGTGGGGGTCAGCGCGTTCCCGGGCTCATTCACCAAGTCTCGCGCCGCATTCGTCGCCTCGGCGAGGAGGCGGCCGCGACGGACGGCCTCGGTCATGGCCCGCAGCTTCTGCCGGTCCCGCTCGACGATCGTGAGGGTCTCGATCTCCCTCTTGCCTTCCTCGTTGTTCCGCTTGTATCGGGTGAATCGATACAGGCCCAGGAGCGCCCCCTCGGAAAGCACCTGGGCCGCCTGCGCGGCGTTGAAGCCTCGGGTGCCCATCCGGGCGCCGGCCCCGTGGACGATGGTGCCGACCCGCCGGGCCCCGATCTTGCGCAGGTGCTTGAGTGCTTCGGCCGACACGATCCGTGCGCGGTCCAGGGTGAAATCCTCCCGCTCCCCCAGGCCCATCACCAGGATCCGGTCCACCGGCAGTTTCTCCAGGGCGTGGACCAACGTCTGCTCTCCCCACTTCCCCGTCACCTCGCCCATCTGGATCAACTTCCGGATGGCGCCGCCCAGCGCCGCATCCACCGCCGCCGTGGCCCCACCCGGGGCCTTGACCCTCTCGTAGAGGCTCACCACCATAGCGTCGCCCCGGAACTTCGTCACGTCTCCGATCACGACTCGGATGTCCAAGGCCTGCTCCTTTCGCAAGATGGATGCCTTCCAGCAGGATGGAAGATGACTGCATCTCCTAGCCGTCAGCGGTCAGCAATCAGCGATCAGCTCAGACTGAATGAACGCGAACCCTGATCCCTGACCCTTGACCTCGGCGCTGAGGGCTGATGGCTGAAAGCTGAGTGCCTGCGACCAGACTTATAGCGCACGAAGTCAAACCATTCCAAGCCGAATCGCCAGGAGGACTGGACATACGGAGCAAGGTCGGGCTAGTATGAGCGTCGTTCGGCCACACCTTCGCGTGGACCGGTTCGAAGAAGATCCGCTCACCGAGGCACCTGCAGGAGGGAACCCGTCATGGCCAACTGGGACGTCCCCGCGCTGCTCAGCGAGGATCGGCAACATCTCCTCCACCCCCTGTGGCACCCGGCGGACCATGCGGAACCGCACGTCTGGGTCCGGGGCCAGGGGGCCGTCCTGACCGATGCCTCCGGGCGCGAGTTCCTTGACGGTCTGTCCTGCCTCTGGAACGTGAATGTCGGCCACGGTCGCCGCGAGCTGGCCGAGGCGGCCGCCCTGCAGATGGAATCTCTCGCCTTCGCGACCAACTATGCCGGGTCCGCCAATGTTCCGGCCATCCAGCTGGCGCGCCGACTGACCGAGATCGCCTATCCGAACCTCAGCGCCGCATTCTTCACCAGCGGGGGCGCGGAGTCCAACGAGAGTGCCTTCAAGACGGCGCGCTTTTATTGGAAGGCCAGGGGCCGCCCGGAGAAGGTGAAGGTCATCGCCCGGGAGTTCGGCTATCACGGCGTGACGCTGGCGGCCATGAGCGCCACCGGCGTCGCCGGCTACGCCAAAATGTTCGAGCCCCGCGTGCCCAACTTCGTCCACACGGCGGCCCCCTACGCCTATCGCCTCGCCGGTGTGAAGCCCGGGGAGAGCGTGGGGCAGGCCGCCGCCCGGATGCTGGAGGAGACCATCCTCCGCGAGGGCCCCGACACGGTGGCGGCCTTCATCGCGGAGCCTGTGCAGGGCGCGGGCGGGATCATCGTCCCGCCGGACGATTACTTCCCTCGGGTGCGGGAGGTCTGCGCCAAGCACGACGTGCTCTTCATCGCCGACGAGGTCATTACCGGCTTCGGCCGCACCGGCCGGTGGTTCGCCCTCGAGCGCTGGGGGGTGCAGCCCGACATCCTTGCCTTCGCCAAGGGGATCACCAGCGGCTACCTCCCCCTGGGGGGCATCATGGTCTCCGAGCCCATCCGCCAGGCGATGCTGTCGGTCCCCTATGCCGACCGCTGGATGCACGCCTACACGTATTCGGGGCATCCGACCTGCTGCGCCGTGGCCTTGCGGAACCTGGAGATCTTAGAGAAAGAGGGGCTCGTGGAACGGGCGGAGAAGATGGGCAAGCGCCTGCTGGACGGGGCGCGGAGCCTGCTCGACCTCCCGGCCGTCGGCGACGTTCGCGGACTCGGGTTGATGGTCGCCGTGGAACTCGTGGCGGACCGTGCCACCAAGGCGGTCTTCGATCCCGCCAAGAACGTCATCGGCCGGGTGCGGAAAGAGTTGGAGGCACGTGGGCTCTTCACGCGGGTCGTGCGCGACATCATCCTGCTGGCGCCGCCCCTGGTCATCACCGACGCCCAGGTGGATCGGATCGTGCAGATCCTGCGCGAGGGCATCCGTGCGGTGCTCCCCGACCGCGCCTAAATCAACAACCCGCCGGTACCAACGGTGCAACCGTTGGTGCCAACGGCAGCGCGTTGGTGCGCCATGATCGCCAACATTACGTGGCCATCGGGCAACCAGGCGCACCCAGAGGGGCCCGGCAACCTGGAACCCCTGATTGCCAGATTGCCGGGTTGCCCGATTGCCTTCCCATGGTGGTCTTGGTGCCTTGGCGGTTGAAAACTCGGATTGAATCGTGCGACGCCTGTCTTCCTTTCGGCTCCGGCGCTTCCTGACGGTGACCGAGCGCGAACAGATCGCGGCCGCCCTAGCCGAGGCGGGACGCCACACCCGGGCGAGGATCGAACTCTCCATCGACGAGCAGGCGACCAGGGACCCCCGGGCCCGCGCCCGCATCCTGTTCCAGGAGTGGCAGCTCCCCGAGGGCGAGCGACCCACCGCCGTCTTGGTCTACGTCTCCGCTCCCAGCCGGACCTACGCCATCGTCGGCGGCGAGGATGTGCACCGCGTCGCGCCCCAGACCTTTTGGGAGCTGTTGGATCGGGATCTCCACCACCACTTCGAGGAAGGCCGCTACTGCGACGGGATCTTCAAGGCCATCGCCCAGGTGGCCATCCAGCTCGAGCGCCACTTCCCCCGCTAGCGCTCCGAGTTCCCGGACATGCGGTGGTGCCAGGCACTGGATATTTGGATTCCGCCTGCCATCTGACGGTCATCCGCTTCGCTTCTTGGACCTGCGATCCCGCCGCAGCTTTTCCTTGAGGCCATCTACTTGCCTCGCCAACACCATATCCCTTCCCAGGATCGCTTTCAGCTCCTGCATCCCAGCGCTCACGCTGGCAGGATTACACCGGAGGAAGCTGGCCACCTGTCGTTGGGTGTAGCCCCCCATCTCCACGGCCAGCAGGGCAACGATCCTTCTTGCCAAGACCAGCTCGCGTCTCTTCTCAGAACCATGAATGGGTGCGGACCTGATCCCACAATGCTGGACCACCTCCGATAGGAGATCTTCCAGGGATATGTGAATGGCCGGCCGGGTCTCTCCATCTACCCGCTGGTGGCGGCGGGCGTCGATGACGAACGATTCTTCACCGAGGAACCGGCCATCGACCACTGCGTACAGATCAGGGCGCGGACCCTGCCCGGCAGCCTCCTCCAAAAACTTGCGGTAACGGGCGCGCGCCACCCGCCTTTGCTCCCCAAACTGCCCCAAGATCGACTCCGTCCTCAGGAAAGGCCAACGCTCTCTTCCCAGGTAGGCGGGGTGGCTGCTCCAAGCATAATCATCCAAACGAGGGACCAGGCCCGCGCGGACAGGATTCAGGTGAAGGTACCGCACAAGCTCCAGAAGATACGTATCCCGGTCACACAGGATCGCCCGGTAGCGCCCCTGAAATAGATGTCCGCGCGTCTTGTGCGTTCGGTTGAAGTAGCTGCTATGCCGGTAGAGGAGGCTCTGCATGATCTTCGCCAATGGGCTGCGCTCTACCTCGATCAGCAGGTGGAGGTGGTTGGTCATGAGCACAAAGGCGTAGAGTCGGAACCGATTTTGCTGCCACACCTTGTCCAGGCTGGCCAGGAGGTGCCGTCGGTCACGATCTGACCGGAAGATCGCTTGCCCTCGATTCCCCCTGGTGATGACGTGATAGAGCGCACCAGGAAAATGTACGCGTGGCGGTCGCGGCATGGTCCGCTCCCCATTCGAAATCAGAAATCTCAATATCCAGTGCCTGGCACCATTTCTTGGCAAATCCTCGTTAGTACGAGTTGATCATCTCCTCGACGCGGGGATCGGTGGGCTTGAAGGGGTCCTTGCACAGGATGGTGCGCTGGTAGCGGTCGTTGAGTTTGAGGTAGGACCAGCCCACGTCGTAGGACTTGTTCCGCTCGTTGGCGAACTTGATGAAGTCGGAGCGGATCTTGGCCCGCGTGGTCTGGGGGGGCGTCAGCGTGGCCTCGTCGATCTCCTCGTCGGTGAACAGCCGCTCCACGTGCCCCTGCCGGCAGAGGGCGTTGTACAGGCCCCGGTCCCGGCGGATGTCGTGGTACTGCAGGTCCAGCATGCTGATGCGCTGGTCGTCGAAGCCGATGCCCTTCCGGCCCATGTAGGAGGCGATGAGCTCCTTCTTGATGACCCAGTCCAGCTCCCGGGCGCAGGCCAGGGGGTCCTCGCTCAACCGGTCCAGGACGGCCTGCCACCGCTCCAACAGGTCGCTCACCTGGGGGGAGAGCTCGGCCGTGGCGTAGTACTCCAGGGCCAGCTCCAGATACTCCCGCTGCAGCTCGATGGCGGAGAACTCCTTCCCCCGCTTCAGGCGGACCTTCCGCCGGCAGGTGGTGTCGTGGGAGATCTCCTTGATGGCCCGCACCGGGTCCTCCAGCGCCAGGTCCTTCCGGAGGATGCCGTCCTCCACCATGGCCAGCACGATGGCCGTGGTCCCCACCTTGAGGTAGGTCGTCACCTCGGACATGTTGGAGTCCCCGACGATGACGTGCAGCCGCCGGTACTTCTCCTCGTCGGCATGGGGCTCGTCGCGGGTGTTGATGATACCCCGGGAGCTGGTCGTGGCCCCCGAGATCTCCTGGTAGATGTGCTGGGCCCGCTGCGAGATGTAGTAGTGGTTCCCCAGCCGCGTCTTCAGGACCTTGCCGGCCCCGGCGAAGATCTGGCGGGTGACGAAGAAGGGAATGAGCTGCTCCGCCAGCTTGTGGAAGTTGACCCCCCGCTCCACCAGGTAGTTCTCGTGGCACCCGTAGGTGTTGCCTACCGAGTCCGTGTTGTTCTTGAAGATGAAGATGTCGCAGTCAATCCCGTTCTCGTGGAGCTTCCGCTCCGCGGTGAGCAGGAGCTCCTCAATGATCCGCTCCCCGGCCTTGTCGTGGATGGTGAGGTCCAGGGCGTTGTCGCACTCGGGGGTGGCGTACTCGGGGTGGCAGCCGGTGTCCTGGTACAGGCGGGCGCCGTTCCTGAGGAAATCGTTGGTGCCGCGCTGGCGGGAGACGACCTTCTCAAAGAGATAGCCGAGGGCGCTCTCCACCGAGAGGTTCACGCGCCCGCCGGCCGAGGATGAGATCAGGCCGTATTCGTTCTCGAGACCGAAGATGCGCCGCTGCATGGCGGCCGGGACCGGCCGAGATCAGGCGGCCCCCTCCCCCTCCTTCTCCATCAGCTCCCGGAGCTCGGCCAGGGGGATGCGGCGGAATTTCCGCCCCACCCGCTCCCGCTCCAGGACTGCGACCTCCAGGTTGACCGCCTTGACCTTCTGGCTGGCGGCCGCCTCCAGGCCGCGCCCGGCCAGCCGCAACGCCTCTTCCAGGCTGAGGCCGTCCCGATACTTGTCCCGCAGGAACAGCTTCAGTTCCTCGGCCTGCCCGCCGATGGTGGCGTAGCCCTTCTCGTCGGCGATGCTCCCGTCGAAGATGATGCGATACAGCTCGTTCCCGGCCGTCCCCTCACCCACCTCCAGGACCAGGATCTCCACCTCCAGCGGCTTGATCTCCATACTGAAGATGTTCCCGATCGCCTGGGAGTAGGCATTTGCCAGCGACTTGGCCGTGACGTCCTCGCGGCCGTAGGCGTAGCCTTTGAGGTCGGCGTACCGGATCCCTTCCTTCCGCAGCCGCTCGAACTCGCTGTACTTGCCGGCCCCCGCGAAGGCGATCCGGTCGTAGATCTCCGAGATCTTATTCAGGGCGGCGCTGGGATTCTCGGCCAGGATCAGGACGCCGTCCCGGTATTCCAGCGCGATGATGGACTTCCCCTTGGCGATGCCCTTGCGGGCGTACTCCGCCTTGTCCTGCATCATCTGCTCGGGAGAGACGTAGTAGGGAAGTGGCATCGCCCTCTCCTCGACCTCAGCCGGCCCGGCGCGCGCTGGCGATCGCCTCGCACAGCGAGGCGACGCGGTCGTCGGGAACGTCCTGGATCCCGGCCCGCGTCACCAGCTTGACGCTGGGGAAGATCCTCCGGACGAAATCCGGCCCGCCGGTCCCGGTGTCCTCATCGGCGGCGTCGTACAGCGCCTCCACCGCCAGGTGGATCGCGTCGGCCTCGGGCATGGCCGGCCGGTACAACTTCTTCATGGTGGCGCGGGCGTCCTTCCCGCCGGAGCCGATGGCGTAATACTCCGCCTCGTCGTAGCGGCCGCCGGCCAGGTCGTACTTGTAGATCCGCCCCTCGTCCCGCCGGAGATCGTAGCCGACGAAGATCGGGATCACCACCAGCCCCTGGATCGCCAGCGGCAGATTGGCCCGGACCATCTGGGCCAGCTTGTTGGCCTTCCCCTCCAGGCTCAGGACCATCCCCTCGAGCTTCTCGTAATGGGCCAGCTCCGTCTGGAAGAGCCGGGCCATCTCCAGGCACGGGCCCGCCGCCCCGGCGATGGCGATGGCCGAGTGGTCGTCGGCCGCGTACACCTTCTCGATCCGCCGCGAGGCGACCTGGTACCCCTCGGTGGCCTGCCGGTCGCCGGCGATGACCACCCCGTCCTGGCAGCGGAGCGCCAGCACGGTGGTGCCGATGGGGACCGGCAACACCGTCTCGCGCAGCTCGGGCCCCTCGGCGGCGAATTGGGGCACGAGCACCGGCTCCCGCTGCCGCAGCAGGTCGAAGAAGCTGGATCCGGCATCGGACTGGCTGAAGGACAGATTCACGGGCCGCGCACCTCCTAGCCTGCCAGCCGCTCCAAGAGTTCGGCCAGGCTGTCCGATCGCTCCAGGATCTCCCCCACGAGCTTCCGAGTGCCCCGGGCGGGCTCGGCCATGGGAATCTTCTTCACCGTGGCCTCGCCCGTGTCCAGGAGGATCGAACTCCAGCTGGCCCCGTAGATGTGATCGGGGAATTTCTTGAGACAGGTCCCGCGAAAGTAGGCGCGCGTGTCCGCGGGCGGGCTGCCCATCGCCTCCCGAATTTCGGCGTCGGTCAGGATCCGCTCCACGTAGCCCTCGCGCTCCAGGCGGTAGTAGAGCCCCTTGTCCCTCCGCAGGTCGTGGTACTGCAGGTCCAGCATGCTGATGCGCTGGTCGTCGAAGCCGATGCCCTTCCGGCCCATGTAGGAGGCGATGAGCTCCTTCTTGATGACCCAGTCCAGCTCCCGGGCGCAGGCCAGGGGGTCCTCGCTCAACCGGTCCAGGACGGCCTGCCACCGCTCCAACAGGTCGCTCACCTGGGGGGAGAGCTCGGCCGTGGCGTAGTACTCCAGGGCCAGCTCCAGATACTCCCGCTGCAGCTCGATGGCGGAGAACTCCTTCCCCCGCTTCAGGCGGACCTTCCGCCGGCAGGTGGTGTCGTGGGAGATCTCCTTGATGGCCCGCACCGGGTCCTCCAGCGCCAGGTCCTTCCGGAGGATGCCGTCCTCCACCATGGCCAGCACGATGGCCGTGGTCCCCACCTTGAGGTAGGTCGTCACCTCGGACATGTTGGAGTCCCCGACGATGACGTGCAGCCGCCGGTACTTCTCCTCGTCGGCATGGGGCTCGTCGCGGGTGTTGATGATCGGCCGCTTGGCCATGGTGTCCAGGCCGATCAAGGTCTCGAAGAAATCGGCTCGCTGGGAGATCTGGTAGTCGCAGGGATCCGTCGCGTTCTCCGCCCCCACCTTGCCGGCGCCGCAGAAGATGATCCGCGAGACCAGGAACGGGGTCAGGCCCTCCACCAACTGCTCGAAGGGGACCCGGCGGGCGACCAGGTAGTTCTCGTGGTAGCCGTAGCTGTTCCCCTTGCCGTCCGTGTTGTTCTTGTAGATGACGAGCTGCTGGGGGGGCGGGAGCTTCCGGTTGGCCGCCTCGCGGCACCGGTCGAAAATCCGCTCCCCCGCCTTCTCGAACAGCACCAGGTCGCGGGCGTTGCTGGTCTCGGGCGTGGAGTACTCGGGGTGGGCGCCATCCACGTACAGGCGACCGCCGTTCGGCAGCACCTTGTTGATGGCGCGGTTGTCCTGCTGGCTGGGCCGCTCCCGTTCGCCGCTGACCTCGAATCCCCGGGCGTCCAGCAGCGGATTCTCGCCTGCGTAGTCCCACATGGCCCTGAGGGGCTCGCCCGTGGGCAGCGCGTTGATGAGGAAGATGGAGCTGCCGACGGGATCGAAGCCGGAGGTGTCCCGGGCCGTGATCCCGACCTCCGTCTCGCTCCCCATGATCTTCTCGATGGCCATGAATGCGTCCTTTTACCGCGACGCCCCGCTCCCGGGGAGGCGCCCCGACCGCTTTCGCCTCTGTGCCTGCTGTCACGCCTGGCAAACGCCACAGCCCGGGGACGGGCCGCGGATGCCGACGAATCGATGAGGCGGGCGGGTCCTCAGAGGTAATGACCCGTGCTGATGGTCTCGACCTTGCGTGGCTTTTTGCCTTCCCGGTCGAACACCGGCCGGACGTGCACGATGCGCTCGGTCCGGCGGGCGGCGATCTTGGCCCAGTCGTCGGGGTTGGTGGTGTTGGGGAGGTCCTCGTTCTCCCGGAACTCGGTCTTCACCGCCTCCACCAGGTCGGCCGCGGTGAGGCCCTTCACCCCGGTGGCGATCAGGCGCTTGACGGCGGCCTTCTTGGCCCGGGTGCAGACGCTCTCGATCAAGGCCCCGCTCACGAAGTCCTTGAAGTAGAGCGTCTCCTTCTCCCCGGAGGCGTAGGTGACCTCCAGGAAGCGGTGGGCCTCGTCGGCGGCGAACATCTCGGCCGTGGCGGCCTCGATGGCCGTCGCGGGGGTCTCGCCGGGGCGCCAGGGGAGCTCGGCCGTGCAGTACTTCCCGAAGATCTCCCGGGCGGCCTCCCGGGTGGGCCGGTCGATCCGGATCTTCACGTCGAAGCGGCCGGGGCGCAGCACGGCCGGGTCGATCAGGTCCTGCCGGTTGCTCGCCCCGATGACGATGACGTTGGTGAGCCCCTCCACCCCGTCCAGCTCGGCCAAGAACTGGGGGACGATGGTACTCTCCACGTCCGAGGAGATGCCGCTGCCCCGGGTGCGGAAGAGGGAGTCCATCTCGTCGAAGAAGATGACCACGGGGGCCCCGGCCGAGGCCTTCTCCTTGGCCCGGGCGAAGATCTCCCGGAGCTTCCGCTCCGTCTCCCCCACGTACTTGTTCAGGAGCTCGGGGCCCTTCACGTTCAGGAAGTAGGCGGGCGCGGGGGTCCCGGTCGTCTCGGCGAGCTGCTGGGCCAAGGCGTTGGCCACGGCCTTGGCGATGAGGGTCTTCCCGCAGCCCGGGGGGCCGTAGAGCAGGACCCCCTTGGGGGGCGTGAGCTTGTGGGCGGCGAAGTGCTCGGCGTAGAGCACGGGGAGCTCGATGGCGTCCCGGATCTGCTCGATCTGGGGCCCGAGGCCCCCCACGTCGGCGTAGGTGATGTGGGGGACCTCCTCCAGGACCAGCTCCTCCACCTCGGCCTTGGGGAGCCGCTCCAGGACGACCCCGGCCCGGGCGTCCAGGCGGAGGAGGTCGCCCACCTGGAGGGGGCGGTCCTGGAGGGCCGCGCTGAGCTCCACCACCCGCTCCTCGTCGGCCCGCAGCGCCACCACCACCCGGGATGCGTCCAGCCGGTCCTTCAGGCGGACCACCTCCCCCTGGGGGTCGGCCGTGCCGGCCGCCACGACGTTCAAGGCCTCGTTCAGGACCACCTCCTGGCCCCGGGCGAGCTGCGCCGCCTCCACCCCGGGGGCCACGGCCACCTTGAGCTTCCGGCCGGCTGTCCAGACGTCCACGGTCCCCTCGGGGTGGGCGCTGAGCACCGTCCCGTAGCTATTCGGGGGGGCGGCCAGCTTGTCCACCTCGGCCCGCAGGGCGGCGAGCTGCTCCTTGGCCTGCTGGAGGGCGGCCACCAGGCGCTCGTTCTGCTGGTGGGCGTGCTCGAGCTGTTCCCGCGACTGGCTCAACTTGGTCCGGAGGAACTCGAATTCCTTCGGCGTCTGCTCCAGGCGCCGGCGCAGGTGGAACATCTCCTCTTCCAGCGCCTTGACCTGCGCCTGCAGACCATCGATGTCCGTTTCGTATTGATCGATCTGCCGCTGAGAGAGAGCGTCGCCCTTGGGCAGTTGCCCCGAGAGCTTCCGCATCGTCTTGCGCAGAGAGTTCAGCTTGGTTTCCGAATCACCCATCCTCGTCCGGCCTCCGCGAGCGACGCCACCGCCTCCCGCCCCAGGCATGCGCTGGTGCGGCGAGTCGCAGCATCACGTCGAGCGCTGTCACGATGATGCAAGGTATCTTAAACGGCTTTCGGGGGGTGTCAAGTCTTTTTGTCCCCCGGAAATCGCGCCTCGGGACGTTCGCATCGCCCTCGGCGCGTCGCGTTTCCCGGGAGGCCGCCGCGGAGATCCTCCGGCCGCGGCCGATCCACAAACGAGAATGGCTGGGGTCCCCCCAGCCATCCCAACGCGCGGGTCGTCGCTTCGGTTCCCCCGGCACGCGGGGGATCAGTGGCTGCACGTCCCTCACCCGCTGCTGGTGCAGCCGCCGCAACTTCCGCCGCGGGATCCGACGAACCGCCCTTCGCCCTTGAAGGCGAACGCGGAGAACTGCTTGGTAACCTTCGGGCTCTCGCACTTCGGGCAGGCGACCCGGCTCCGGCTGGAGGCGACTCGCTTCTCGAAGGCGTGAGCGCACTCGTCACAGATGAATTCGTAGATCGGCATCCGCTCTCTCCACGCCCCGCGAACCGCTCGCGGGGCTACTCGCCGCCGCGCTGGACGTAGCTCTTCACGAACTCCTCGGCGTTCTCCTCCAACACGTCGTCGATCTCATCCACCAGCTTGTCCATGTCCTCCTTCAGCTTCTTGCCCTTCTCCGTGGCCTTGGCGCTCGGCTGCCCGCCCTCGCCCGACGGCGGCCCCTCCGTCCGTTTCTGTTTCCGCTCCTGCTCCGCCATCGCGTTCCTCCTTCTTCCCCGCCAGGGCGGGGAGTGTTTCCCTGGCTGGCCTCTTACTGGCTGACCACCCAGATGAGATGGGGCAACTCCGGGAGGAGCAGCTTGCTGAGGCCCAGGCGCACCGCTGCCTCGGAACCCGGCAGGCAGCAGATCACGCGCCCCTGACTCACGCCGCAGACGGCCCGGCTGAGGCCGGCCGCGGCGCCGATCTCTCCATAGCTCAACCAGCGAAACAGCTCGCCGAACCCTGGCAGGACTTTCTCCAGGAGGGGCGTCACTGTCTCGACGGTCAGATCGCGTCGGCCCGCCCCTGTGCCGCCGGTCACCACCAGGCACTGGCCGGGGCCCTGCAGGAACCGGCGCAGCGCGGCCTGGATTCGCCAGGGCTCGTTCTTCACCGCCTCGTAGTCCACCAGGCGGTGGCCGGCCTCGTTGAAGAGCCGCTGGATGAGTCGCCCCGACTCATCGGTGGCCTCGGTCCGGCTGTCGCTGACCGTGAGGACCGCGTACGCCACTGATCCGACTGTCCGGGCACTGGCCCGGTGATCCGGGACGCCCATCGCGCCACCTCGAGAGAGAAACAATGAGACGCGGACAATCCGGCCGCGTCCTCCGTGTGACCAGCGGGTTCTCCTCCGTCGCGCCCCCGCCGGTGATCGCTACGACAGCTCTTGCTGGATCCGGAGGACGGTGGAATAGTCGATCCCGGTCTGGGCCGACAGCCGGAGGAGATCCCGCTCCGTGATCTTGCTCCCCCGCTTCATGATGGCTTGCAGTTCCCGCCGGATGACCTTCGCTGCCTCCTCACCCTTCACTCGCATGCACGGCTCCTTGCCGCAGATTCACTTGCCCATCCGGATCGCGGGCGTGGACGGCGCGTCCTCCCTGACCCGGTCCGCCCGGCATGCCGGGACCGGCAGGATGTGCCCCCATGAACTCTCCGTTCCATCACGACCGCAGGGCGGCCTCACTCGACGGACGCGGCCCACCGCGAATCCCCGTTCACCACCGGGCCGCCGGAGCGCTCCCGGAACACCGGACACGCGCTGCACTGCAGCTCCTGCGGCAGCCCGATGATTTCCCAGCAGGGCGCGAAGCGGAGCAGGCGCTTGACCCCCTCGATGCTCACCTTCTCCGTGTGGATCAGGCGGCGCAGACACTCCAGCCACTGGACGTCCCCGGCGCAGTAGTACCGTTCCCGGTTCCTTCGGGCGGGCTTCATCAGGCCGTGGGATTCATACAGGCGAAGAGTTTGTTCCGTGACACCGAGGAGATCGGCGACGACTCCGATGGGGAAGCAGGCCCCAGGGTCCCCGTGCGCTTCCATCAGAACCGGCGCCGCGCGGCGTGCTTCGGCGGGCCTTTTCATAATCTCAAGCCGGCGCTTTACCTCCATTGCTAACCGTGGCTTTAGATACCAGAGCAATGCGGGACTGTCAAGGCCCGATCCCCGGGAAAAAGTCACAGCCTGCGCTTCGGAGATCACCGGACGACACGACGGCGAGACATCCAGGGATAGAATCGGGCGCGGCCATCCCGATCAGCCCTGGTGCGGCCGGATCAGGTGAAGGAATTCCTCGCGGGTCCCTCGGCAATCGCGGAACGCACCCAGCATGCACGAGGTGATGGCCTGGCTGTTCTGCTTCTCCACGCCGCGCATCATCATGCAAAAGTGGGAGGCCTCGATGACGACCCCGACCCCGGCCGGCTGCAGCGCCTCCTGCAGCGCCTCGGCGATCTGGGTGGTGAGCCGCTCCTGCACCTGGAGGCGCCGCGCGAACATGTCCACCAGGCGCGCCAGCTTGCTGAGGCCGACGATCTTCCCCGCAGGCAGGTAGGCGATGTGCGCCTTCCCGAAGAAGGGCAGCAGATGGTGCTCGCAGAGCGAGTACACCTCGATGTCCTTGACCACCACCATCTCGTCGTAGGGCTCGGTGAAGATCGCCCCGTTCAGGACCTCGGCGGCGGTCTTCCCATACCCTGATGTGAGGTAGCCGAAGGAGTTCGCCACCCGCTCCGGGGTCTTGTCCAGGCCCTCCCGGTAGGGGTCTTCGCCGAGTTCCTTCAACAGGTCCTTGATCAACTGTTCGATCATGCCGGGCTCACTTTCTGGCCCCGATCCGCCGGGATCGGGAAAATCGTTCTGGCCGACCGCTTCACGCCCTCGCGATCCAGCTCGAAGAAGTTGTTGGGGGTTTCCTCCAGCCGCAGGCGCCACACGCGACCGGGCGGCAGCGCCTCGTCCAGGATCCGCCAGAGCAGTGCCGCCAACACCTCCGTGGTGCTGGTGGGCCCATCCGCCGGGGCGATCAGGGCGTCCAAGTTCCTCCGGTCGAAGCGCTGGACCACCTCTCTCTGGACGATCTCATCCAGGCGCTGCCCGTCTGCGATCTCGCCGGTCGCGCGGGACACCGGCCCGCGGATCGTCACCTCCAGCCGGTAGGTGTGGCCATGGCCGTTCATGTTATTGCACCGCCCGTAGATGCGGGCATTCTCGGCCACGCTGAACCGGGCGCTGTGCAACCGGTGGGCCGCCGAGAACTGACAGCCGCGCGTGACCTCGACCACCGGCGTGTCCGGCGCCCCGCCCGGTCGCGGCTCACTCATTGCTGGCGCTCCGCTCCCCATAGTAGTCCACAAAGAAAGAGGTGTCCTCGTGCAGGCGGACCCGGTGCAGCTGGAGCCCCGGGTGCCCCTCCAGGCATGGTTCCAACAGCTCCCAGATCACCACGGCGAGGTTCTCGGGCGTCGGAACCTTCTCCTTGAAGTAGGGGACGTCCAGGTTGAGATGCTTGTGATCGAACCGATCCACGACCGCCTCGACGATGAGGTCTTTGAGGGCCTTGAGGTCCATCACCATCCCGGTCTCCGGTGACGGCTCCCCCTGGATCGTGACCTCGAGGACGTAGTTGTGGCCGTGGAGGCTGCCGTCCCGTCCGAACGCCCGCTGGTTCTCCTCCGCGCTCCAGGCGGTGTTGGCATAGTAGTGGGCGGCGCAGAACTCCACCCGCTTCGTGAGTTGGATCATCGCATCCCTCGTGCGCCCGCCGTGTCCGCGTCACGCCCGCCAGGCGCCAGCGCGACGTCCGGCGCCAGATGCGTCCGGCGCTGGGACTCCGGTGGGCCATCCAGGCCGGCCTGCACCCTCAGCAGGAAGGACTCGGCGACCCGGTCGGCGCGATACTGCTCGACCCGACGGCGACCCGCCTCTCCCGCCGCACGGCGGCGATCGGGGTCCGAGAGGAGAGCGAAGAGCGCCTGCGCCAGGGCCTCCGGGTCGTCCGGATCCGTGAGGAGCCCCGTCTCGCCATCCACCACTGTCTCGGGAACCGCGGCCGCGCGGACTGCAACTACGGGCTTGCCGCACGCCATGGCCTCGAGGAAGACGATGCCGAAGCCCTCCTGCCGGCTAGGCAAACAGAAGATGGCGGCGCGCCGGTATCGCTCCACCAGCTCCCCACGGGGGATCGTCCCCAGGAACGTCACCCGGTCTCCGAGATCGCGAGAATCCTTGAGGCGCTCCCACCCGCTCCGGCGGGGCCCCTCACCCACCACCCAACCCTGGAAGGGGACACCCGCATCCCGCAGGCGCGCGTAGGCCTCCATGAGTACGCCGAGATTCTTCCGCGGGTACATGTGAGCCACGGTCAGGATCGCCGGTGGACTCGCCAGCGCCCCGGCAACCTCCCCGGCTCCCTTTTCCCACGAACGGAGGTCGATCGGCTCGGGGACGATCACGATCTTCCCCGCCGGGATGCCGTAGGCCTCGACGATCCGGTTGCGGGAATACTGGCTGGTCGCCACGACGACGTCGGCCCGGCGGACAGCCAATCGCTCGAAGGCCGCCTGGACGGAGAGGAGCGCGCGGACGGCCCCGCGCTCGTTGGTGAGTTCGTCGGCGATGACCCCCTTGATGCTGGCGATGTACGGGGCGGTCTTCACCCGGCCGTAGTGAAAGCCGTCCAGGTCGAAGCCAACGACCCAGTCGTATCGGCCCCGCTGAATGCGGGGGGCAGCGGAAAAATTGAAGAGGATGCGTTTGAGGGTGAAGCTGGGCGACCACCAGGCCGGAAACTGCATCTCCACCCGAATATTCCGCTCGTCGAGGGCCCGGGCGAGCTGGCTGATTGCAACGTAGGTGCCGCTTCCGCCCGCGACGTTCATTGGCGTGGAGGTCACGAACGCTATCCGTGACGGCGGGTTTCTGAGCCGTCCCAGAGGTCGGCCGGTCGGAGAAGGCGCGAGGCTCGTCATGGCGCTGGAACAAATTCCTGCGGGGGAGTCTCCTGGAAAGGGCGAACGCCACCCGGAGCGTTCAAGGAGACCGCAGCCCGATCTTGGATCAACGTTGCGACGCTAATATGTTAACGACGAAGGTGTCAAGCGAAAAGCCCGGGAGGGAACCTGAACCTTCGTTCTGCGAAAGACCGTGGTCGCCAGTTCCCGAGAGCCTGGAGCGGCGAGCTGGACGCTACCGGTGAAAGTCTCGACCTGTTCGGCCGGCGCGGTAGAAGCCTGGCACATTGCCGGATTTACGGCACCGCAAGCCTGCAATGCGACTTTTTTCGCCGGCATGGGGAGCATCGTGAAACGCCTCACCGGTCCGACCTTCCTCCAGGGTCAGGCCCTATGATATTGATTTTCCCTAGCAGGAACATGCTCTAGGCTCAAAGTCGTCAGCCTCGTTCTCACGGACTGGACATTGGCACGCTGCCTGCATTGACACTAAATTGCACTCCAAACCGTCTTAGGATATACATGATGGTTCTGCTGTGCAGGCACAATTCGAGGAAGCAACGATGAAGCCTCCGGGGTCAAAACAACACCTCATCGCGGGCACGGTCCAGGTTGCGGTCAGTCCGGACCGCTCCCAGCTGGTTGGAAACTGCCCGACGTGCAGTTCGCGCCTCAGCGTCGAGGTTCGGAGTGACGGCACCTTTGGCAGCCTGGTCGCCTGCATGCGCTGCAAGCAGATTTACCGGGTCCAGCCACAAGAGGGCTCCGACTCACCCGGAGAGAATCCTCGCGGCTTCGGCGTCTCCTATGTGGTAATGGGTGCCTGGGACGTCACCGCCATCATGGAGTACCTGTTCGATAACATGGGACCTGTCAACCCGGTGGCGGGCGGATTCGTCTGCCAGCCGGACGAGTATCACGCCGATTATCCCTTCATCACGGTAAACCAGGGGGCCCGTACGATTCGGTTCAGCCTCTTTGGACAGTACCAGGAGCGCGAGGCAGCCCCCATCATCAATCAGGTGGTCTCGGAATTCGGGAACAGGTTCCAGCTGAACCTGTACCCCCTCGCCCTCGAGCGGTGGGAGTACCGGGACGAGGCCAAGGGATTCGCCCTGGTCGAGCGGCGGCCCCTCGGGACGCTCCTGCGGGAACGGGCCAAGCGGCAGGCGCACGCCTGAGGCCTCGACACAAGCCCGTCTCTTCTCCCCGCCAAGCTCTCGATCAGGCGCACCGGCATCACCCCCCACCACCCGCAAATGGCCCCTCGAAATGCAGGAGTCCCCGCTCCCGAAGCGGGCTGCCCACCGTCTCGATGAACTGCTTCAAGATCCTGGCGGTCAGCCCCCAGACGGTGTCCCCCTCGTGATCATAGAAGAAGACGGTGACGGGGCCACTCTCCCGTTCCCAGGTCTCCTCCCGGAACGGCGCGCCGGACAGCAAGGCGGAGATCGGGAGATGGATCAACCGTTCGATCTCGAACGGATTCAGGCGGTAGGGATATGGATGGGGAACGATCCCCACGAAGGGTCGGACTACGTGCCGCGACGTCACGGTCACCGTGTCGTCGAGCGCTGCGACGATCTCCACGTCCTCTGGGCGGAGCCCGATCTCCTCCCAGGCCTCCCGTAGCGCCGTGGTCAGCAAATCGCCGTCCGCCTCTTCGAAACCACCGCCGGGAAAGCTGATCTGTCCCTTGTGGGTTGGAACCAGCTCCGTCCGTTTGGTGAGGACGAGATGCGGCCCCGCCTCGCTTTGGTAGAGGGGAAGGAGGACCGCCGCCTGCCGAAAGCCCGGCCGGTCGGCCGTCCGCGCGACGCGTCGGCGGAGGATGCCGGCGATTGCGTCCGTGAAGCTTCCGCGCTCCTCTCTCACGGGTCCCTCGTCACCTCTCCGTCTCGGCCATCGGGACCTCGCCCGGGGATCCGGCCCGCGCGACCGGCGCCATTGCCGAGCGTCCCCCGGAAACACGACGAGGGGCTCCGGTGTGCCGCGAAGCCCCTCTCGGGATCCGTGGAGCGGGTAGCGGGGATCGAACCCGCATCCCAGGCTTGGGAAGCCTGTGCCCTACCATTGGACGATACCCGCGTGCCGCTCTTCCTACCAGATTGACCGACCCGTGTCAACTCCGTTCCGAAGGCGCGGCCCAGCCACGGGCCGACGGGGAATCGCCGCCCGGACGCCGGCGATCCCCGCGCGAGCCTTCGAGAGCCGAATACCTGCGCTCCGCCCGGCGTCCAACGGTATGAGCGTGATCAGAGAGGCGGTGCGGTCCCGTGGCTCACGCGCGCACGGAGGCGCACACGCGGGCCAGCACGCATTCGGCGCACAGGGGGCGCTGGGCCTTGCAGACCTGTCGCCCGTGCTGGACCAGGTGCAGGTGGAGGGCGTGGCGATCGTCTGGTGGGATGCGCGATTCCAAGAACTCTTGCGCCCTCTCGGGGGTCTGGCGGCCATCCACGAGTCCGAGGCGGCGGGAGATGCGAAACACGTGGGTGTCCACCGGGAATGCCGGCCGCCCCATCCCGAACAGCAGGACGCAGGCGATGGTCTTGCTGCCGATGCCCTTGAAGCGCGCGAGGTAGGCCCGCACTTCATCGTCCGACAGGTCGCGGAGAAAGCTGAGGTCGAAGTGCGCCTGCTCCCCCCAGATCTCCTCCAGGAGCGCCTTGATCCGGACCGCCTTGATGTTGGCCAGCCCGCCCGAGCGAATAGTCGAGATCAGCGTCCGCAGCGGCGCCCGGTGCACGTCCTCCCAGTCGGGGAAGCGCTGGCGCAACGCCGCATACGCCCGGTCGCTGTTCGCATCGCTGGTGTTCTGCGACAGGATCGTGTGGATCAGCGCGTTCAGCGGATTGTCGCGGCGGCGCAGCGGGCGGCGGGGGCCGTAGGCCTGGCGGAGCAGCGTGGCGACGCGAGCAAGCTTGACTGCGGGACGCATGAGGCCCTCGGGCGGGAAACGGACGTTACGCTAGCCGACGCGCCCGGGAAAGTCAATGCGAAAATCATGACGCGAAATGGCCCGGCGTCAACGATCGGCAGCGAATGGCCGCGGCCGTGAGCCTTTACTTCGCCCTGCCGGGTGTGTATAGTGTGCATGACGCCACGGAGGAACGCGGACGAGAGGAGAGATGACATGCGCACGCGACTGGTCGTGGGAATCGGACTCCTTCTGGCCCTCGGATGCTTGCCCGCTGTGGCCGCGGCCCAGTCAGCCCGCATGATCCTCGCCCTGGGCAGCACCGGCTTCCTGGATCCCGGGAGCATCCAGGCCGCCACGGGCGCCGAGGTGAAGGCGACGCTGGACACGTTCAAGTTCAAGGACTTCTCCGTTATCGTGTTGGCCAACATCGCCTTTTCTGCGCTGCCCGACCCGGTCCAGCAGGGCCTGGTGCAGTACGTGTCGGCGGGTGGGGCGCTCCTCATCACCGGGGGATCCCAATCCTTCGGGAGCGGCGGGTACCAGGCCGTGGCCCCCATCATCCCATTCCAGATCCGCTCCGCCGGCGATTGGCGGTCCACACCGTTCCGGCCGCCGGTGCCCATCCAGCCCGGCCACCCGATCCTGGCGGGCGTGACCTTCATCACCGTCGGGAATCTCAACGACATGAACCCGCGCCCGGACGCCACGGAGATCCTGCAGGCTGCCGGCGGCGGGTCAGCCGCAGGGCGCGCTCGGGGCAGCGTGGGGGGCGGCGGCTCGTATCCCTATCCGCTGGTCGCCGAGCTGAGCGTGGGCGCCGGCCGCGTGATCGGCATCGCCCTCGATCTGAACGAGTTCGCCGGGATGCGGGATCGCGATCTCTTCGTCAAGAACACCATCGGATATCTGTTGAATGCTTCCCGGATCGGGCCGCCGACCCGTTGAGGGAACGCACGCCCATACCCATTGGACGCCACAGGTGCCTGTCCTTCACGCCGGCCGCGGCGCGACTCGCGACTCCTGACCGAGAGGAGCGGTACGATGCACATCACCAGAGACATGACGATCGAGGAGGTCGTCCAGCAGTTCCCGGAGACAGTCCAGGTCTTCAGCCGGTACGGCGTGGGATGCGTGGGATGCTCGGCGGCCCAGTACGACAACATCGAGCAGGGCGCGGTCCTTCACGGCCTGGACACCGACCAGCTGCTGCAGGAGCTGAACGCCTGCATCGCCGCCCATTCGTAGGACGGCCCGGGCTCCGGATGGGAGAGGGGAATGTTCAACACACTCCGTCGCGACATCCGCGCAGTCTTCGAACGCGACCCGGCCGCCCGCAGCCTGGCGGAAGTCCTGTTCTGCTACCCAGGCCTGCACGCCGTCTGGATCCACCGCCTGGCCCACGCCTGCTGGCAGCATCACCTGAAATTCATCGGCCGTTTCCTCTCTCACCTCAACCGGTTCCTCACCGGGATCGAGATCCACCCGGGCGCCCGCCTGGGACCCGGTCTGTTCATCGATCACGGCATGGGCGTGGTCATCGGCGAGACAACCGAGGTCGGCGAGAACGTGACGATCTACCAGGGAGTCACCCTGGGCGGCACCAGCCTGGAGAAAGTCAAGCGCCATCCCACCATCGGCGACAACGTGGTGATCGGCTCGGGGGCCAAGGTGCTGGGCCCCTTCACCGTGGGAGAGAACAGCCGGATCGGATCCGGGTCGGTGGTGGTGAAGGCGGTCCCGCCCAACTCGGTGGTGGTCGGCATCCCCGGCCGCATCACGCACCGGGACGGGAAGAGGGTGGAGCACGGCGTGGACCTCAACATGACCGACCTGCCTGACCCGGTGGCCAAGGCCCTCCAGTTCCTGACCCACCGCCTGGCGGAACTCGAGCGCGCCATCGAGGAGCTGAAAAGATCGCGGCCCTCCGCTCCCCACGCTCAGGCGGGCGCTCCGGACGACGCCGCCCGGGCACCCGACGATGCGCCAGGGAAGCATGCCCCCGGCGAGGTGCGGGGCGCCGTGCAACAAGGACCCCAGGAGTGACGGTGGGACGGGTCAAGCGGCGGGGTCGAGCGGATTGATCACCAACCCGCCCAGGACCTTGGGGTAGAAGAAGGTGGATTTCTGGGGCATCCGCTCGCCGGCCAGGGCCACGGCCTGGACCTGCTCCACGCGCGGCGGATTCTGGAACAACGCGAGGTGCGCCTCCCCCGACGCGACCGCGGTCAGGGCGGCCGCCTCGTCCCGGGTGTAGGAAATGCTGTCATCCGCCTGCCCCATCGGCTGGATCCCCAGGACCCCCTCGATCACCACGCGATGCAGGATGGCCACGTCCAGCCGCGCAAACTCCGGCGAGTGGCCGGCCGTCACCAGATCCTGAACGACGGTCGGGTCGGCCAGCTCCAGCACGAAAAGCTCGCGGTCCCCGGCATACAGGCCGAAGAGGACGGCGTCGCGACGCCGCCGGTGAATGTCTGCCAGGGCGATGCGAAGGGACATCACCGGATTTCCCGGATCCAGCGGGAAGGCCTCCGTCCGGAAGTGGCGCTCCAGGGCCCGCCGCAACCCTTCCCGCGCCACCACCGGGCGCTGCCGGATCACCCGATGGGTCGGCAGGATGACGAGGCCCGGGTCACCCGCGCTCACCAGATACATGAGGACGAAATCATGCAGGCGGGGCGGGGCGGCCTTGGAGGCTCCCGCTTCCTTCGCCCGGCGCTCGTCTCGAAAATTCAGGGCCGTCTCGTACCGGTGATGGCCGTCGGCGATGACGATCGGCTTATCCCGAAACGCCTGGATCAGCCCTGCCAGGCTGGCCGGCTCCCGGAGGATCCACATCCGGTGGCGGATGTCGTCCTCGTCGAGGAGCTGGACCTGGGGGTCCGCCTCCATGCAGCGGTCGAGGATGGCCTGGATGGGCCCGTCGGGGCCCGGGTAGAAGCCGAAGACGGGATCCAGATTGGCGGGGCAGGCGCGCATGAGCCGCAGCCGGTCCTCCCGGTACTTGGCGAAGGTCCGCTCGTGCGGGAACACGATCTTCTCGTCGTAGCGCGCCAGGCGCACCAGTGCCATGAAGCCGCGCCGCCGGACGCGATGCCCCTCGCCGAGCGAGAATTCCTGCTCCGAGACGTAGATGCCTGGCGCCGGGTCGCGGGCCAGGATCTCTTCTGCCTGCCAGGCAAGGAAGGTCCGGGCGGCCCGGGCGTACCGGTCATGGTCCGGCCCCCCGGCCTCGCCTTCTTTGGACAGGATCAACCGGACGACGTTGTGGGGATGCCTGGCGTGATAGCGCTCCTGCGCCTCCGGAGAGATGACGTCGTATGGCGGCGCCACCACGAGCTTCAGGTCGGGGACGAACCGCGGGGCGTAGCGTAGGGCGCAAAACGGAATGATCTCGGCCATGCGTCTTGTCCAGGGCAGGAAGACGGGTCAGCCCGGCGGCGGTGCATCCAGCCGCAACGCGCCGGGTCCGGAGGCCTCCACGGCGGCGACGAACGTACTCGGGCGCCTCTTTCGTGTCAAGGGAAAAGCCGGGGGTCGCCGAGCGCTGTTCGCGCTTCCGCTCCTCT
>Ga0315282_10002464_pt1 | contig 34019 bp, 28 predicted proteins | sample YL17G07_20_MG_FD_203693 | JGI IMG/M metagenome (GOLD analysis project Ga0315282, IMG submission 203693) | Sediment microbial communities from Yellowstone Lake, YNP, Wyoming, USA - YL17G07_20 | ecosystem: Environmental > Aquatic > Freshwater > Lake > Sediment | place: USA: Wyoming | collected...
CTCGAGTTCGGTCCGCCCGTCCGGGGTCAAGGGCAGCCCGCCCAAGCCGTCCATGACCAGCAAAATGATCTTGGTTGCAGCCGAGGTTTTTAGCTGTCGAATCAGTTCCAAGTGGTCCATTTTTCCCTCTCCTGGGTTCAGGCCGGCAGAGCCTAGATGATGTTTAACTTAGGGTACAACAAAAAATCGACCTTGACATTAAAAAATATTTCAGATATTCTTAAATTTCATCGGCGATGAAGGTCGCTCAGAGGAGCCGGCCGTCATCCGGGTCATGCAGCTTTCCCGCCTTTAAGGCGGGTTATTTCGCGACAAGATGGATATGACGCCGAATTTCCTAATGATGGGTAGGTGATAACTGCAGTGTCTTCGAAATCAGGTATCGAGATCATTGTCAAGGACAATGATGTCGAGCAGGCCCTGAAGGTCCTCAAACGCAAGATCGCCCGTGACGGGTTGCTGAAGCAGCTCAAGACCAAGCGCAACTACGAAAAGCCGAGCGAGAAGCGGAAGCGCAAGGAACGGGAATCCCTGCGCCGCATCCGGAAGGCCATGGCCCGGCGCAACAAACGGGCTACCCACGGCTGAGGCGCCCGGGAACCTGCTCACCACCCTACCCACCTTCATTCATCAATTTGACAGGGCCTGCCGCGGCGGGCCTTTTATTTTTCCCTTCGGTCTTTAGGCGATCGCTTCGAGTAAAACCGGCAGCACGCGTTCGGGGGTCAGCCAATCCCAATCGGTGAAGGCGGCCGGACCGCCCGGCGGCGCCAGGACGGTCACGTCCGGACCACGCGGCGCCCAGCAGGCCGGGCTGGTCGGTCCGAACAGGGCCACGGTCGGGCGTCCCAGCACGGCCGCCAAGTGGGTGACGCCGCTGTCCAGACCGACGTGGGCGCGCGCCAGCGCAAGGCAGGCGGCCAACATCGGGAGCGGCAGGTTCTCGGCCAGCCGGGCCCGTTCCGCGCCAAGGCCGGCTGACACCGCTTTCCCCAAGCCCGCCTCAGCCGGACCCTGGATGAAAAGCGGCGCAAGACCGGCCTCCCGCTCAAGGTGCGCGGCCAGCGTTAACCAGTTCTCAAACGGCCAAATTTTGCGGGCCCCACCGCTGCCCGGGTGCAGGGACACCCAGCGGCCGGGCTCAAGACCCAGGGTCCGTAAAAAGACATGGGCCTGTTCGGCGGCTTGCGCCGAGGGCTTTATCAAAACCTGGGCCGAAAGCGATCTCACGCCAGTGGCGGCGAACATGTGATCCACCAAATGCACCTCGCCTCCGGCCGGAGGACGGGACGGAACGGCCATGACCCTTTCCAAGCCCAGCCGTCGAAGGCCTGCCAGGACCGGGTCGGCCGCGTTGCGGGTAAAGACCACCGCCGCCTGGTGATCCCGCAGGAGACTCGCCAGATGGGGCGAGACCTCGGCCTGCTCCCCATACAAACCGGACCATACGGCCCGGTCCTGGTCCAAAATCCCGGCCACGAAAGGCTGGCCGGCTAAAAGCTCAAGCACCGAGGCCCGTCCGACCAGGGTCAGCCCGCGGGCGCCGAAGTGGGACGGCAAGGCGGCCAGAAACGGCAGACTCAAGAGCACGTCTCCGAGGGCCCCGCGGTGAAAAACCAGTACCCGCTCCGGTGCGGGGGGTGATAAAAAATCGCTCATCCAGTCGTCTCACGTTGGGCGGCCGAGGCCCGTGCCCGCCGCCCTTGGTTTCTGGAAACGGGGTCGCGAGGCGTTTCCGGAAGTGTCCTTGCCTCGGTTAGCCGCGGACCCTGAAATGAGAGCCGGAAAGGAAACCCAGGCTTTCTTTGGAGGTCGGGGGTCTCCCTGTTATTTTTTCTTGTTTTTAAAAACGGCCCTGTGCTATAAAGCCCTGGGTTTTGGGATGCAATTTTGGCCAAATCCCCAAACGAACCCCTAACGATCCATTTTTCTTTTTACGATGAGGAGGTCTCCATGGCGAAGAAGATTATCCTGGCGGAAGACCAGATTCCGCGGCAATGGTACAACGTCGCGGCCGATCTTCCCCACGGCATGCAGCCCCCCCTGCATCCCGGGACCGGCAAACCTCTCAATCCGGAAGACATGGCGCCGATCTTTCCCATGAACCTGATCGAGCAGGAGGCCAGCACCCAGCGGTGGATACGCATCCCCGAAGCCGTGCTGGACATCTATGCCATCTGGCGGCCCACGCCGCTGGTCCGCGCCACCAATTTCGAAAAATTCCTGGGCGCCCCGGTCAAGATCTACTACAAGAACGAGGGCGTCTCCCCTCCGGGCAGCCACAAACCCAATACCGCCGTGGCGCAAGCATACTATAATCATGAATTCGGCATCAAGCGCATCTGCACCGAGACCGGAGCCGGCCAGTGGGGCAGCGCCCTGGCTTTTGCCTGCTCCTACTTCGATATCGAATGCAAGGTCTTCATGGTCAAAATCAGCTACAACCAGAAGCCATACCGCCGCTTGATGATGCAGACCTGGGGGGCCAGCTGCGTGCCCAGCCCGACCGACACGACCCAGGCGGGACGGAAGATTCTGGCGGAAAATCCGGACTCGCCCGGCTCGCTGGGCATCGCCATCAGCGAGGCGGTCGAGGCGGCCGTGACCAGCACGGGGATGCCCACGCGGTATTCCCTCGGCTCCGTGCTCAACCACGTGCTGCTGCACCAGACCGTGGTCGGCCAGGAGGCCAAGAAGCAGCTCGAGATCGCCGGGGACTACCCGGACGTGATCATCGGCTGCGCCGGCGGCGGCTCCAATTTCTCCGGGCTCGCCTTCCCCTTCATTCCGGACAAAATCGCCGGTAAAAAAATCCAGATCATCGCCGCCGAGCCCGCCTCCTGCCCGACCATGACCCGCGGGCCCTTTGCCTATGACTTCGGCGACGCCGTGCAGATGACCCCGCTCCTGCCCATGTTCACCCTGGGACACGACTTCGTGCCCCCGCCGATCCACGCCGGCGGCCTGAGATATCACGGCATGGCGCCCCTGGTCAGCCAACTGATCCGGGACGGCCTCATCGAACCCCGGGCCTATCACAACCTGGAAACCTTCGAGGCCGGCGTGAACTGGGCCCGAACCGAAGGGTTCATCAGCGCCCCGGAAACCAACCACGCCCTCGCCGCAGTCGTTCAGGTGGCCAAGCAGGCCAAGGAAGAAGGCAAACAAAAAACGATCCTGGTGAACTGGAGCGGGCACGGCCTGATGGACATGTCCGCTTACGACGCGTATCTCTCCGGGAAATTGACCGACTTCGCGCTCCCGGAAGAAGAAATCGCCAGGGCCCTCAAAGCCATCGAAGGCCTGCCCAAACCGGCCTGAGGAAGCGCCTGGCATGTTGGACGTCAAGACCGTCTTCGATCCACTGGAAACGCGCTGTCCGCGGTTGGGGGGGCCGGTGCCCTTTGATTACTGCCGCAAGCTGGCCGGAGGCCTGCCCTGTTCCAAGGCGCTCCTCTGCTGGGAGCTCCTGTTTCCGGTGGAGGCCTATATGAGCCGTGTGCTGACGCCCGAGGAATGGCAAAAGGCCTTCTTCAGCGAGCCGGAGCCGCGTCTTTCTCAGATCCTTCGGATCGCCCGGCAGGCCATGGCTGACCAGCCCGCTGCCGGATCGAAGACGAAACCTCTGGATGAGCCGGCCGGCAAAGACTGACACGACCGGCTAAAAACCCCATGGGGCCATGCAGACCGCCCAGGCTGTATGGCCCCGTGCTTTCAGCCGTACTGTCCTGGATGCCGGCCGCGCAGCTCGAGACCATTGCAAACACAGGATTCCGAGCCGAAATCGAGGAGAGCGAGGATTGAAGCCGCAGGAATAGGAACCCTATTTCGAGGACTTCGAGCCGAAGCCCGACAATGAGTCCGGCCGGAAGCCGAAGTTTTGCAATGGTCTCGCTCGGCGCTTCGCGTGGCGCCCCAGCCGGGCTTCGGCTATAATGAGAAAAAACCGCTGCTGCCAGGCCGAAAAAACGCGGCTGCCCAGGGGCGGTTCTGGAGACGAGCGATGAAGATCAAGACCCAGCTCTGCCTGGAAGACGACCGGGGAGCGGTCACGGGCGAAGATCGGCTTCTGGCCCTTTTCGAGCGCGCGGCCGAGAGCGGCTCTCTCGCCGCTGCGGCTGAGGCCTTGAGCGAGCCCTATGACCGGCTCTTGACGCTCTTCAGGGCTCTGGAGGATGCCCTGGACCTCACCTTGATCGAGCCTGGGGACGCCAAGGGCAAAGAGTCGGACGCGCGCCTCGTTCCGGAGGTGGCGCGGCGCATCAAGGAAAAAGGCGGCGGGGGGGAAACGGGGCTCTTGTCCATGCTGCTCCCGCCGGCCGTAAAGAAAAATCAAGGGCTGGTCCAGGTCGTGGCCGTGGTCGGTCCGGCCGGAAGCGGCAAGACCGCGCTCGTCGGCCGGTTGATCCGGGAGCTCTCCGGACGCGGCTGGCGCGTGGGCGTGATCGACCGGCGATCGGAGGAAGAAGGGCAGACGCCGCCGCCATCGCCTCCGGGTCCGGCCGGCGCCAGCGGCTGGGTCCTATCCGGCCCGCAGGGCCTCTTCGCGCGCGTGCCTCTTGAAGAAGAGCTTCAGCCCGAAATCGTTGCCGCCAATTACCTGCCGGGTGCTGACCTGGCCTTGGTCGAAAGCCGCGAGCGGGTGAATCTTCCTAGCATCGATCTCTTTCGTCAAGACCGCCAGAAGCTCCCCCTGACCCGAAAACGAAAATACCTCTTGGCCGTCACCGGAGACAAACCGCCTAAGGACCAGGATTGGCCTTACTTCTCCGAGGACGACGTCGCCGGCCTGGTCGACCTGATCGAACGTAACATCCTGCCGCAAAGGGACAAGGCCCGGCCCGTCGAGCTTTGGGTCAACGGACGGCGCGTGCCCATGGTGCCGTTCGTCGAGGAAATCATCGCCAACACCGTGGCCGGGCTGATCTCCTCCCTGAAATCCTGCGATCAGGCGGGCGACATCCACCTGACCATCCGGCGCTGAGGCCGGCGCTGACCACGGCAGAGGCCGCAACCGCGGGGAAAAATGCCCGACGCAAAACCGCCCATGACCGGCTTTGAGGAGGCCCTCCACCTGGTCCTGTCCATGGTTCCCCGGCTGGCCGAGGAAGAGGTCGAATTGTTTGAAGCTGCCGGGCGGGTCCTGGCCGAAGAGGTTGTCTCCACAATCAACAGCCCCTCCGCCGACGCGGCCCTCAAGGATGGATATGCAGTCCGGTCCTCGGACTTGAACGACGCAAAGCCCGGCCATGAAGTCGAGCTGGCCCTGATCGGGGTCCAGACCGCGGGCGGCCGGCTTGAGGCCCCGGCCTTGACGCCGGGCACAACCGTACGCGTCACCACTGGCGCGCCCCTGCCCCGGGGCGCCCAGGCGGTGCTGGCCAGGGAATACGCCCGCGAAGAACAAGGACGGGTCTTTTGCCACAACGACGCCGCCCCGGGCCGAAACGTGCTCCCCCTCGGCGCGGATATCCGCACCGGCCAGGTCATAGCCCGGCCCGGCGAACCGCTGCACCCGGCCTTGATCGGTCTTTTGGCCTCGGCCGGCAGGCAGCGCCTGCGCGTATTTGCCCGGCCCCGCGTAGCCGTGATCGCCACCGGCAACGAGGTGGTTCTGCCGGGCGCGGCCCTGGCCCCGGGCCAGCTTTACGCCAGTAACCTCATCGAAACCTTGGCTTGGCTGAGCGCTCTGGGTTTTCCAAAGGTCGAGTCGGCCATCGTGCCCGACCGGGAAAAAGCGATCGCCCAAGCCGTCACCCATCTGGCCGGCACGGTTGACGCCTTTATTACCAGCGGCGGGGCCTGGCAGAGCGAGCGCGACCTCGTGGCCCAGACCCTGTCCGATCTGGGCTGGAGGCTTGTCTTTCATCAAGTTCGGCTGGGACCGGGAAAGGCCGCGGGGTTCGGCCTTCTGGGCGGCCGGCCTTTCTTCCTGCTGCCAGGCGGCCCGCCCTCGTTCGAGGCGGCCCTGCTCACCCTGGCCCTGCCCGGACTCATGGCCATGGCCGGCTGGCGCGGTCCCATCTTTCCGGTGCTCTGGGCCCGGTTGACCCAGGGCCTAGACGGAGACGAGGACTGGACCCAGGTGGTCCACGTGGAGCTGATCGCGGAAGAAAGGGGCTGGGCGGCGGTCCCTCTGAAAGAAGCCAGCCGGCTCTCCTCCATGGCCCGCAAGGCAGGGCTGGTCCTCATCCCGGAAGGGACGGCCCGCCTCGAAGCGGGGCAAAAGGTCCGGGTCCAGGTCGTGGCGCCCTTGCCGGCCTGACCCGCGGCAGGTCCCGTGGACCTTCGGCTTAAAGATGAAAATATTGCTTAAGGAAGGCGGCCAGGCCGGCGGCATCCTCGAGACCGAAGCGCGGCACGTTTAAGGCAAGCGGGATGTCGCTGACCAGGGCGATGAGATTTTTATCCAAGCGGCAGAGCGGCTCGGGGTGCGCCTCGGGCCGGTACACTTCCACCTTGGGCCGGTTTTCCCGCTTGTAGCCCTCGGCCAGCACCAGGTCCAGCCCTCGGAAAAACTCGAGCAGCTCGTCCAGGCTCAAGTCGTGGTCCGTGTCCTCGATGAGGGCCAGCTTGGCCGGAGAGCTGATCACCGTCCGCCTCGCCCCGGCCCGCTTGTGCCGCCAACTGTCCTTTCCGGGCACGTCGATGTCGAAACCGTGCACGTCGTGCTTGATCGTGCCCACGGACAGGCCCAGCCGGATGAGCTCGGGCAGGAGCTTCTCGATGAGGGTCGTCTTGCCCGCGTTCGATCGGCCGACGATGCCGACCAAAGGCGGAAGCGCCTCTTGCGTCGTCATCAAGCGACCCCGTCCCAGGCCCAGAGCACCTCGCCCATCTGCTGCACGCCGTACCCGCCCAGCGCGGCCACAGCGGTCCGAAAATCCTCATCCCCCAGGACCTCGAGCAAAACCTTGACCTTCTGGTCCCCCCAGAACCGCTCCGGGATGACCAGGTCGTAACGCTCCGTGGTCACGGGCACAAAGTCCAGATCGAGGGCCCGGGCCGCGGCATAGATGCCCATCCCCACGTCGGCGCGGCCGGAAAGCACGTCCACGGCCACGGCCATGTGCGTGAATTCCTCCCGGTCGTAACCCGCAATCCGGGCGGGGTCAAGACCCTCCTGCTTCAGGTGGTAGTCCAGCAGAATGCGCGTGCCCGAACCGAGCTGACGGTTCACCAGCACCACGTCGTCCCGGACCAAATCGCCGAAGCCAAGTATTTTTTTGGGATTGCCCTTGGGCACCAGGAATCCCTGCTCGCGATAGACGAAGTTGACCAGCCGAAGCGGCACTCCCTTCAAGTGCTCCCGGAGGTAGGAGACGTTGTACTCCCCGGTCCGGGTGTCCAGAAGGTGCGACCCGGCCAGATGACTGAACCCGCGCCTCAGCGTCAGCAAACCGCCCAGGCTGCCCACGTTGGCCGAGGAAAGGGTCACGGTCGGGTCCTTTCTCCGTATGAAATCGGCCAAGAGGTCCAGGGTGTTGTCGTGGCTGCCGATGGCCACGAGCGTGCCTTCGATCTGGGCCGGGGTGCGGAGGAGCTCGGCCTCCACCCGCTCCTCGGTGCCCACGCCCTCGCTATCGGCCGGGATGCGGATGATGCCGTCGGCCCGGGTCAAGGTGGTGATGGAACCGGCGCCTCGAGGCAGGGGCACGGCCACGATCTCCTCACCGATGCGGCCGAGCTTGACCCTGAGGAATTCCTCGAGACCCAGCCGCGACGGAAAGGCCTGGGACGGCGTGACCGTCACCTTCAGCCGCTCCTCGGGCAGGACGCCGAGCAGCCGGGCCAGAAGCGGCTCGGCGAACTGCTCGAAAGAGATGACCGCCGAGACCGGATAGCCCGGGTTGCCGATGAAGGGCCGGCCCTCCACCACGCCGAGGATGGTGGGTTTGCCCGGCATGATGGTCACGCCGTGCACCAGCACCTCGCCCAGTTCGGCGCAGACCGTGGCGGTGTAATCTTCGCTGCCGGCCGAGGAACCGGCGTTGATGATGATCAGGTCCGTCCCGTCCTCAGCCGCGCGGCGCACCGCGTCCAGAATGGCGGCATAGTCGTCGGGCACGATGTCAAAGACCACCGCCTCTCCGCCGGCGCGCCGGATCATGGCCTGGAGCATGATCGAGTTGTATTCCACGATCCGGTCCGGCTTACTGGCCCCTTCCGCGTCCCGGATGGAGACCAACTCCGAACCGGTGGGGATGACGTGCACCCGCGGCCTTTTCTTGACCGCGATCCGGCCGTGGCCCGAGGCGACCACGGCCCCGAGCTCATACGGCCCGAGCCGCGTGTTCTGCGGAATGACCATCTCCGTGGCCACGATGTCCTCGCCCACCTTGCGCACGTGCTGCCAGGGATACGCGGCGGCCTCGATCCGGACCTGGTCGTCGGCCAGGGGCTCGACGTATTCGACCATGATGACCGCGTTCGTTCCCTCGGGCAGGGGATGGCCGGTGTTGAGTTCGAAGGCGCTTTGGCCCAGGCCGAGGGTGCGAGGGGCGTCCTGCGAGGCGCCGTAGGTATCCTCGGCCCTCACGGCGATGCCGTCCATGGCCGCGGCGTGGTAGGCGGGCGAAGACAGGCGGGCGAAAACCGGCGCGGCCGTGACGCGGTCCAAGGCCTCCTCCGTGGGAATCACTTCCGTTCCAAGCCAGCCCGCTGGATCGAATCGGCTGAAGAAGATTTGTCGGGCCTCCTCCAGGCTCTTAAGCTCCAGATAAACGTGCCGTTTGAAGGGCGTTCCAGACGTCATACCCGTCCCCTGCCTTAGGGCTCGAAAAGGTCCACCCGCACCCGGCTGCCTCGGGCCAGACCCTCGCTGTTGAGGCCGATACGGATCAGTCCGTCGGCCTTGACCATGGTCGAAATCAAACCGGATTTCCCCAACACGGGATGGGCCATCAACCCCCCGTCCCCGGTCCTCTCGAGACGAACCCGCACGTAATCCTCCCGACCATGCACCGAGGCCACGTTCCGGGCGAGCACCGCCTCCACGAACCGGCCGGGCCGCTCCCCGCCGGTCTCTTCCCCGCCCAGCCGCTTGATGAAAGGCCTGAGGAAAAGATCGAAGGTGATCATGGCGCTGACGGCATGGCCGGGCAGTCCCCACAAGCTCTTTTTGCCGGCCCGGGCCAGGATGGTCGGCTTGCCCGGGCTGACCGAGACGCCATGCACCAGGATCTCGCTGTCCGGCAAGGAGGAAAACACCTCCACGGTGTAGTCCCGCACGCCCACCGAGCTGCCGCCGGAAAGGATGACCGTGTCGGCCTGGGCGAGGCCCTTGGCCACGACCGCACGCAGCTCACCGGGATCGTCACGGACCAGGCCCAGATGAAGCGGCAGGGCATGCGCCGATTCGATCAGGGCGCCGAGGCTGTAGGTATTGATATCGCGGACCTGGCCCGGCGCAGGCCGGTCCTCGATGGGCACGACCTCGTCCCCGGTGGAAATGATTGCCACGCGGGGCACGCGCGTCACCACCACGCGGCCCATGCCCAGCGCGGCCAGAAGACCGACATCCTGGGGACGCAAACGAGCGCCTTGTTTTAAAAGGACCTCGCCCTCTTTCACGTCCTCGCCGGGCCGGATCACGTGGTCGTAGGGCGCCACGGCCCGGGCCAACTCGACGGTGTTCTGGTCCACGACGCGGGCATACTCGACCATGACCACGGCGTCGGCCCCCTCGGGCAGCATCCCGCCGGTCCAGATGCGCATGGTCTGCCCCGGCCCGATCCGGCCCTGGGGTCTTTCGCCCATGGCCACCTCGCCCACCAGCGAAAACAGGCCGGGCAGGCTCTCGGTGGCGCCAAAGGTGTCCTGGGCCCGGACTGCATAACCGTCCATGGTGACGCGGTCAAAGGACGGCACGTTCTCGCCGGCGCGGACAGGCGCGGCCAGGACGCGTCCCCGGGCCGCGGTCAGGGTCACCTCCTCGTCGGCCAGCCGCTCGAACCGGCCGATCAGGTCCAGCACCTCGGCCACGGTTTTGACTTTAAAGAAGCGTTTCATGCCCTGTGTCTCGAGTCAGATGGTGCTGGACTAGAATATGTCACATCGGATATATTTTTGCAAAGCCCAAGCGTGGATGAAAAGGAGTGGCGCATGTCCGACGGCGATCTCTGCCTGATGGGAGCCCTCGATCTGGCCCGCCTCATCCGCGCCCGAAAGGTCTCGGCGCGGGAGGTTATGGAAACCCACCTGGCCCGCATCGACCGGATCAACCCGGCGGTCAACGCCATCGTGAGCCTGGTGCCGGAGCAGGCCTTGGCCCAGGCCGAAGTCGTGGACCGGGCCCTGGCCCGGGGCCTGGACCCGGGTCCCCTGGCTGGACTGCCGGTGGCCCACAAGGACCTGCTGCCCACCAAGGGAATTTGCACCACCTATGGCTCGATGGTCTTCAAGGACTTCCTGCCCGACCACGACGCCCTGATCGTGGCGCGGCAGAAGGCGGCCGGTGCTATCGCCCTGGGCAAGACCAACGTGCCCGAGTTCGGCGCCGGGTCCCAAACCTTCAATCCGGTCTTCGGCGAAACCCGCAACCCCTACGATCTGACCAAAACCTGCGGCGGGAGCAGCGGCGGGGCCGCCGTGGCCCTGGCCACGGGCCTGGTGCCCTTGGCCGACGGCACTGACCTGGGCGGCTCGCTCCGCAACCCGGCCAACTTCTGCAATGTGGTCGGGCTGAGGCCTTCTCCGGGCCGCGTCCCCTCCTGGCCGAAAACCTTGGGCTGGTTCCCCATGAACGTGTCCGGCCCCATGGCCCGTTCCGTGACCGACCTCGCCTTCCTGCTCAGCGTCATCGCCGGTCCTGACCGCCGCGACCCGCTGGCCCTGTCCGAGCCCGGAGACCGCTTCGCGCCGCCCCTGGATCGGGGATTCAAAGGAGTACGAATCGCTTTCAGCCTCGACCTGGGCGGGCTGCCCGTGGACCGGAGGATCACTGAGGTCCTGGCGCGGCAGAGGTCCGTCTTCGAAGACCTGGGATGCATCGTTGAAGACGCGGCGCCGGATCTGACCGACGCGGACGAAATCTTCAAGGCCTGGCGCGCTTGGTATTTCGAGGCCCGGTGGGGCGGGTACCTGGAGACGCACCGCCACCTTCTCAAGGAGACCGTCATCTGGAACATCGAGGCCGGACGGGCCCTGACCGGGCCGGAGCTCGGCCGGGCCGAAAGCAAGAGGACCCGGCTCTTTCACCGCGTGCGCGACTTCATGGATACGTATGAATTCCTCATCCTTCCGGTCAACCAGGTTCCGCCGTTCGACGTGAAGCAGCCTTACGTCACCGAGATCGACGGCGTGGCCATGTCCACTTACATCGACTGGATGAAATCCTGTTACTATATCACCGTGACCGGCCACCCGGCCCTTTCCGTGCCCGCCGGCTTTACGGCCGAGGGCCTGCCCGTCGGCGTTCAGATCGTGGGCCGGCACCAGGACGACCGCGGCGTGCTGGAACTGGCTTACGCCTTCGAGCAGGCGACCGGCGTCGGCCGCCAGAGGCGATTCGATCCCAAGCTGGGGAGCTGACGGCCAGACCGGTTGAAATCGGCGCAAAAGGGACTATTCTTGTAAGAAGAACCCAGGCGGGCTCGCCACAGCCCGGACGGCTGAGGTTAAAAGCCGGGCCAAGGACCGCTCGAACGCCAGAAGGAGGATGCCATGCCAGAACAACAAGGGGCCGTTACCCTGCGAGGTCAGCCGGTCACGTTGATGGGCCAGCCGGTTGAGGTCGGAGACCGCGCGCCGGATGTCACGGTCCTGGACAACGATCTGAGGCCGGTGAAGCTCTCGGCCTATCGGGGCAAGGTGGTTATCTTGACCTCGGTGCCGTCCTTGGACACCTCGGTCTGCGATCTGGAGACGCGGCGTTTCAACCAGGAGGCGGCGCGCCTGAGCGGGGACATCGTCATTCTGACCGTCAGCATGGACCTCCCCTTTGCTCAGAAAAGGTGGTGCGGGGCCGCCGGCGTAGATAAGGTCAAGACCCTGTCCGATCACCGGGAGGCCGCTTTCGGCACCGCTTACGGCCTGCTCATCAAGGAGCTGCGCCTCCTGGCCCGGTCCGTAATCGTGCTGGACCGGGAAGGCGTGGTTCGCTATAAGGAACTCGTGCGGGAGACGACCAACGAGCCGAATTACGAAGCCGCCCTGAAAGCGGCCCGAGACCTGCTGTAAGAGGACGGACCATGGGAAAAGACACGGACACGGCGATCGTAGCCTGCCCAAGTTGCGGCGCGAAGAACCGCGTGCCCAGGAGCCGGCTGCATGAACGCGCCACCTGCGGCCGATGCAAGGCGCCGCTTCGGGTCGGGGCCGGCCCGACGAAGCCGGTCGATATCACGGACCAGACCTTCGGCCGGGAGGTGCTGAGCCACCCCGGCCCGGTGCTGATGGACTGCTGGGCGCCGTGGTGCGGACCGTGCCGCACGGTGGCGCCGGTTCTGGAAGAACTGGCCAAAGACTACGCCGGCCGTCTGAAAATCGCCAAGCTGAACGTGGACGAAAACCCGGCCACGGCCGCGCGCTTCGGTATCCAGAGCATCCCGACCCTGATCGTGTTTAAAAACGGCCAACCGGTCCACCGGCTGCAGGGCGCCCTGCCCAGGCGGGACCTGGAAAGCCAGATTCAGCCATTTCTTTAAAAGGATCAGCCATGCTCCGCACCAAAGAACGGTATCACCAAGACCTCTTCAACATGCGGCCGAACATCTACATCGGCGGGAAAAAAGTGGGGCGGGACGACCCGCGGCTGGCGCCCGGCGTGCGCGTCCTGGACATCACCTTCGACCTGGCCCAAGACCCGGCCTGCCAGGGCCTGGCCACGGCCACGTCCTCCCTGACCGGCCAAGGGATCAACCGCTGGGCCCATCTGCCCCAAAACCCGCACGACCTCTTGCAGAAACAGAAGCTGATCCGCCTCGGAGCGCGCCGGGCCGGAGGATGCATTCAGCGCTGCATGGGGCAAGACGCCATCGTGGCCCTGGCCATCTGCACCAAGGAGATCGACGAAGCCACCGGGTCGGATTATCACCAGCGGTTCCGGGAGTATCTTAGGAAGTACCACGAGCAGGACCTGGACGGCTGCTGCGCCCAGACCGACGCCAAGGGCGACCGCCTCAAGCGGCCCAGCGAGCAGCAGAACCCGGACGCTTACGTACACCTGGTTGACGAACGCAAGGACGGCATCGTGGTCAGCGGGGTGAAAATGTCCATCACCCAGGCCGCCTACGCCGACGAAATTTTCGTCATACCCACCCGCGCCCTGCTGGAGGAGGACCGGAACTACGCCGTGGCCTTCGCCGTTCCGGCGGACGCCGAAGGCGTACGCCTGATCACGCGGCCGGTCTGGCTCCGAGACAAGGACAAGCCCGACGCCTCGCCCTTTTCTCGGTTCGGCGTCTCCGACTCGATCGTCCTGCTCGACAACGTCTTCATCCCCCGCGAACGGGTGTTCATGTGCGGCGAATGGCGGTTCGGCCGGCGGCTGGCCCTGCTCTTCGCCGACTCTCACCGTTTCAGCTATTCCGGGTGCAAACCCGCCGTCTCGGACATTCTATGCGGCGCGGCCTGCCTGGCCGCCGAGGCCAACAACATCGCCCGGGTCGCCCACATCCGAGAAAAACTGTCGAGTTTCGCCTCCTCGGCCGAACTGGCCTATGCCGCGGGCGTGGCGGCCGCCGTGTATGGGGAAAATACCTCGGCCGGCGTCTTTTTCCCCAACGAGATTTATGCCAACGTCGGGCGGCGCCTGACCGGCGAGCTGATCTATCACGAGTACAACCTCCTGACCGAGATCGCCGGCGGCATCGCCGTGACCATGCCTTTTGGCGAAGATTTCGAGCAGGGCGACAACGTGGATCATCTTAGAAAATTCATCGTCCGCAACCCGGACCTCGACCCCGAGGTTTCCCTCAAAATCTGGAAGTTCATCGAGGAAATCGGCACCTCGCCCATGTCCGCCTGGTACAAGATCGCCGGCGTGCACGGCGGCGGGTCCCCGATCATGGAGACCATAGCCCTGAACCTGGGCTACGATTACGAGGACAAAAAAAAACTCGCCCGGTACCTGGCCGGCATCGACAAGACGCTGGACGACGCCAAGCTGCTGAGCCTCGAGCCGCACCCGATCCAGGAGGCGTAACGACGGCCTGTCCTTTTTCCGCTCAGCGGGAGGTGGGCTGGGGCCGCCTCTGTTCCCCCAGCCCGGTCAGGGTGAAGATGGCGGCGAGGGACCGGTCCAAGGGCCGGTCCACGTATTCCAGGCGGACCGACCAGCACTGGGCTCGGTAGACCAAGGCATAGACAGCTTCGATATTCAGCCCTTCCTTGAGGGAGTAGCGGTCTTCCAATTCGAGGCCCAGCTCCTGGGTCAGGGTGAGATTGGCCTTGTAGTGGATCTCTTTATAGTTTCCGGAGCTGTAATTGTACTCGAGGTGCAGCTCGTCCTGCCGCCGGTCCTTCAGACGCATATCCAGGCTGTACCCGGTCCATTTTTGGTCACTGGTGTCATAGGCGCCCGTTCCTTCGAATTCGACAAACGGAAGGAAGGTCAGATTGAGCTTGGCCTCCCAGGGCCCGTGAACCGCCCGTTGGTTCGCGAGGTTCGATAAATCCTGTCTGGCGGCGGCGAGGTTGTAAGTTCTAAACAAGCTGAAGCGCAGGAACTCAAAGTAGTCATACCCGGCCGCAGCGGACGTCTCTGCCTGGCCCTCGGCCTTCTCGCGGGGTTTCTTGACCACCAGGTAGTTGACCAGGCCGTATTCGATCACCTCTTCCCGCTCCAGTCGGTCGATATAGTCGAAGTACGGCAGGCTGTCCAGGTTCCCGCCGGTGAAGAGCCGGTAGGCGATCTGCGGCTCAAGCCGGTGCTTGATCTCGGCCACGCCGAAGCGCTCCACGTCGTACACCCTGGACAGACGCGTGGAAGCCTCGAGCTGCGCCTCGAACATCTCCCTCGAACTCAGACCGGTGTACGGCTTGGCGTTTTCCACGTCATAGGGGTAATAGACGAGTTCCCGAAAGCCCACGGAAGGGTCCAGGTTCAGCCAGCTTATAAGCTGAGTCGGCCAGTACAGCTTGGGGTAAATGTCCAGACGATGGCCGCGGCTGCCCGTATTCCGAGTGATATACTGATAATCGGAGTTCATCTCGAAATAGAGAGGGGTTTGGCCGATACCTGTGCGGGGCAGGTCCAGGTTGATCGCGGGCAGGCGCTGCACGGTCCGTTCGTGGTTCGGACTGTTCGGATCTTCCTCGGTGTAGTCCAAGGCCATATCCAGGTGCATCGGACTGAGGTTGCGCGAGGCGAGCAGGGTCGTCTTGCGCTGCGCATCACGGGGTTCATCCAACGCGCGGTTGAATTCCAAAACGAACTGGTCGTTCGCCTGGTCGAAGCCGAACGGCATATGCTCGAACTCGGGCAACAACTTCGGGTCGCTGACATAATCCAGGTCTAAATTGACCTCGAGGCCGGAGGCGGTGGTCAGGTTCGATTTGCCGCGCAGCCAATACCGGTTCCGGTAGGTCTTGCTTTCGTTCTCGTCCGGGAGAAAGACCGAAGGGGGGTTCTGGTCGTTCAGGAAATTGAACTGGTACGTGCCTTGCCCTCCCCAATCCTTGTACCGAAACTCCAAACCCACATCCACTCCCCGACGCGTCATGGGGGTGACGGTTAAGGTCATGTCCTCGCTGTCTGACAAGGCCAGGAAGTACGGCAGGTACACGCTCACGCCATTCAGATTCCCGGTGAGGACCTTCGGCATCAGGAAGCCGCTCTGGCGTTGGGATTTGACCGGAACGATCAAATAGGGGGAGTAAAAAACCGGTAGATCGCGGGCCGACAAAGTCACATGATGCGCGGTGGCGTAGCCTTCCTGTTTAACGGTGATATCCCGGGCCGTGAGCGACCAGTCCGGAGTGGTTCCATCACAGGTCGTGATGCGCCCCCGAAACAACCGAAAGGTGTCCGGACCGATCTTCTCAACCTCCTCCCCGGAAACGTAATAATGATTCGCTGGGAAAAAAATCGTGCCCGTATAAATCGTGCCCACGTTGCGGTCGAGATTCAACTCCATCCGCTTGCAGGTCAACCTGAAATCCGGCGAGGTGAGAAGGACATTCCCCCGGACCTCCACCATCCGGGTCTTCTCGTCATACCGGACGTAATCGGCCTGAAGCCGCTCCTCCCCCCGAACCAGCACCACCCCGCCCTCGGCCTCAATGATGTTTTCCCGCTGACTGCCCGTGATCCGGTCGGCGTCGATCCTCCAACCGGGCTCCCCGCCGATGGTGATACGCGCCTGCTGGGCCTGAGCCGATAGCAGGAAGAACGCAAAGGGCAGCGCCAGGAACAGAAGAAATCGAACCCGCATGGCCGAACCTGATTGGAAGAGGACTGAAGGGAAAACCCTTCCGCTCCTTCATATCATCATTGCCGTGCGAGGTAAAGGGCCGCTTGGGGAACGCCCGCGCTTACAAGCCCGAGATGCCGGTCAGATAGGCCCGGGCCTCGCCCACGGTGAAAAGCGAGCCGGTGATCAGGACCAGTTCGTCCTTCTTCGCGGCGGCCCGGGCGGCCTCGATGGCCTCGGGCAGGGTCGAAATCACCTGGATGGGCCCGCGGAAGGCCTGGGCGACCTCGGCCAGCCGGCCCGGCTCCGCGGCCCGCTCGTACACCGGCCGCGTGAGGTAAAGGGCCCGGGCCAGAGGCAAGAGCGGGGCCATGACGTGCTCGATGTCCTTATCGGCCATGATGCCCAACACCAGATGAACCCCTTGCCGGCCGAGGTCCTTGATGGTGCGGGCCAGGGCCCGGGCGCCCGGCGGGTTGTGGGCCCCGTCCAGCATCAGGTCAGGGGGACCGGGGAACATCTCGGCTCGGCCCGGCCAGGCCACCGAGCCCAGCCCGTCCCTAAGCTGCGCCTCGGTAGCGGAAAATCCGTTGTCCCCGAGAAGCTCGAGGGCGGCCAGGGCCAGGGCCAGGTTGCGCACCTGGTGCGGCCCGAGCAGGCCCGGCTTCAGGTCCTTCAGCCTAAGGGACAAGCCCTGATAGTCGAACGTCCCTCCAGGCCGCCGGCGGACCCGCACCTCGCGGCCGAGGCAGATGAGCCGCCCGCCGAGCCGTTGGGTCGCCTCTTCGAAAATGGCGCGGATGCGCTTCCGGCTTTCGCCGGTGACCACCCGCAGCCCCGGCTTGATGATGCCCGCCTTCTCCCCGGCGATCTCGGCCAGGGTCCGGCCGAGGTACTCGGTATGTTCAAGCCCGATGTTGGTGATCACCCCCACCAGGGGCCGGACGACGTTGGTGGCGTCCAGGCGTCCGCCCATGCCGGTCTCCAAAACCGACAGGTCCACCTTCTCCTTGGCGAAATAAAGAAAGGCCATGGCCGTCACGAACTCGAAGAAGGTCGGCGGCTCCTCTTCCGACACGACCTGCCACACCTGCTCGGCCAGCTCGACCACGCGCCTTTGGCTGATCATCTTCCGCCCGATAACGAATCTCTCCCGAAAAGAGACGAGGTGAGGCGAGGTATAAAAGCCGACCCGGTAGCCGGCCAGGGTCAGGACATGGGTCACGGTTGCGCCCACCGAGCCCTTGCCGTTCGTGCCGGCGATATGGATACAGGGCACGTCCCGATCCGGCCGGCCCAGTCGGGCCAGCAGGTTTTCCGTTGAGGATAAGCCCAGTTTGATGCCGAATTTCTGCAGCTCGAAGAGCTGCTCCACCGTCCGCTGATAGGTCATGCCTCAGGCGCCTCCTTCCCGCCCTTCTGCAGCCGGGAACGCCGCCTCACGTCGGCGCGTCCACCCGCTCCAGTCCGGCGTAAGCCACGTGCAGAATCTTGCGGCCGAAATGATCGAAGTCGACCTCCACCTTCTCCTCGGTTTGGTGACCGATCACCCGGCCCAGGCCGAAGACCCGGTGCGAAACCCGCTCCCCCGCTTCAAACCCGTCCGGCGGAGGCGGCTTGGGCGGCGGCCCAGGCGCGTTCACCGTTCGGCCGACCTCCGTCGCCCCTGTCCCGTAGCCCAGCATCACCAGCTCGCGCGGCACGTCGGCCAGGAAAGGAGACAAGGCCGGCTGAGACAGCCCACCATAAAAAGCGCTCGCGTCCAGCGGACAGACGAAGAACAGGTTTTCCTCGGCGCGGGTCGCGGCCACATACATCAGGCGTCTTTCTTCGTCCAGAGCCTCCAGGCTAAGCCGGCTGAAAACCGGCGGGAAACGGCCGTGCGCGGCCCAGATGACAAAGACGGTGTGCCATTCCAACCCCTTGGCCGAGTGGACGGTGGACAAGACCAGGCGTTCCGGATGGCCCGCAGCCCTGAACCTGGAAAGGGTCGCGTCCGGCGGCTCGAGGGCCATGTCGGCCAGGAGCCGGCCCAGGCTGCGGTATTCGCCGGCCAGCCGCAGGAACTCTTGTACCTCGTGGGTTCTCTCCGGGTAGTCGTCGAACTTCTGCTCCATGAGGGGACGGTAAAACTCCCAGGCCCTTTGCACGCGCCGCTCGAGGTCCGTGCCCCTTGGCGCGATCCCGGCCATGAGCGCGGCCAGGGGGGCGAGAGCCTTTTTCAGACGGGCCGGCACCTGACAATCCGCCAGGGTCGCCAGCCGGTCCCGCCGGCCGCCCACCCACTCCAACACCCGGCCCGCGCTCTTCGAACCCACGTTTTCCAAAAGAAGCAGGACGCGCATCAGGCTGACCCGGTCCGCCGGGCTTCCCACCACCCGCAGGATGGCCAGAAGGTCGCGGATATGAGCCTTTTCCAAAAACCGCCGGCCGCCGTATTTCACGAAAGCCATGTCCTTCTTGGCCAGTTCCACCTCCAAATCGAAGGAATGACTGCCCGCCCGGAACAGGACCGCGATGCGGCGCGGCTCGACGCCGGCGGCGACCAGCTCCTCGATCTTGCGGATGACGAAAAGGGACTGCTCCTTTTCCGTGGCCGTGATGATGAGCCGAGGCAGGTCCCCGCCCTCGCGCCGGGTGAAGAGCCGCTTGTCGTACTTCTCCCGGGCCCGGGAGATAATGTGATTGCTCAGGCTCAGGATGGGCTGGCGGCTGCGGTAGTTCTCCTCCAACCGGATGACGCGGGTGCCGGGAAACAGGTGCGGAAAATCCAGGATATTCTTGAAGCTGGCCCCGCGAAAAGAATAGATGGACTGGGCATCGTCCCCGACGACCATCACGTTCCGGTGATCCTGGCCGAGGAGCTCGACAATATGGGCCTGGGCGACGTTCGTATCCTGGAACTCGTCGACCATAATGTAGCGGTACCGGCCGGCGATCTCGACCCGGGCTCCCTCGTCTTCCATAAGCAGGCGCACCAGGAGCAAGAGCAGGTCGTCCAGGTCCACCAGGCCGTTCTGCTGCTTGTACAGGAGGTAGTCCCGGGCCAAGTTTTCGACGTCCGCCGCGTAGGGCAGCAGATGTACGTATTCCTCGACCAGGAGCCTGGTGAGGTCCGTGGACTTGTTGGCCGCCTTGCTGATCATGGCGGCCAGCGTGACCGGCCGGGGAAAGCGCTTGTCCTTCTTGGCCAGGCCGGCCCGCGTGCGGAGCTGGGAAAGGATGTCCTCCATGTCGCCCCGGTCGATAATGCCGAAATCCTGCGGGAAGCCGAGACGCGGGGCATACGCGCGCAGGAGTTCGTGGGCGAGGGCGTGAAAAGTCCCGCCCGCGACCCGGGCGCAGCCCTCCCCGACCAGGGCCGAGGCGCGGCGAAGCATCTCCGCCGCGGCCTTGCGCGTGAAGGTCAGGAGCAATATGGATTCCGGCGGCACGCCGCGTTCGACCAGGTAAGCCACGCGGTAAACCAAGGTGCGGGTTTTGCCCGAGCCCGCGCCGGCGACGACCAGGATGGGGCCCTCCGCCGAGGTCACCGCGTCGTACTGGGCCTCGTTGAGTTCCTGGCCATAGTCGATGCCGCGGCCGACGGGCGGCTGGACATCCGAAGCGGGCCGAGGAGAATCGAACATGACTCAGCCCCCGGCGAAATGCGTCTGGATCGCGGACACAAGGCCGGGGACGGTGTAGTCGCCGGCCTCGACCACGACGTTCAGCCCGGCCTGCCGCGCCGCTCGGCTGGTGATGGGGCCGATACAGGCGGCCTGGGCAGCGAGAAGGTGCTCCAGGTGGTGTCGGCGGGCGAGCTCGACGAAGTGGGTCACGGTGGAGGAGCTGGTGAAGGTGACCAGGTCCGGGGTGTGTTCCGCAAGCACGGTCTTGGCCTCGTCAGGCAGCCCGTCCGGGATGAGGGTCTGGTAGAGGACCACCTCCTCCACCCGGGCCCCGGCCGCGGACAGGGCCTGGGGCAGGACCGGGCGGGCCTCGGCCGCTCTTGCCAGCAGGACCCGCCGGCCGGAGACGCCCGCAACCGACAGGGTCTGCGCCAGCCCCTCGGCCACGTATTCCTCGGGAACCAGGTCGGCCTTGAGGCCATAGGCGGACAGCCTTTCGGCCGTGGCCGGGCCGATGGCGGCCAGTTTGACCGGCGCGAGATGGCGGGCGTCCAGGCCCCGCTCCCCGAGCCGGCGCATCAGGAAATCCACGCCATTGGGACTGGACAAGACCAGCCAGGCCACGTCGGCCAAACGGTCCATGGCCCGGTCCACCGGCCCCCAGTCGTTCGGAGACGCGACGCGGATGGTGGGGCATTCGATCACGCGGGCGCCCAGGTCGGCGAGAGCCTGGGAGAGCGCGCTGGCCTGCTCCCGGGTCCGGGTCACGCAGACCATGCGGCCGAACAGGGGCAGCGTTTCGAACCAGTTCAGCCGGTCCCGGAGCGAGACGACCTCGCCCACCACCAGCACGGCCGGGGGGGTCAGTCCGGCCTCTTTGGCCCTGGCCGCGATATCGGCCAGGGTGCCGACCACGGTGACCTGCTCGGGCGTGGTTCCCCAGCGGATGAGCGCGGCCGGCGTGGTTGGGGCGCGGCCGGCGGCCATGAGATTCGAGGCGATCTGGTGAAGCCGATGCACGCCCATGAGGAAAACGAGGGTGCCCAGGCCGGTGGCCAGCCGGTCCCAGTTAAGGGACGATTCCGGTTTGGTCGGGTCTTCGTGGCCGGTGACGAACCCCACCGAGGAAGCAAAATCCCGGTGGGTGAGCGGGATGCCGGCGTAGGCCGGGGCGGCCACGGCCGAGGTCACGCCAGGCACGATCTCGAACCGGACCCCGGCCTCGGCCAAGGCCTCGGCCTCCTCGCCGCCGCGCCCGAACACAAAGGGGTCTCCGCCCTTAAGCCGAACCACCACACGACCTTCGCGGGCCAGCCGCACCAGCAGGGCGTTGATCTCCGCCTGCGGTAGGGTGTGGTCCGAACCCTGCTTGCCCACGTAGATCCGCTCCGCGCCGGCGGCATGGAAAAGGAGGGCCGGGTTGGCCAGGAAATCGTAAACGACCACCTCGGCCCGGCTCAGACACCGCGCCGCCTTGAGGGTGAGCAACCCCGGATCGCCCGGCCCGGCCCCCACCAGATAGACCTTGCCCCCGCTCATCTCTTCTCCTTCAACGCGGCCAGAACCCGGTCGGCCCCGCGGCCAAGCAGGGTTTCCGCCAGGGTCTCCCCCAAAGCATCCGCCCCGGCGGCCGATCCCACGACCGAGTCCCGAAAGACGCTTCGGCCCTCCGGGTCGGACACCAAGCCCTCCAGCCGGAGCATTCCTCCCTCGATCACGGCATAAGCGGCCACGGGCACGTGGCAGTCGCCGGCCAGCCGACGCAGGAAAGCCCGCTCGGCCAAGACCGCGTTAGCGGTGGGGGGATGGTGCAGCCGGGCCAGAAGCCGAACAAGGGCCTCGTTTCCGGCCCGCACCTCCAGGCCGAGGGCCCCCTGCCCGATGGCCGGGAGCATTTCCTGGGGATCGAACAGGATGGCGGAGTGGTCCAGCCGTCCCAGGCGTATCAATCCGGCCGCGGCCAGGACCACGGCCTTCAGGTCTCCCGAGGCCAGCCTCGCCAGCCGCGTGTCCACGTTCCCGCGCAGCGGCGCCACCAAGAGGTCGGGGCGTCGGCTTAAGAGTTGGGCCCGCCGCCTGAGACTGGAGGTGCCCACGCGCGCACCGGCCGGCAGCGCTTCCAGGGATTCAGCCTTGAGGGAGACCAAGGCGTCGCGGGCGTCCAGCCGCTCAGGCACGGCGGCGATGATCAGCCCGTCCGGCTGCTCGCTCGGCAGGTCCTTCATACTGTGAACGGCCAGGTCGATCCACCCTTCGAGCAAGGCCTCCTCGATCTCCTTGACGAAGAGACCCTTGCCGCCGACCTGGGCCAGGGGCACGCTTTGCATTTTGTCACCGCGGGTCTTGATGATTTCAAGCTCCACGGTCAGATCGGGCTGGGCCTGCTTCAGCGCCGCCTGCACCTCTCCGGCTTGCACCAGGGCGAGGGCGCTGCCCCGAGTCCCGATCTTCACCTTGCCCTGCACGCTGATCACGCGGCGTCCTTATCAAGAAAAACGGGCCCCGATGAAACAGGACCCGTCCATGTCCCGGCTGCACCCTTCTTCCTGCCAAAGGGTCTCAGCAAAATGGGAGCGTCAATGACACGTGCTGCAGCTCGAGCTGGTACAGCCCGAACAGGAGGGACCGGCCGAGCTGCTGAACGATCCGCCGCTCTTGTGACTGAAGCCGGACATCAGCCGCCGGACCTTCTTCCCCTCGCATTTCGGACAACAGATCTCCTCCGAGGTGGAGAAAACCAGCTTCTCGAAATCATGCTCGCAACGGTTGCAGTGATATTCGTAAATCGGCATACACTCACCTTCCTTCTCTCGAAATATCGTCAGGCCCGGCTCACCGTGATCGTCGCGCCCGCCGAAACTGCTTTGAACACGGCCGGCTCCCCGAGCAAGCGTCCGACGATGTTGACCGCGGACGCCGGCCGAATCTCCCCGGGCCCGCTGATGGGCGTCGGACCGAAGAAGACGCACAGCGCCGGTCCGGACGGCCAGTAGCCCAGGTCCCCGGCCGTAACGACCTCCTGAGCCGACTCGTCCAAGGCTTCCTCAACCGGCACTTCAAAGTATACCTCATCCCCCCAGGTCCGGGCAACCGCCTGAAGGGGCAAGGCCTGATAAATCCGACGGGCCGCGGCCGTGTCGGCCAGCTTGGCCCGGGCCTTGACCGCGCCCGCCTCGATGACGATCTCCACCGCCCGCCTCTTGTCTCTATCCCAGCCGTTCGATCAAGGCCGCGGCCAGCAGCGGGAACATGAGTTCGTGGTGGCCGATGAGGTTGAACCCTTTGCCGCCGTCAGCCGTCGGCCGCTCGACCACGTTCACCCGAGGCCGGTATTGCTGTACAAAATCCATATTGACCGTGGTCAGGTCCTTCAGCCCGTGGCCCAGGTTCCGCGCCAGGCTCACCGCCTTGAGAAAGACCTCGGGCATGATGACCGCCGAACCGAGATTGATGAACACGCCCCCTTCCAGCCCGGCCACGGCCCGGCAGAAGAGCCGGAAGTCCTCAAAACTGGCCTGGCCCAACTGCGCCCCGTCGGCCGCGGGATGGATGTGAACGATGTCCGTACCCAGGGCCAGGTGCACGGTCACCGGCACGTCATACTCAAGGCCCGAGGCGAACAGGCTTTGCGACCGGTAAGGAACCTTTCCCCCGGCCAGCTCCATGCCCAGGGCCAGGCCCAGCCCGATCCCCTGGCGAACCGCCTCGGCCGCGGCGCGGTGCACCACCTCGGCCGTCTCCCGGGCCATGCCAAAAGCGCCAGAAAAAAGCGAGGCGGCCACGTCCTCCGACGTCGCGCCGACCAGCGCCACCTCGGCGTCATGAACCGCGACTGAACCGTTTACGGCCAAAAGCGAGACGATCCCCCGCTTCATCAGGTCGATGATCAGCGGAGAGAGCCCGACCTTGACCGGGTGCCCGCCCATGGCCAGAATGACGGTCCGTCGGCCCGAAACCGCGGCAGCGAGCTTATCCACCACCTGGCGGAATTCGTCGGCGGCGAGCAACCCAGGCAGGCGATCCAGGAAATCGGCCAGCCCTCCTCCTTTTTCCCACGCCCGACCGAAGCGGGCCGCTGAAACCTTGCTCGCCCTCTCCTTGATAGAATAGGTCCGGATCTTTTCCAATTCAAGGTGGGGAAACGATTTCACGCCCGGTCTTCCTCGCTCGGCCTCTGGAAAAAAATGTAGTCCACCAGGTCGCAGATGATATGCTCCCACATGAGATGCACCTCTTGGATGCGCGGAGTCGGAGCGCTATCCACGGCGAGCAGCAGGTCCGCCAGGTCGGCCGCCTCTCCACCGTCGCCGCCCGTCAGCACGATCGTCTTCATCTGCTTTTCCCGGGCTACCCGCAGCCCTTCGAGCACGTTGAGGGACCCTCCACTGGTGGTGATGCCCCAGGCGATGTCGCCCGGCTGGCCGATGGCCTTGATCTGCTTGGCGAAAACCTCGCTGAAGTCGTAATCATTGGCGATGCTGGTCAGAATGGAGGTGTCCGTGGTCAGGGCCACGGCCGGAAGCGGTGGCCGTTCGATGAGAAAACGGTTCACGAACTCGGCGGCCACGTGCTGGGCGTCGGCCGCGGAGCCGCCGTTGCCGAAAAGAAGCACCTTCTTCCCCCCGGCAAACGCTTCCGCGATCATCTGTGCGGCCTCGACCAAAAGATCCGCCTTCTCCCGGGCCGCATCCACCAGAGCCGCCATATCCGAAAGCTGGTCGAGAACCCTGTTCCGCAAAAACTCTCCCCCGAAGCGCTCGATAGAGAAGCGATCTGAGCCCGGCGCGAAAGACGGCGGCCCGCGGCCGTCGCTTGGGCGCCCGGGCGTCTTAGCCTGGGCAGCGCCTCATTTTTTATAATACTTAAAGGCAATTGTCAAATCTTTCCCCCGCGGCGGCTCTTTAACCTAGAGCCACGTAGGGTCATCCGGCCAACACGTTATTTTTTTTACAATATTCCTGTTTTTTTTCTTGCCATGCAGAATTTTCCGTGATATAGCACTTCCAAACGCATTACGAATCAGCAAAACAAGACATCGAGCGGCTTTCATGCGCATGGTCTTATAGCAGGTGCGGCACGGACAACGTCTTTACGGTGGCCACTCGAAAAAGCGTTGTGGTTCGGCGACAGCGAGGCCGAACGGGCACGTTTCATATATGGCTTCAGGACGTACGTACAAAGGGGTGGAATCATGAGTGACAATAATTCAACCAGGGGGGAAAAAATGACGAAAGCCGAATTGATCTCGAGAATCGCTGCTGACACCAAGCTGACTAAGGCCGATTCCGAAAGGGCGCTGAACGCCTTTTTGGGAAACGTAACCAAGACGCTCAAAAAGGAAGGCAAGCTGACCCTGACCGGCTTTGGGACCTTCGAAGTAGCCAAGCGGAAGAAGCGCAAGGGCCGCAATCCTCGCACCGGTGATCCCATCAGCATCAAGGCCCGCAAGGTGGTCAAGTTCAAGCCCGGCAAGGCCTTGAAGGACAAGATCAAGTAAGTCTTCACGGCGGATGGGAAAGGCGGCCCAAAATTAGCCGCCTTTCTCATGAATGGTGGTTCAACTTGTTCCTCGCCTGGAAAACAGCCGCCCGGCTGTTCCGGGAGGGGACGTCTGCCTTCAGGGAAAGACAAGGCTGGCAAAGGCGACCAGGCCCTGGCCGCTCTCATCCACCCATTGGTCATAGGCGAGCAGCCGTCCGGTCGGTCTTTCCAAGAGCTGAAGCAGCGTATAGATGGCCGCCAGGCCGCAGACATGGTTTGGATCGCCCTCGCGGGCGATCTTGTCGTACAAAGCCCCCGCCTCACCCCTCGCCGCCAGGTCCAAAAGCGCCAGGTCATATTCCCTGACGGCCCGTTTCACCGCCCCGCTCACCCGAAACCGGTCTCCGAACTGCGGGCCGACGTGGCTCAAATCGGCGCTGGCCAAGAGAAGCACAGGACCCCGGTCCCGCTCCCACGCGGCCAAGAGCTCCCGCAGGCAGGAGATCGCCTGCTGGTACGCGTCCAGCTCGGCCGGACCTACGCCGACCTCAAACAGCGGAAAGAACGACCCGCATAAAAGCGGCAGAATCTTCAAATCAGCGTCACGACCGAACGTCCGTTTCAGCCAGACGGCCTGGAATTCCACGGAATGCTCCTGCCGGTGCACCAAGGCATCGGACAAGAGGTTCGAGGCCGAGCGCTCGACCAAGGTCTGGGCCAGGTCCCGCGCCAAAATTAGAGGGCCGTATGGGGTCTCGAAATCCTTGTCGCACAGTGACAAGAGCGTCTGAGTCGGGCTGTGGGCCGTGCCGAGGATGACGACCAGGCTGGGGGGCGGAGCAGCGTCCAGGAGCTGATAGGCCCACGCATAGCAAGGCCCGCCGCGGACAAAGTCGATATGCGGCGCGACCATGCCCCGGGGAGGCGAGGAAAGGGTCTTGGCCGTGTTGCGGCCGGGGCCCGCGGGGTGGTCGAAGAAGGCCTCCAGTTGGCCCGTCAGCGCCGCCGGCTCGGCCTCGTAAGCCTGGCCGGCGAGGAGCGCCGGTCTTAAAGAAGACCCCTCGAATTCGGCCCGAAGCCGATCTTGAGCCTTGAAAAAGCGTTCGTTCGCCAGAAACAGGTGTTCGTCCAACTCCCGCAGGATGTTCTCGAGAACCTCAAAGGGAACCAGCTCCCCGAACCGGCGCATCAAAGCCGCCTGGATGTCCCGAAGATCGTGCTCGCCGTCCAGCATGGACAGAAGTACGAGGCCCGCGGCAGGCAGGAACAGCACTCCGGTCGCGATGCGCTCCGGGTCCCTGAGAAAAATCCCCTTTTGTCCCTCGGCCTCGCAAGGCAGGACGTCCACCGGTCGCAGGCGAGGCCGGCGCGGGTCGATCTTGAGCCCTTTCGTCAAATCTGATATCATTAAAAACACAATTCGCCCGGCGTCCGCCGGGAGGTCTTGGAGATTGAAGGTGCCATTATTGAACCATATACCCCGCCGTTTGTCCATCCCGTCCCGGATCAGGACCCGACCGGGGACGCCGAGATCCAGCCTTCCCGGCCGCTCTCTAACCGCTCGCGGCCCCGGACTACCTTCGTGAAGACAATCCAGGAATATTACGAAATCCTGGGCGTGTCCGCGGACGCCTCGGCCGAGGAAATCAAGCATGCCTATCGTCGGCTGGCCTTCGAGCACCATCCGGACCGAAATCCGGACGACGAGACGGCCGAAGAGCGGTTCAAGCTGATCAGCGAGGCTTACGCCATCCTGTCCGACCCGCTCAAACGCTCCCAGTTCGACCGCGCCCGGAGCGGGTCCGTCCGGCCGGGAGCTCCGCCGAGGAACGGGTTCGGCTATTCCCAGGAGGACATCTTCCGGGACTTTTTCACCTCGGACCAGGCCCGGCAGGTCTTCCAAGAGATGAGCCGCGATTTCGAACGCTTCGGCGTGCGATTCGATGAGCCGACGATGAGCCGCTTCTTTTTCGGCGGCCGTGGCTTCGTCTTCGGCGGCGTCTTCTTCTCCGGCCCGATCTTTCAGCGGGTCAGCCCAAGGAAGGAGGGCCGCAGACCCTTCGTCCAAACCGCCGTTCAGACCCCTGCCAAGGCTCGAACGCCAGCCGCGCCTTGGGGCAGGGTCGGCGCCTTGCTCAAGGAGACGGCGAAGGCCCTGTGGCTTGGTTTTAGCGGAAAAGACCGAACCGCTGACGACCTCCGCTTCACCCTGACCGTCTCCCCCCGGACAGCCCAGGACGGCGGCCAGGTGCAGGTACGGTATGAGCGCCAGGGAAAGCCGATTCAGATTTCGGTGCGTGTTCCTCCCAAGACCAAGGACGGTACGCTTCTACGTCTGAAAAACATGGGGCGGGCGGAAGGAGAACGGCGGGGCGATCTCTACCTGCGCGTGCGCGTTCGGGCTTAGCCGCGGCCGGCGGTCGCGCCGGAGATTCAGGGGTTGAGCTCGGCCAGTGCCTCCCTGGCCAGGCGGTACGCGGCGTCCGTTTCGAGCGCGCGCTCAAACCAGGCCCGTGCCTCGTCGACCCTACCCAGGTCCCGGGTGAGGCATCCCAACTGATAATACACCTCGCGGCTCCGGGCCCCTCTCTCCAGGGCCTGCCGATACGCCGCTTCGGCCCCGGCCAGATCCCCTGAATCGGCCAGGGCCCGGGCCAGACGCTCCGTAAACAAGGTTTGGATGGGATCCAGCGCCACGCTCTGCCGGGCCAGGGACAGGGCGACCTCGGTGTCCGTACCCCGATCCAGAAAAAGGACCGAGAGCTGGCTCATGGACGAGGCGTCCTGGGGATCGGCCCGCACCGCGGCCTGGAAGGCGCGCAAAGCGTCCTCATGCCGCCCGGCGCTGAGCAGGGCCTCCCCCAAATAGCGGTGCACCACCCCGCGGTGGTCGCCCAGGGACGCGGCCCGCTCCAGGCTGCTGACCGCTTCCTCGACCTTGCCCACGGCCAGGGCTGTCTTGCCCTGCTGAAACAGGACCTCGAAGTTGTCCGGGCCGATCTCGGCCGCCCGCCGGAAACTGGCCAGTGCCTCGACGTGTTCGTCGGCCATGGTCAAGACATAGCCCCGGTTGAAATGCGCCATGAGGTTTTCCGGCTCCAGGGCGTTCACCCGCGCGAAACAGGACAGGGCCTCTTCCAGCCGCCCCTGGTAACCGTAACACACCCCCAGGCTGTTCAGGACATTGACCTCGGCGGGAGCGAGCTCCAGCGCCTTCTTATACTCGGACACGGCGCCGTCCACGTCACCGGCCTCGTAGAGCCGGTCGCCGCTGATATTCAGGCTCACGGCATCGAAAGCGACCCGGGAACCGTGGCCGAAAAAGGAGGCGTGCTCCAGGGCCTTCTGGGCATTGGACAGGATCTCGGACGGGGCGAAGGAGCCGCAGGGATAAACGGCCAAGCCCACCGAAATGGTCTGGACATGCCCTTGCCCGACCCGCTCCTGCCAGCGTTCGGCCTGGTCCAGGGCGGCCGTCTCATCCATGCGCGGGCAGAAGACGGCCAGGGAATCGGCGCTGAACCGACCGATGACAGCCCCGGCCGGCAGGTCCTTTTCGAGCAGGGCCAGCAGGGCCTTCATCTGTTGATCGCTGGCCAGGCGGCCCCGAATTTCGCGGAAGCGGTCGTAGCCGTCCATGCGCAGCAGGAGAAGGGCAAAACGGTCCGCTTTCCGGGTTTCCTCCTCCAGAAACCTGGCCAGGCCCTGATGATTGGGGATGCCCAGCAGCAGGTCCTGGCCCGGCTCGTCCTGGGTCTGTCCCACGACCTGCCCCGGTCGCACGGCCTGGCTGAGCGTCAGCGTGTCTCCCACGCGGATGCGACGGAGGGAATGAGGCAGATGGACCATCTCGCCCACGGCGATGTCTTCCTGGATTTCCACCAGAACGACCTCGCCTTTGAACGAAGCCTGCCCCTCCTCCTCTGGACCGCGCACACTATAGACCTGACCCACCCGGCCACCAGCCAGGCGGCCGAGATTGACCACGACCCGGTTGAGCGGCAGGACCTGGACCACGCGGCCACCGACCTTAAGGATGTCCCGGAAAAGCGCCAGGCCGCCGTCTTCCCGCTCCAGGGCGCGCGCCAAGGCCAGTTCGGACCTGGCGAACAGCAGCTCGCAGAGCTCCTGGGAGCCGGTCGGCTCGGGTGGTCCGGGCTCTTCCAGGACATCCGAGGGGTAAGAGGCCAGACCGACGCCGACCCTAAGAACGGGCAGGTCCGGACCGAGAGGCCGGCGGGCCGCGTCCAGGACCGCCTCGGCCAGCCCAAGCGCGGCCTCAGGCCCGACGCGATGGAAAGCCGCTCCCAACCGGCCCGCGGCCAGCCGGGCCACGCGGCTCGCGTCCGGGGCGGCGGCGGTCAGGCCGTCGGCCAGGGTTCTGAGCGCCTGCGTCGCCTGGACCCGGCCGTGGATCAGCACCAGATCGCCGAAGTCCGCCACTTCGACCATGATCAGCGTGAGCGAATGTGTCCCGCCAGCCTCTCCCAGGCTAAGGGGCCGGATCCTGGAAGGATGGGCGCCCTCCTGCCCGGCCTCCAAAGCCCGGCCGAGATAGGCCCGCAGGTAGCCCTCGTTATAGAGGCCGGTCTCCTGGTCGGTGATGTTGATCTTGTAGAGGTGCACCTTTTCCAGGGACTGGCGCAGAATGGTCATGAGCAGGGGAAACACGGCCTTGGGCGGTCCAGGTTCGGCCAGCCCGCCGGCGGTGACCACGGCCAAGCGGCGGCCGCGGTAGACCGCCGGCAGGTGAAGCTTGGCCTGAGCCTCCTCCCAAATCGCCTCCTCCCCGGCCAGGGCCTGCTTCTGTCCGGCGGTCAGATTCTTTTCTGCGTCGGGGTGGTCGAGGAGTTGGACCCGGAGTTCCCGGGCCTTGAGAAAGGACCCGAGGTCCTGGGTGATGATGCGGGCGTACCGCGCCACGTCGCCGGCCTCGAGCTCCACGGCTTGTCGGTCGAAGAATTCCTTCATCCGCGCTCCCCGGAGGCCAGCTCGGCTAGAGCCTGAACCAGGATGGGCGTGTCTTCCGGGTCCAGGGTCCGGACGTCGAGCAGCAGGCGCTCCTCTTCTATGCGGCCGATGATCGGCACCGGCCGGCCGAGGAAAAATTTTCCCAGGGCATCGACCGACATCGCCTTGGGCCTGATGGCCAGCAACCGCGTGGGAAGTTCCTGAAACGGCAGGGCCCCTCCCCCGATGCGCGACACGCCATCGGCTAGCCCGATCTCAACCGCCTCGCCGGCCGCCACGGCCAGCCGCCGCCTAAGCCGAGAGGCGCGGGAGCGCAGGCGTTTGTAACTTTCTCGGATGAGGCCCAGGATCGGGATGCGCCTCATGGCCGTCTCTTCATCCAGGTAGAGCCGAAGCGTGGCCTCCAGGGCAGCCAGGGTGAACTTGTCGATGCGGACGGCCCGGTTTAAGGGGTTGGACTTGATGCGGTCCACCAAGGCCTTGCGACCGAGGATGAGACCGGCCTGGGGTCCCCCGAGGAGTTTGTCGCCACTGAAGGTCACCACCGCGGCGCCGGCCGCGATCGCCTCCTGAACCGTAGGTTCCTTGCGGAGTCCGTAATTGGAGAAATCGATAAGCGATCCGCTGCCCAGGTCTTCCAGGACCGGCAGACCGGACTGGGCGGCCAGGCGGACCAGGTCGGGCAGAAGCACCTCCTCGGTGAAGCCCAGGATGTGGAAATTGCTCTGGTGGACCTTGAGCAAAGCCGCGGTGCGCTCGCCGATGGCCTGCTCGTAGTCCCTCAGGTGGGTTTTATTGGTCGTGCCGACCTCGACCATGACCGCGCCGCTGCGGGCCATGACGTCCGGAATGCGAAACGAGCCGCCGATCTCGACCAACTCGCCCCGGGAGACGACCACCTCGCGGCCCCGGGCCAAGGTCTCGAGGGTAAGCAGCACGGCCGCGGCATTGTTGTTGACCACCAAACCGGCCTCGGCCCCGGTCAAATCGCAGAGCAGACCCTCGACGTGGCTGTACCTCGAACCGCGCCGGCCGGCGGCCAGGTCGAACTCCAGGTTGGAGTAATAGCGACCCACCAACTCCACGGCCCGGCGTGCCTCCTCGGCCAGGGGGGAGCGGCCGAGGTTGGTGTGGATGATGACGCCGGTGCCGTTCACCACGCGACGAAGGCTGGGCTCAGCCAAGGAACGGGCCAGGGCCTCGACCCGCGCCAGGATGATTTCCCGGTCGACGTTCGGGAACGGACCGGCCTCCCCGGAGCCGCGGATTTCCTGCCGCAGCTCGTCCAGAACGCGGCGGATGGCGGTGACCACCAGGGTCCGGGGCAGGTCCGCCGACAAGGCCTGGACGCGCGGTTCCTCGAGGAGCTGGTCCACGCCGGGCAAAAGGCGGTATAGCGTCTGCTGCATGGGCTTCCTTTAAGCTGCTCGTATTTTAGTCCGTTATACCGAAAAATGCCGGTCCTGGCAACGATGGTCGCCGCCTGGGAAAACGAAACTTTTCTTTTCTATACCCAACGTCATGAAAAGATGCGCATAAAGAGCGTCAGAATAAAAAAGACCAAGGCGCGACGAAGGCGAGGAACGAGGCATACTTTCAGTACGCCGCAGCGACGAGCCGAGGAGCAACACAGGGTTGCGAAGTTATGGCGCTCTGTAGAAAAAGAAAAAGCCCCCCTCGTTTCTCCAGGGAGGCTTTGCTTCTTCAAAGCTCGAGCGGAATCAGACGCAGCCGGTCGGCTTGGCCAGGCCCGCCATCTTGCAGGCGCCCTTGCCCGGGCCGGACGGGAACAGTTCGTAGATGTACTTCAGCTTGTAGCCGGTCACCTTGGCCAGGATGCGGACCATGGGGGCGATCCCATTCTTCTTGTAATAGTCCTGCAGCATCCCGATCACCTTCCAGTGCTCGTCGGTGACCTCCTTGATGCCTTCCAGGTCCTTGACGTACTCGACCCAGTCCTTGTTCCAATCCTCGAACTTCTGCAGGAAACCGTCCTCATCGACCTCAAAGGTCTTGTCCTTGTACTCAATTGTTGGCATGCCCTGCCCTCCTTAAATTTTTGGCTTATTTTAGCCTTATTTGAATCGCTTCCAAAAACGGTGACTGGCGGATAGTTCTCCCCCCTCTAAGCCAGGACCTTGTATAAACCAAGGGTACCATGGTGTCAAGAGGGAATATACACCCGCCGAGCCCCCTTCGGGATTCGCGGCTGAACACCCCCCGCCTTCGCCAACTTTAGTTTATCACGTCTGGTCGAGGAAGAAAAGTGAAATCTATCACCCGGCGCGATTCCACAGCCTGAGCACCACCAGCCCCCAGAGCTGAAGCGCACGATCCTCTCGACCGCTTAAGTGTTCGGCCAGGAGCCTCAGCCCGGCCGGCTTGGACCAAGGCGCCGAGGCGCTGTGAAGCACGTCTTCCAGGAAACCCCGGAGCCGGCCCCGGAACCAAACGTCCAACGGCACCATGAAACCCTGCTTGGGCCGTCTGGACACGTCGGACAAGCCGTCGCGGACCACGAGCCGCTTTAAAAGATACTTCGAGGTGAACCCCCGTAGTTTGAACCGGAGCGGCATCTGGAAGGCCAACTCGACCAGCCGATGGTCCAGGAAGGGACAGCGGACCTCGAGGGCATGGTACATGCTCATCCGGTCCACCTTGACCAGGATGTCGTCCGGGAGGTAGGTGAGCAGGTCGGTCCGCTGCATGAGGTCCACCTGGTCGCGGCCGCCGCTGTCCCTGGCGGCCAGCCAAACCGGGTTCTCGTCCGGAGAAGGAACGGCGAGCCCGGGAAAAAGGGCGGCCAGGTCGTCCGGCTCGAATAGACGGGGGCTGACCGCCAGCGGATCCGCCTTAAGCCGCTCGGCGGCTTCAAGAAAGAGTTTGGCCTTCTTGAGGAAAGAACGGCCGTAATACCCGGTCGGCGAAGGCAGCCGGGCGAACGCGGGTTCGATCAAGCGCCGTCGCACCGGCGCCGGCAGGGCCGTATACAAGGGTTCGAGCCGGCCGGCCAGGTAGCGGCGATATCCGGCGAACAGCTCGTCCCCGCCGTCCCCGGACAGGGCCACGGTCACGTGCCGGCGGGCCGCCCGGCAGAGGTGCCAAGTCGGCAGAAACGACGCGTCGGCGAACGGCTCGTCGAAATGGCCGGCCAGCTCGGGCAGCCGCTCCATGTCGTCCAGGACGACCCGGTGGAGATGGTGGTCCGTGTGCAGGCGGCCGGCCACGGCCTGGGCGGCCGAACTCTCGTCATAGGATGGGTCGTCAAAGCCGATGCTGACCGTGGCAACCTTGTCCGACACGAGCCGGGCCATGCGGGCCACGACCAGCGAAGAATCCAGGCCGCCGGACAGAAACCCGCCCAGAGGCACGTCCGAGACGAGCCGGAGGCGGACCGCGTCTTCGAGCGTTTCGTCCAGCCGTTCGGTCCAAACCTCTTCGGACAGGTCAGGCCCCGCCTCCCGAGTCAGCCGCCAGTAAGGCGTGATGGACAGCCTTCCCTGCTCGAAAACGCCGTAGCAGGCGGCCGGAAACTTCCGTATACCGCGATAAATGGAATAGGGCGCCGGCACGTACCCATACATGAGAAACAGGGCCAGGG
>Ga0315282_10002465_pt1 | contig 34016 bp, 26 predicted proteins | sample YL17G07_20_MG_FD_203693 | JGI IMG/M metagenome (GOLD analysis project Ga0315282, IMG submission 203693) | Sediment microbial communities from Yellowstone Lake, YNP, Wyoming, USA - YL17G07_20 | ecosystem: Environmental > Aquatic > Freshwater > Lake > Sediment | place: USA: Wyoming | collected...
GTTGTGGCAAAATACTTTAGTGGGATCCATAATCTGACTCTCCTTTCATTTTTTGAGTATATAAAAGGATGTCAATGGATCCCTTTTTTGTCAATATTCATCTCCACGTTTTAGTGGAGAGCTATCGATTGGCACAGATGCGACGGATTTTCACGGATTTTATTAAAAATAAAAGTTGCTAATTACCATTGACTAATCAACATTTTTAATCTGTGCTGATCCGTCTTATCCGTGTTAATCCGTGTGCTATTTCCTAAATAATTAATCTGATTGACCAATAATACACAAAGACAGAATAAATAATGTTTAATGTGCTATTGCATAATTTATTACAATACCTGAAGTTTCTGCTTTTGCCATGGCAGTATGATGTGAGGAATGGAATAAAAAGGAAAGGCATCAGAGTTGCCCTGTATTCCGTATTTTGCTCTCTGTGCATTGTGGTCCTGATTCTGCTGTTCATTATTATTGGGAAGATTTTTTTTCCAATTCCCATGTATCGCTTGAAGCCAATGCCGTCTGTGGTAGTATTTGATCGCAATGGAAAGATTCTGCGCGGTTTTACAGCGCCGGACGAGATGTGGCGTATCCCTGCTGAGATCAAGGATGTTTCACCCAAGCTACAAATGGCTGTGCTAAACTATGAAGACCGATGGTTCAGGTTTCATTTCGGCATTAATCCAGTCTCCATTGTCCGCGCGGCGATAACAAACATAAAAGCGGGTGAGATTGTGTGTGGAGGGTCAACTATCACTATGCAGGTTGCACGTATGATGGAACCCAAGCCGCGCACATTTAAGAGCAAGCTGATCGAGATGGTGAGGGCGTTCCAGCTTGAGCTTTCGTTCAGCAAGAATGAGATACTTGAGTTTTACTTCAATCTTGCACCTTATGGCGGGAATATCGTCGGTTCATCTGCGGCGTCGTATTTCTACTTCAACAAAGATCAGAAGGGCCTCAGCCTTGGTGAAGCGGCTTTGCTTGCCGCAATACCGAATTCACCCACTGCTCTAAGACCAGACGCATCGCCGAGATGGAAACCAAAGGCGCATCCTGTCCGTCAGGTTCGTGATAAGGTATTGTTGCGTCTCTTACAGAATCACAAGATCACCCATCAGGAATTTGATGAGGCAGTCAGCGAACCAATACCAACAGAAAAATTCCCGATGCCTTTTGTTATCCCGCAGTTGGCGCTGAAACTGAAGGATATGTATCCCGGTGTCAATAGAATAGTATCTACAATAGACAGCAATATTCAGTTACTTGCCCGTGACACACTCAGAAAGCGTCTGGCACCATTAAGAGATCAGGGCGTCACAAATGGCGCAGTCGTGATCATTGATACAAAGACTCATGAAGTGCTGGCAATGGTGGCATCGGCAGACTTCTTCGATAATGAGGCAGATGGACAGGTGAACGGCGCAATGGCTCCACGTTCACCGGGGTCCGCTCTCAAGCCATTTGCTTACGCTCTTGCAATAGATCGTGGGCTAATATCACCGGAAAGTCTGCTGGCTGATGTACCTGTTGACTATTCAGGGTACAGGCCTGAGAATTATGATGAGAAATATCGAGGCGCCGTAACTGCAAAGGAGGCGCTGTGCCATTCGCTCAATGTTCCAGCGATCAACCTTTCTGCAAAGCTTGGTGAGGATGGTATTTACAAGTTCCTGAAAGATGCAGGCATCACAACGCTGACCGAACCAGCAGAACATTATGGACTTTCGCTTATACTTGGAGGTTGTGACGTCACTTTGCTTGATCTTACGAACCTTTACACAGGGCTTGCTAATATGGGCAAGTTTGCACCGTATAAGCTTATACTTGGCGAGGGTCAGGAGAAAAAGGGATTTGATCTTTTCGCAAAGCGTAATGATGAGATTGTGCCTCCGCACCTAGACAAAAGCATGTCAAGAAGCCTTCTGAAAGAGGGGACAGCGTTCATTATTACGGAGATACTTTCGGAGGTGGAACGCCCTGATCTTCCATCGTGCTGGGAATCTGCTGTCAATCTGCCAAAGGTCGCATGGAAAACCGGAACGTCAAGAGGACATAGGGACGCATGGAGTATCGGCTATACCCCGCAGTTTACGATAGGCGTATGGGTTGGTAATTTCAATGCTTTAGGTTCCCCGGCAATAGTGGGCGCAGAGGCGGCGGCTCCTGTACTCTTTGACCTGTTTAACGCACTTTCATCAATATCGGATAAACAGTGGTACGTCCAGCCGCCAGACGTCAAAGAGCGTGACGTATGCGCACTTAGCGGCATGCCCATGTCCCCGCACTGCCATCAATCAAAAACTGAGCTTTATATACCGGGCGTGTCGCCAAATCGGGAATGCGATATGCACAGGTCGGTCGCTATTGATAAAGAGACGAGTACAAGGCTTTGCTCAAATTGCCGAATCGGCAGGGATTATGATATGAAGACCTTTGTGATCTGGCCTCCGGAGATCGCAACGTGGCTTGAAAGAAACGGTGTGAACGTTGATAAGCTTCCACCGCATTATCCCGAATGTTCCCTAGTCGCATCGGGTGAGTGTCCGATTATTCGATCACCATCGTCTGAATCAGAGTATGTTATCCGTGAAGGTGTAGATATCGAATATCAAAAGATACTTCTTGATGCGTCAGTCTCCAACGATTGCAGGAGTATATACTGGTTCGTTGACTCAAAGATGATATTTAATGGTTCTCCAACCGAGAAGGTCTTTATCTCACCCACGACCGGAAAGCATATAATTATGTGTATGGATGACGAGGGTCGTGCTACAAAGATGACGCTGGTGGTTAGATAGGAAACTTTTGCTATGAATAGAAAGCTTATCGTAATATCTGTGTGCGTTTCGGGAGTTGTTCTTTCGATAGTATTAAGCTGGGTATATTTCCACTTCTCGTACTTTGAGCCTGACACTACGTCATATCTATTTCAGGCGAAGATTTTTGCCAAAGGCAAGTTATGCTACGATGCCCCGCCGGAATATGGATTCTCATCCTCACCTCATGTAAATATCCTCAATGGCAAATGGTATTCCAAGTATCCTTTCGGGAATGCGCTGATGCTCATGTTCGGTGTGTTTTTCAATGCACCATGGATTATCCCTGCAATAGTGACAGGATTTGCTCTGTTTTTGCTCTATCTCATAGTGAGAAAAACATATAATGCAAGCGTTGCTCTGATCGCAATTATACTTGGGCTTATATCACCGGTAACGCTGGGAATGGGATGTAACTGGTTCAGCGAGTCAGTCAGCAGATTTTATCTAGCAATATACGTGCTAGGCTTGATACTGACCTTGAAAGGACTTACGGAGATTGAGAAAAAAAGTAGAAATACAGTTCCTGATGAAAAAAGCCAAACCAGGATAATTGCCTTTTTCAAAACTTTACGCATTTGGTTGCTTAAAAGAAAGACATGGATATATCCAATGGTCTCTGGATTTGCTTTAGGTTATGCGTTTAACACCCGTCCTATGCCCGCTGTTGCTTTTGGTGTTGCGGGTGCCGGATTAGTGATTTATTGGATAGTTCCGTCGGGCATCCGTACACTACGCGGTCTCAGACGGATGAGAAATATGAGCATATCCCTTTCATATAAAGATCTAAATAATTACAGTATATCAGCACTTATGAAAAGAATCGGCATATTTTTGCTGTCATTTGGGTTTATGATAATCATGAGCATGGCTTGGAATACTTATTTTACTGGAAATCCGCTAAAATTTACTCACAATGCGGCACAACCTTACGACAAGATTGGCTTTGGAAAGCGTACTGAAGGTTACGAACCTGATCTTGAGAACGCCTCCGTCTTTACGCCAAAATGGGCAGTTGAGAGAATATGGAAACATACAATACCTTGTATAAGCTTTAATACACTCGGATGGGGATACTACCGTCCAAATCTGTTCACTACCAACTGGCAAAATCAGGAGCGATTTCTTACTTTACGTGTTATTCCACTGGCATTCCCTATAATCCTTATGCTGATACCCTTATTCCATCCATCGAGGAACCGTTATGACGTATTTTTCTTCTCATTCCTGATATTAAACATGGCTCTTTATTTCTTATTCTACTTTGATGGAACTACATGGGGAGTCACGCCAGTCAATGCGAGGTACTATACAGAATGTACGCTGTTGGGAATTATTCCTCTAGTTGCGAGAGGGATGTTTATAACTTATGGCTGGATTCGCAGGATTCCGACAAAGATTCCTATTGTCATAGTTGCGCTATTGCTTGTGGTCTTGACCATCAACACTGTATATACTTATGTTTACATTGGGAAACCATATCAGAATTGGGGTGCTGTTTATCAGCAGTTACCAAGAATGGTGAAACAGCAGGATATTCACAACGCTGTAATTTTTGTCCCCAATACACGGGATGCGCCTTTTAGCGATTATCCATTCAAAAGTCTTGAAGAAGCTGATATTGTCTATTTCAGACTTGGACCGAGCAAAGTCTGGGGTCTCAATAACAGCGATTGGCGAAAAGTTTACGAGCAATACTTCAAGGGCAGACAAGCATATATGTACGAAAATGGCAAGATTACACCAATTTCAGTTAGGGATAGTGCTCATTAAAAACCGGACATTTTTGTGTCATTCCAGCGCAGGCTGGAATCTAGTTCTTGTTTCCAATCTTTCAGGATTCTTGCTTTCGCAGGAATGACAAAATAATGATTCTTATTTTCTAATCAATATATTTTACAAGACAAAGACTTCAATAGAACAGGCTTGAATGGGTTACTAACGGTCTACTAATGTGCGGTTTTAATCTCACCCCACAATGTGGTTAGTTTATTGCGAGACTGCACAAAGGTAACATCCTGCTGTGATTGTATGAATACATCATCAAAACTGGCTTCGATGTTTCTTGTATATAATCCTAAGGCTCCATAAGCAAGCTGTGGAGATTCACCATCAAATTTCCACATAATCTGATCATCTATAAACCATTCATACCTATTCTCATTGGCAACAACACGAACTTTATACCAGACTTTCTCTTTCAATTCAGCCGGCTTGTTAAGCACATTACTTGCGGAAATGGAATTTCCCAACAAAGTTGGTCCAAATATCGTTCCACTGTAATTTACTTCCCATATTCCGTCCCCATCAAAATTATGTGGACCGGTATAGACTGCCCGATACTCTTTACCAGATTGAATGTGAACCAGCGACCCGATGACGCCATAAGATCTATCACAATTAGGTGGTAAAAAAGTTTTATCTATCCTGAATCGGTATTCAAGTTCATAATCCTTCCATGTATCATCGCCAATGTATAGCAGGTTAGCGTAACACCAGTTTCCTTGTGAAGTAAAGTGTAACTCACCGTTTTCAATAGACCATTTTCCACTTGGGTATTCTGGCTCAATTAATTGTTTCCAATCTTTCATTTGGTTAGCGTTTTCAAAGTCGTATCTTATTGTCGTTGCCCCTGCTGATGTAGCCAGCAAGAGCAAGCCAAATATGAATATAATATTTTTCATGGCTTCTCCCTCATTTGATTTTCATTTCACCCCATGTTGTGGTTAATTTGCCTTTTGGTTTAACACTTGTCAGCCCCTCTGAACTTAGCAGATTGGATAAAAATGGTATAGCGATATAAAGCCTTGACGTCCACTGGTCCCCGTGACCCCCTGAATATCCCTCATAAATATGTGAGATGCCAGCTTCTGTTAATACTTTATCGAACTCTTGTGCCTCTGATATATTTACAGTTGTATCCTGTTTACCATGATCAAAATATATCCCTGCAAGCTTCTTGAGGTTGCCCTGATAACTTTTGACCATGCTGACAACATCATTCGCTAACCACCGATTCCATACATCCTCTAGCAAGTTTCCTTTAGCATCAGCGGGATAGTCACATAAAGAGTCACTATTTGGATTGGGTGACCAGGCGATAGCAAAAGATTGCATACTTTGAGGATTAGCACGCACAATATCTTTCCAGTGATTTATTGATAACAGACCACTATGGCTAACAACAGCACAATATGCCTCTGGATGTTTCATTGCTAGTTTCATAGCTCCATAACCACCCATTGAACCACCACCAATTGCTCTACTCTCTCGTTGCGGCAAAGTACGGTACTTACTGTCAATGAATTCAATAAGGTCTTTGGTTATATAATCTTCGTAATTACCGGCTACAGATGAATTTGAATACCAACTCCCTCCGTATTTATTGGTTCCATCAGGCATAACGATGATCATATCCTGAACCTTGCTTTGTTGGATCAGGGTATCTATTACGCTCTTAATACTAAAAGACCACGCTGTATAGCTATCTGAATAAGCATGCAGATAATAAATAACAGGATATAGTTTATCACCCTCATCATAGCTTGGTGGCAGATAGATAGCCATAGGTCTCGTAGCAGGATCATTTAAGAGATTTCCTTCCAGTGATGCGCTGTGGATCTTATCCTCTACAATTCTCCCTTGTTGTGCAATTAGGATGTTGCTGATAAAACAAAAAAAGACGATAAAAATGATAACAAAAGTGGATCTTTTTCTTATAGGCATATTATATCTCCTTTGAAGCATAATAATAATGTGAAACATAGTGTCTATCCTGGTCTATTGATGCCACTTCATACACATCCGTAGATGGAAAAACCCCTTCCTTATCTGCCCATTCATAAACCCATCTATTGCCCAAAGCAAAGGGAAGATATTCGTCGGTTTTTCCAGAAATATTATAACTGGTCAACTGTGCAACCCCTATAACCCCGTCACGACGGACAAAAATTGATTTCACAAGTCCAACACCCGGAGCATACATAAAATCACGCTTTCCGCAACGATTCTCTTCACAATGCTCTGGTTCCTTCTTAGTTGTCATTTCCACCCATAAGCAGTTTGAAAACTCACCAGCAGGAACAGATATATTTTCGGATTCACTTCGGATATTTATACTAATCTTCATTGGTTTGTGTCCACCGGATGGAACATTCATTAACCAGTTGTCTCCTATAAATGATTTCGTTTTGATAAGCTTTATGGGTGAAGGCATATATCGAAATGGACTGGCGTTAAAAGTGAGTTTATCATCAGTTTTATCCCATAACGATCCAGACATATCAAGATAATCTATTGTATTTGTTGATTTGCAAAATATATCGCACAATGCCCCATAAAAAGTTGGTCTAGTTTGCCATTCCTGAGATGATGATTCTTTAATTTGTTTGCCAAACTGACCTAAAAGAGCTAATGCAGCATTACAGTAAAATGTATCTGCATGTCTATAATCCATCTCTGTAAAAAGGTCTAAAGCCTTTTGATAGTATGAAATACTTTCCTCTATTTTGTAAGTTGCCAAACATAAACTACCCAGGCTTTGAAGAATTCTTCCTTGTCCATCTTTATTCCTAATTTCAGTGAATATATCCAGTGATTGTTGGTAATATTCCATAGATTTATCCAGATTACCAACATTTGAATGGCACCTGGCGGCCTCTGCGATGGCGTATGCCAGTTTCGATTTATCTCCAATTTCTTTTTCAATTGCTAAAGCTTCTTCAGAATATGTAAGTGCTTTCTCTCTTGAAATATGCTGACTTAGTGATGCACTTTTTATCTGCAAGGCATCCCTTTTTAAGTTTTTACTTTCAATACTTTCAGGTATATTTCTCAACATTTCAATAGCTTCATCGCAATGCTCTACTGCTTTTTGATAATAATAACCATTCTGAGCTTTCTTCGCCTTTTTAATAGTATTCATAACCTTTTCAGTGAACTCATTACCGGGACGGTTATCTTTTAGTAATCCTTCAGTCATAGTAATCAACTCCTCCTTTAGCTGTTTTTTACCCATCTGCAATCGTCCTTTAACTGTGGAAACAGGTTTGGATAGGAAATTTGCTATTTCACCATAAGATAGACCATCAATATAATACATTGTTACCATTTCACCAGTCTCTTCGGGCAGTGCGGAAATTGCCTCCATCACTATACGCTGTAGTTCCTCACGTTCTAGCCTTTCATCAAGCATTCTATAACTGTTGCTAGGGGTTTTCTGTAAATCGTCAATAGATACAGTTTCCCTCTGCTTGCGTTGCCAACGATTACACTGATGAAGCGTAATAGAATAAAGCCAACTGTGAAAGCTGGCAGGTTCTCGCAACGTATGTAGGTTTTTATATGCTTCTAAAAAAGTATCTTGGGCAACATCTTTAGCAATGTCAAAATCTTTTATTCGATGCAAAGCTGTTGCATAAACAATGTCTTGATACTTTCTGACGAGTTCTCCGAACGCGTCTGTTTCACCATATAATGTCTTTTGGATTAGCTCTACTTCAGTTAATTGCTCCACATACACCACCCCCGTCTATCTGTTGGTGATAATGAAAAATAAATACTTTCCAATATATAGTGCCATCATAAAGAAAAAAAGGAAAATTTTTTGACTTTTAAATGTTTATTGGTTAAATATTTTTTTATGAAAGTTGCATGACATTGATCCACATAGTACAATATAAACCTATTAAGTTAGATTGTCAAATAATTCTGATTTTTCAATACTTATGTCTTTAACCTTAAAAACCAATGGTGAATCTATTCCATTTATTTTCTATTGACGCTATTAATTAAATGAGTATAATTTATGTAGAGTAAACTGCTAATTTGCTAAAAACAGCATTTGTAGTCCAGCTTTCTAAGCTGGCAATTTGATAACTCTTTATCAGAAACCAAGCTAGAAGCTTGGGTTACTTTGGAATCTAACATTGTCAAGTTATGCTGTATCTGATAAAGTGAACAGTAATTGGTTTTTGCTATACCCGTTACTGATCACTCATCACTGATTACTTACTACGTTGAATGGAGTTAAAAAATGAAAAAGATTTTACTTCTCATAAATGGGCAAAGTCCTCCTTATTCGTCATTTGCAACGATGTTTAAGCAAGTAGCCGAAACATCTGGTCAATTCATCGTTGAGGTTACGACAGACCGTCAATCTCTGGTTGACCCATCAGGTTTTGATGCTGTTGCGTTGTATATACTTGGCGGGAGTTTTACACCAGAGCAGGAGAAAGGTCTGAAATCCTACGTTAATGGCGGTGGCGGGTTGCTTGCTGTTCACGCATCGAATGCTCTATTAAGCCAATATAATGATTATATGGAAGTGATCGGCACTGAATTCACCGGACATGATCCGCTTGCACCTTTTGAAGTAACGACTGAAGGCGGGTTTGATGATATTCTCCCACGTCTCACAAATCGCTTTCGGGTAGTTGACGAGTGTTTCAGAATCAAACCCCGTACCGATCAGCCTTTGCGATATTTCCAGCATGGTACATGGCGACTGGAAAGACTGCCGCTTAGTTACGTCAGAGACTATGGCAATGGCAAGGTGTTTTATACTGCTCTTGGTCACGATGAAAACACCTTCCGTATGCCGACTTTTCAGGATTTGATGATAAAAGGTCTGCGTTACGTTGCCGGTTTGAAAGATAATCCAGAGGTGCGTGTTGGGTTGGTGGGTTATGGACCTTTGTTTGGTATGGGTGGACATCACTCAAGTATGATTGCCCAAACACACGGAATGAAGCTAGTCGCTGTCTGTGACAAAGACCCTGAACGCCTTAACGTTGCAAAAAAAGAGCAGGGAGAACACATTAAGACTTTCTCTGACGCAAAAGAAATGGCGACCAGCGGATTGATAGACCTTGGTATCGTTATAGTTCCGCACATTTATCACGCACCCGTAGCAAAAGTACTTCTGGAGGCGGGTCTTAATGTAATCACAGAGAAGCCCTTTGTCGTTCATGTATCTGATGGAGATGAATTGATCGCTCTTGCAAAAGAAAAAGGCGTGATGCTATCCGTTTATCATAACCGTCATTGGGACCCGGATATTTTAACTGCAAGGGATGCCCTTGAATCTGGCGTGATCGGCGATGTTTATTCAATCGAGTGTAACATGGTCGGGTACGGTATGCCTGGACAGCAATGGAGAGATCATAAGGAAATATCAGGCGGAATGCTATACGACATGGGCGCACATCAGTTTGAGAAGATTTTGCAACTGGTCCCATGGAAAAATTGGCAGGGACAGCCAATTAACCGTAAAGCATCTTTATATGGAAACTATCTGAAACGGATGTGGTACGCAAGCACTAACGAGGATTACTGCCGTGCTTACGTTAAGTTTGAAAGTGGAATAGAGGCACAGTTGATACAGTCCAATCTTTGCACTGCGCATAAACCGCTCTGGACGATTCTTGGGACAAAAGGCTCTATCGTCATTGAAGGCTGGGACAGCGATGCTATTGTAACATCTGTTATGCCTGATGGACGAAGGATAGTTGAGACGTATCCAAAGCTAACCGGCGGAGGTTGGCAGGGATATTATAAGAACGTAGCAGATCACCTGCTTTCTGGGCTTCCATTGCTCATTACGGCGGGATGGGCGAAATCGGCGATCCAGTGTATAGAGGGCTGTGAGATCGCCTCACGAGAGAATCGTCTCGTTGAAGTAACATTTGATTTCTAAGAAGCAGGCTTAACAAATACTGAAAGTATTAAACACAAAGACACTAAGACTCAAAGAACACCAAGATTTTATACGACTTTGTGTTCTTAGTGCCTTTCGTGTCTTTGTGTCTAAAATCATAAACATATCTTTATTAATTTGGTCAGATACTGGAATTTAAGAAGGATATTTGCATGAAACGTTCAAGAACTGCTCTTATAATGTCTCTAGCTATACATGGTCTTGCACTTTTACTCTTTATAAACTATAAATTTGATGCCACTTTCAAAAAAGCGTCCGGCGCTGTGTCTGTTGATATTACAAAAATCACCGATCCGAAGTTACTCGTAAAAAGACAAGTTCTGGAGCCAATGAAAATGATACCAATGCAGAGAACTACATCTGTTACACCTAACAACCGCCAAGTAGAACTCACTACTGCGGTAAAGTTTAATCCTACACGTGTGGATCGTGGTTCTGTGGCACTGAAGGGGTCGCAATTGCCAACGGATTTAAGATTGCCGACAGGAACAGGTACTCTGGGAAATTTTGCCGCTCGTAGTTTTAACCCCGGAGAACACAAGCGAATTCTGACTGAAAGAAAAAGCCAACTCGTCAATTTTGTTGATAAGCAGAAAGGCAAAAGAGAGATCATCTACTGTCTTGATGTATCTGCTAGTATGAGCGCCCCGGGGTCAAATAAACTCAATCTTGCAGGGAATTATCTCGTGGAATCTTTAAATGCCTTAACCGAACAGGATAGTTTTAACATTATCGTTTTTTCAAAGGATGCAAAGGTATTTAGTTCAAGAGGGGCAGTACAGGCTACAAAGGAGAATGTGTCAAATGCAATAGAGTTTTTGAATCAGTTTACTCCACAAAATACTAAATCTAATATAAAGACTGACCTTCTAAATGCTATCATGCTGGCTCTTGGCATGAAGCCAAATTTAGTCGTGGTTGTGACTGATGGCTTACCTACGGTTGGTGTGATCCAGCCAGAAAAGATACTTCAGAGTATCCGTGATGCTAACCCCGGTGCAAAGATATTTTCTATTGGTATGGAAATGGACCCAGAACAACCGGAGACGTGGCTTATGAAAAGCATCGCAGAACAGAACAACGGCGAATTTCAGTTACTTTAGAGTCTTTGTGTTTATTAGCGTTATTCGCTGATATATTTTCTGGATGGTTGTTTGTCAAAAGGAGTGATTGAATTTGTTAGTTAGAGAAAATTGTAAGTTTCTAATTTTCATGTTGGTCGTTTTGGTGTTACTATTGCAATCAGGATTGGCATCGGCTTTGTTTTTTGATTTCGAGGACGATGCGCAGTTGAAGCAATGGACTTTTCAGGGAACATGGAAGACCGTAAAAGACGATAGCACAAAAAGTATGGTATTATCAGGCGAAGGGGCTAATGAGGTTTGCGCTCTCGTCGGTGAAGATGGATGGACGGATTATACTATTGAGTGTGACGCCAGCGGACAGACCGATGAGATATCCATTGTCTTTCGTGCTACGGACCCGGATAACTTTTTGTCCTTCATGGTTGCCCCAAGCCTTAATCTTTCGGAGTTTTTCAGTAAGTCAAAGGGACAGTTTGATGAGGGTATAAGCACAAAAGGTGATTCTCTTAAAGTCAAAATTCAAGAATGGCACAAGTATAAGGTAGTGGTGCAAGACGACAAAGCGAGTATATTTCTTGATGGCAACGAAGCCATTAAAGCACTGGATATAGGTAAATTAAACGGGTTTAGCAAGGGAAAGGTCGGTTTACGACAGTGGGGCGATCGTGCATACTATGATAACATTCAGATCACAGGTACTGGGATACCACGTTCCACAGGGGAACCGGGCGCTGTTAGTTTTATGGGAAAACTATCCACAATGTGGGCGATATTAAAACAATAATTTTGATAATAGGCGGTGAAACCAACTAAAATCACCGCCTACTTTAACCACTATGAATATACCATTTGACTTAAAATTAACGTCATACTGAACGATAGCGAAGAATCTCATCGGCACTTGAGATACGTCAATTCGTTCAGTATGACAAATGTAGTCAAAATGGTATCAATCGGATTCGGCAAACTGAAGGCACTTTTTTCAAATATTGCCTAATCCCTCACGGCGACGATGCTGGCTCCCCCGCCGGCTTTATATGTGGCAACTAGCTTCTCCGAAGCATCCATGACCAGCACTTTGTCGTTGCCACCACCATTAAAATCCCCGATACTTATGTAAGCATTTCCATCCTTCGAGAACGCTATACCAGAACCACCTGCAAAATCCTTCAATGGCGCTCCCGCATCGTGAATCATAGCGCCTGATGCAATATCAACAGAGATCAACCCCCCGGATGTTGTTATATACGCTACGTTCTTTGGTGAAATAGCGATCCCTGAAGGAGTCGTTCCAAGATCAATAGTCTTAACTGTATCAGTTGCACTGTCAATTATGCAAAGTTTACCCATAATGTCAGCGTAATTGCCAACACATAGAATAATAACTTTACTCCCTGCAGTAACCGCTTCATACGGATTGAGTGCTACATCCAGGGTCTTAGTCGCTGTATCACTTGATGAATCAATTACTGACACTGTACCATTACCATAAGAATTACTGGTAAAATCGTAAGCCGCATTGCACACATAAGCCTTTTTACCTGCAACAGCTACTCCCATAGGTCCAATACCAACGGGTATGTCTTTCGTAACTTTTTGCGAGGCAGTATCCACAGCCTTTACAGAATTAGTATAAAGGCATGATACATAGGCTTTATTGTCGTCACCAAATGCGATACGCTCAGGTCCAGTATTGTCACCGATGTTTATCAAGCCCGTCTGTTTTAGGGTATCAAGATCAATTATCTGGACATTGTTGTCGCCTGTATTAACTACGTAAGCTTTATTTCCAGCGATCTTTATATCCGCAGGCCATTTGCCAAGATTAAGAACATCGTTCTGCATCTCAGACTTACTGACGTCAAGCACAGAGAGCGTTTGAGATAATCCATTGACTACATAGACGCCGTTAGTCGCAGTTGTATTAACGGCTGTCTCGTTTTCTGAACCACAACCAATGAAGTTGAATATAAGAAGCGAGACGAGTAAACCACTATGTACCAAATTCCATACAAAACGCATTTAATTATCCTCCTATTCCAATATACATCTTAACGCTCCACTCCCTACCGGGCAATGGATAGTCAGCAACAAGCTGATATTTTTTATCAAATATATTCTTTAGTTCAACGTTTAATCCTAGCTTCGTGCCGTTCCATATCCTCCTCTCTGTTCCAAGCTGGATATCATGTCTCATAAATGGTTCAAGCCATTTTGTGTTTTCTGTTGTATAGTATCTTTGGCTTTGGTAAATACCCTGAACCTGCATCCAGATGTTTTCTTTACCTATCCGAATTGTGTAACCGACTGAATGTCTTGGACGATATATCAGTTGATTTCCCAACGAGTCTTTTGCATCAACGAAATTATAGCTTGTATCAATGCTCAAAATATCAGGTACGTTCCACATAGAAAATTGCAGATGCAGTTCCGTCTCAACACCTGATGTATTGATTTTGGCAAAATTTATTGGCGCCCACAAGCCATTCTGATTGGGCGTCCAATTAATGCCATCATGTATATTATTATGAAAATAAGTTGCATCGAATCGAATCGCTGAGATATTATTTGATAGTCGTACCTGTGCGCCGAAGTCTGCATCTGTTGACCGCTCTGGTTTCAAATCAGGATTGCCAGCAGTCATGGCGCTTGCGGGCCAATAAAGGTCATTCATTGTAGGCGCTCTGTAGGACTTACCGGCGTTTGCCCTCAAACTCAATTTATTACCAAACGAAGCTAAAATTCCGATCTTTGGATTGAAGCCCGCACTAAAATCAGAATAGTTGTCCCATCTAAACGCTGGAAACACTGATATACTTTTAAGATGACACTTTTCAATATCTCTGCGGATCTCTTGCTGCGCATAAACGCTGAATGTTTGGCGCTCACGGTGTTCAATGGCTGTGCTATTTACGTCCTCATTAAGAAACGCTACCCCACTGACTATTGGGAATGAGGTTTTCTGCAAGGGATAAACCTGAAGCTCTGCGCCTTTTGAGTCAACTTTGTGTGTATCATCTGAAGGAAAAGGATAAGTTGGATCAATGTAGTGCATCGTGGCAAAGCGATCGTAAGCTGAAAATTTATATGAAATCTGAGGCATTATTTCATGCTCAAAATTCAGGTTCAGGTCATTAGTTTTATCTATTTTTCTGGCTTCTGGTGTATAGAGTCCAATTTCGCCGGGATTACCACTATTTGAAAAATAATGGGTTGCAGATAACTCAAGGAGTGCAGATTGGAATACATCCCATACCAGCTTTGCAAAAGCATTTCTTTTCGTAAAATCTGCATTTTTTCTTATCAGGGTTTCGCCGAATTTATTCTCGTAAGGAAAATCTGATTTTGATGCTGTTCTGGATATAGACATTATACCCGAAATAGATTTCACGTTTTCAGACGCCTCTAGTCCGAATGATTGTGAGCCATAAGACCCAAGTGTTGACCATGCCTGTGCAGTTGGTTTCTTTGGTTTTTTGGTAATGATGTTGATTATTCCACCGACAGCATCGGCGCCATATATAGCGGATTGTCCGCCACGGATGATTTCAATGCGTTCAATATTATCTGTTGATATACCATCAAGATCGGCTCCACCAGCACGTGAATCGTTAATTCTTTTGCCATCTATAAGTACAAGCACTTGCGATGTCGCTGCGCCCCGAAGGGAAACTGAGGCAGTTGATCCGGGTCCATAATCAAGCATCTGAATAACATTGTTAGAACTAAGTAGATCGGATAGATCGCTGGCTGTGCTGTTTTTGATTTGCTTTTCTGTTATTACAGATGAAGATGCCGATATTTTATCAAGGCTTGACATTGTACGGGTTGCGCTGACGATGATTTCATCCATATTGATCACGTCAGAATTGTTTTCATCTGCGAAAGCCATTGATGTAAAGGCGACAAAGACCAGTATATACAATATGAACTGGCATGCTCTCATAATTTCCTCCGAAATATTTCTATGATGAAGCAATCTTCAGCAGTGAGTAAGCATGACTTATGCACTCCATAGCAAAAGGGCAAAAAAAATCCCCGACCTTCTTTGTGGAGATCGGGGATAAAATGATATATTCATATCACTACCAACCTTCCCGCGAAGGTGCATAGTAAAACAATCAGGCAGGTCTCCTGACTCCCGGATCATCCTACTATCCAGCCTTCCCAAAATCCAGATTGGACCTCAGTGACTTTTGGATTTCGTCCTCGGTTACAGTGGCGGGGCCGTGACGGGTTCACACCGTCTTCCCTATTATCTTTTGCAAGCACCTGATGTTTCAATATTCAGTTGTAATTTAGCAAGCTCTCACTTGCACAAGAAATATTCTAACGTACTTCCCTTATAATGTCAATCATTTTTTTCTGATTCCATCATGTCATCATGTAATGGTTGTATTGAGGTTATTTTTTTAGTATAATCCTATCCATAGAGTTATAAACTGTCTTTAATTATGGTGAATTAATGGAAAAGCTACGAAATGTATTAAAGAAATATTGGGGTTATGATAGCTTCTTGCCTTTACAAAAAGAGGCTATGGGATGCGTGCTTAATAATCGTGATTCTGTTGTTGTTTTGCCAACAGGCGGAGGAAAATCGCTCTGTTTTCAGGCGCCAGCTATGTGCGTATTGGGCATGGCTGTTGTTGTATCACCGTTAATATCATTGATGAAGGATCAGGTTGATGCTCTGAAAGACTGTGGAGTTCCATCAGCCTTTATTAATAGTAGCCTTTTACCTGATGAAAAGCGAGTAATCGCAGCCGATATTCGTCAGGGCAAAATTAAACTCCTTTACGTTGCACCAGAAAGGCTTGTGCTTGATAACTTTATTGCTTTCTTAAAACAGACTAAGGTTTCATTCATCGCAGTAGACGAAGCTCACTGTATCAGCGCCTGGGGACACGATTTCCGCCCTGAATATCGTGAACTGCGCATCTTGAAGAAAGCGTTCCCCGGTATCAGCATCCACGCCTATACTGCAACTGCAACAGAGCATGTCCGAAAAGATATATCTCAGGAACTATCTTTGACTGATCCAGAGGTATTGGTAGGCTCATTTGATCGCTCTAATCTTATATACAGGGCAATACCACGAAGTAACAGGCTGAATCAGATTCGCTCAATACTTGATTGTCACGAGTCAGAATCGGGCATAATTTACTGTATCCGCCGTGCAGATGTAGATGATCTTTGCGCCGCACTCACCGAAAAAGGATATAAAGTCCTTCCATATCATGCAGGAATGTCCGACAGTGATCGCAAGAAAAATCAGGAAGCATTTATAAAGGATGAAGTTGATACTATAGTGGCAACTGTCGCATTTGGAATGGGAATAGATAAATCCAACGTACGCTATGTGATCCATGCGGGCATGCCTAAGTCGCTGGAGCATTGACTGGACGTGCCGGGCGAGATGGACTTGAGGCTGAATGTTGCCTGTTCTACTCTAATGGTGATTTTAATACCTGGCAAACTATCCTTAGTGATTCGGAACCCGAAGTAATGGAGATTGCTCTGGGCAAACTCAGGGATATGTATAATTTCTGCATAAGCGGAACGTGCAGGCACAAAGCTATCTTATCCTACTTTGGGCAGGAGCCTGATAAAGAAATCTGTAACGCCTGTGACGTATGCCTTGATCAAGTAGAGTTACTGGAAGATTCTTTGATTGTTTCACAGAAAATCCTTTCCTGCGTAGCACGATTAAAGGGACAATTTGGTGCGGGATACATTGGTCAAATACTGGTTGGCTCAAACGATAAGCGTATTATAGAAAACGGGCATGAAAAATTGAGTACGTATGGCATACTTTCTGATAAAGGCAGACAACCTGTCCGAAGCTGGATCGATCAGCTTGTTTCACAGGAGTACCTTGAAAGAACAGGCGAATTCAACACCATCAATATAACAGATAAAGGCTGGCTAGTGCTAAAGGGTCAGGAAACGCCCCGACTTTTAAAGCTTGCAGAGAAAGCTGAAAAAATCAGAGTACCATCCAATTCATTAGAAGGCGTTGATATGGGATTGTTTAGTGTTTTAAGGGCTTTAAGACGAGAAAAAGCTGATGAGCAGAATGTACCAGCTTTTATTGTGTTCAGTGATTCAGCATTAAGGGATATGGCTCGAAAAAGACCATCAACGCTTGAAGGCTTTCTTGGTGTAAGCGGTGTAGGACAAAAGAAGCTTGAAACATACGGAGAGGAGTTTATCAGAGCAATCGTGGATTATTGCACCGAGAATTCGGTCGAGATGGATCCAAAAACTCGGCGAACTCGTCATATAATAAAAGATGATGAACGCTATCGTAGAGCATTTTAGTGGAAAAATTCAGACATAAACAGACTATTCTTTGAAAGCTAGCGCGCCAGTAGGGCAGGCTTCGACACATTCAACGGCGACCTTCTGGAGTCCTTCTTCTATGGTGCGGTTGAATGGGACGTCCACTTTCACATTAAAACCACGACCTATAAATGAAAGCCCTAATGGTTCTCTTGCTTTTAAGGCTATCTGAATGCAAAGCCCGCATGATATGCACTTGCCAGATTCGTATATAATATCCTTATGTTGATATTGCTGTTCAAATAGTCTGCGATCACCTTTGTATTTATTTGGGTCTGCACTGTTAATGTCGGAATAATCTCTCAACTTGCAGTTGTCCGCCTTCCGGCAGTCACAGTGGAGACATCGAAGTGACTCAGAATAAGCCTCTTGCTCAGAGAATCCGTTATTTCCGGAAGGCTCAATTCTCTGATATTTGCAGACATTGGCTACAAAACGCTGAAGTTCTACGTCTGTTAATTTTCCTATCCGTGTCGTGAACTGCTTACGGTAGCCTGTTATTGGAACTCCTGATAAATACTGATCAATGGAACTAGCCGCGAGTTTTCCATCGGCGACCGAGCGAATAGCCATGTTAGTCCTTCGACCAAGTGCATTGCCTGCTGCGAATATGCCTTCAATGTTAGTTTGTAAGGTGTTCCTGTCAACTTTGATACTCTTTAGAAACGGATTATCGCTCTGTCCTATGGCTATTAATACCGCATTATAATCTGCCTGCAAGCTTTTTATATCATCAATCTTTGTGTTTAGGTGAAATTCGGCGTCCAGCCTACGTATAACATCTATCTCGGCGTCAAGTGCGGCACGAGGGAGTCTATCCTCTGGAACTGCATACTGCAATGCACCACCGGGCTTTTCGTGGTCGTCAAAGATTGTGCAGGCATAGCCTTTTTGAGGCAGATAATATGCTGCGGACAAACCAGCGGGACCTGCCCCGATAATGGCAACTCTTTTTCCGTTAGCAGACTTACATTGTGGTAGATATTGATGCTCGGATGCTAAATCAACATCAGCCACGTAACGTTTCAACAAGCATATTGATACTGGATTATCGTAGAAACCCCGTCTACATCCTTTCTCACATGGCGCAGGACAGATACGCCCTAGAACTGCCGGAAGTGGTATATCTCTCTTGACGGTGATGATGGCATTTCTAAGATCGCCTTCGATAATCTGGCGAATCATAAGCGATATGTTCATGTTTGCGGGACAGATAGTATGGCATGGAGCAATGCAGTCACCGGTGTGATCGCTTAGTAGCAACTCTAGCGCAGTATGTCTTGCTTCGTGTATCTCGTCGGTCTCGCTTTCGACTACCATACCATCCTCTGCTATGGTAGCACAGGAGGGAATAAGGCGATTTCTGACCTTCACGATGCACACCATACAGGATGTTGAAGGCTGATAGCCTTCCCTGAAGCAAAGTGCTGGTATTTCAATCCCTATTTTTTTAGCGGCATCGAGGATTGTGGATCCTTGCTCGACCTCGACTAATACACCGTCAATTGTCAGTTTTGGCATTCTTTATCCTTAATTCTAATATTCCGAAAAATATGATCTTTTAATCAAAAGTATTGTCTTGGATTTAACTCTATGATATTATAAAATATTGAGGAGAGAATATGTAACATGAATCCAAAAGAGCGCCAAAATCATGAAGAATACATTCGTGTGCTTCGAGAGATGACCCCTGAACAAAGATTGCTCAAAGCTTTTGAACTTTCTGATTTTACAAAACAGCTTTTTATACATGGTCTGCGTAAAAGGTTCCCGGAATTGTCGGAGGCGATTTTAAAAAACTGCTTTTGGAGAGACTTGATAAATGTCACAATAGGAATTACTAAGAATTGAACATTGAAGCATTATGGGAGCATTTAAAGAACGAAGCCAAAATAGTATATTGAGATATGTATGAAAAAGATAGGCAATAGAAGGAGATTGAAGGATTTCTCCTTCAATCTTTGAGTTATCACCAATCTTGATAATCTCTTAGCTTTTCACTTCTGGTGGGATGACGAAGTTTCTTGAGGGCTTTGGCTTCGATCTGACGAACTCGCTCACGAGTGACGTTGAATACGTTGCCAACTTCCTCGAGCGTCCTCTGCTGTCCGTCGCTGATCCCGAAACGCAGGCTGATCACCTGTTCCTCTCGCTTTGAAAGGGTATACAAAGCCTCCTTTACCTGCTTGCATAGCATTCGGAAGACCGCCTCAGTCGCAGGGCATTTTGTATCTTTGTCCTCAATGAAGTCTCCAAGATGCGCGTCCTCGTCATCACCCACTGGTATCTCCAGTGAGATTGGGTCTTGAGCGATGCGCAGGACTTCCCTGATCTTATCAACGGGAAGATTCATCTCTTCGGAAAGTTCCTGATGGGTAGGCTCTCTCCCATTTTTACTGACAAGACCTTTAGAGGTTCGTATCAGCTTATTTATGGTCTCGATCATGTGTACCGGGATTCGTATTGTCCTCGCCTGATCTGCAATTGCACGAGTTATCGCCTGCCGAATCCACCAAGTAGCATAGGTACTGAACTTGTATCCCTTGCGATACTTAAACCTATCAACTGCCTTTATTAATCCGGTATTACCTTCTTGAATCAAGTCGAGGAACGTAAGACCTGAGCTTTTATTTGCATATTTTTTGGCTATGCTGACAACGAGACGTAGATTTGCCTCTACGATCTTTACTTTTGCCCCGTAAGAAAGACTTTCCCCGTGTTTGATCTGATTGACAACCTCCTGTATTTTGTCCTGTGAAAGTCCAGATTCTTTCTCCAGACGATTGATGGCTCTCTTTGCTCTTACTATCCTCATATTATACTCAAAAAGCTTCCCCCATTCATCGTTTTCGGTATAAGGCTGTTGATACACCGCTACTTTACGCACAGCCTGCATAATGTTTTCTGCTGATATTTCAGAAGACTTTTCAATATCCAATATTTCATTCTCGGATTCTAATATTCTTTCAGCTATTGATTTGATGAGGGATGCAATCCTGTTTATAACATCTCTGCATAGATTCAGGTCTTTAACAGTATTAATTATATGCTGTTTATTTGCATTGAGTTGATCCAGAAGAAGCGCCTTTGTCCCTGGGGACAGATTATCTTTGAGTAGTTTCTCCTGAACCGATATTTCATTTTCTACTTCACTGACGTGATTCATCTTGTCCTGTAAGTATTCAAGAGCTTTGAATTCTTTCTCTGTATCCGTTGATCTGCTGAACTCTAGCTCAACTACTTCAGAACACCTGATCTTTCGAGCAATAGCCTTATTACAAAGAGTTTTTACTTCCGATATGGTAATCGGTGCATAAAATATTGCTTGTTTGACTATGTACTGACCTTCTTCAATCTGCTTGGAAAGCTCGATCTCATCCTTTTTGCTGAGTAGAGGCACTCGCCCCATTTCTTTTAAATATAATCTTAAAGTGTTATCAAATCTGGAAACCCTTTCTGAAGATAGGTCGACATCCATTCTGTCATAATCCTCGAGGTCGCTTGAATCGCCAAACTTTTCTGCTTCTTCGACATCATCTATCCCGATAGATTCGAGTTCCTCGACTTCAGAATCATTGAGTAATCCTATATCTAGCTCTTCGAGATCATCCAGAACATCGTCAATTTCGTCTGGCGGGATAACTTCGTCGGGCAATTCGTCGCTAACATCGTCGTAAGAAAGGTAATCCTCTTCTTTACTAATACTTATGAGTTCTTCATCAATTTCGCTTTTCTGTCTCATCGCATTAAGCTTCTCCTAGTTTATAAATCAGGAACCTAGAAGCCAAATATCAAGTTATTAGTAGTTTTCAGATATCAGTTTTGAGTTTTCAGTTGCTGTTGTCGCTGTATTATAAGTTCTTTCTAAACTGAAAACGGTAAACTCAAAACTAAAAACTGCTTTTTAAGCAATGCTCATTAGATAGTTGTGTTTCCTCTTCTTATTTCCATTAGTCGTCGCGCTACTGCAATTTTGTCATCTGCATTTTCTTTTCGAACAGAACGTCTAGCTTCTCGTCCACGAAACTCCATCATTTTTTTCATACACCCATTAAAATTCGCTTCTCCATCAGGCAAAGGACGTTTCTTCATAATTAATCCGGAAACAATATCCCTTGATTCTTTGCTTGTACACCTGTTTATTAAATCTCCAAGCTCTATCCCCCCTCCATTTTTATTCGCCATGCCCCACAGCAATTCTATCAGTTCCGCATGACAAGTGTTGGAAAAATCCTCTTTTGTCAATTGCAAACGTGATTGTGATATAAACTGCGGATATTGGATTAAACACTCAATTAATAATTTTTCAACCGATTCTTTTGCACTTTTTTTCGTAGAAGGTTTTACTGTCGGTTGAGTAGAACGCTCTACATGCTTACCGGATCCCTGTTTGGCAAGCTGTTGCCATATATAATCTTCCTCTACATCTAATCTTTCGGCACATTTTTTAACGTATTCGCTTCTTTCAACCTGATTGCTCATGCTGACAAGAGTTACTACCAGATCGTTTACCGCCTGCTTTTTACCATCAGCGTTATCAATCCCGCTTTGTTTTTGAATTCTGTCTATCTTATACTCAACCAGATCGGATGCACCTAAAAGTAGCTTGCTAAAAGCTTCGGATCCATTCTCACGTATAAAATCATCCGGATCTTTGCCCGAAGGAATAGTCAAAATCCTGACCTTGACGTCACCCTTAACCAGCAGGTTCATACCTCTGGATGTAGCGTCTGTTCCAGCCCTGTCGGAATCATAAGCAATCACAACTTCTTCTGTATAGCGCTTGAGCAACTTCACGTGAGTTTCTGTAAGAGACGTACCTAGTGATGCTATCACATTGAGAACGCCGGACTGAAAGCAAGCGATGGCATCCATATATCCCTCGACAAGCACTGCATATTCTTCTTTTTGGATTGCTCTCTGTGCTAAATTCAGATTATACAGAGTTCTACTCTTGTTGTAAAGAGGAGTTTCAGGAGAATTTATATATTTTGCATCAGATTCATTTGCTTCGAGGATACGTCCTCCAAATGCTATTGCCTCACCTTTGGTATCAAATATCGGGAACATGACGCGCCCACGAAATCTATCGTAATGATTTCCCTGCTTTTTCCCTTCTAATATGAATCCGCCCTGTAAGACAGTTTGTGGAGAAAAACCTGCATTTTTGCTTGCCTTCAGAAAGTCATCCCAACTCGAAAGAGAGAATCCAAGTTTGAAACTAATAATTGTATTATCATTAATACCACGTTTTTTCAGATATGTCAAGGCTGTATTGCCTGCTGGCGAATTTAAAAGTAATTTATGATAATAATCTACCGCAAATTTATTAAGATTTTTAAGATCATCTTTAAGTTGAGTGGATGCTTTTTCTTCCTGTGACGCTTCAGATAGTGCGACCCCGCACCTTGTCGCAAGCGCCTTCACTGCTTCTGGATAGGTCATTTTCTGATATTTCATCACGAAGGTAAAAACATCGCCAGCGGCATTGCAAGACCAGCATTTAAACATCTGTCGTTCACGGCTGACGTAAAAAGATGGATTTTTGTCATCGTGGAATGGGCAGAGACCTATAAAGTTTTTTCCCTGCTGTTTGAGTGGCACATGCTCCGTTATTACGTCCACGATGTCACAGCGGCTTTTAATCTCTTCTTTTATGTTATCTGTGATAGTTCCTGCCGGCAAATCAGTTCTCCAGTTGAATTATATTGAATATTCCATCGAATTTTCTAAAGTATCCATTATAACAGATGACTCAGTTTTGATCCTATCATATTCATCTTTTGTATAGCAGATATAGTCCACATGCTTTGAAAATGGCACTTTTCTGAGTATTAACGGCATTCGTTTCAAGAATGGAATATTCTTAAAATAAGGTGAAATAACTATAATGTCAATATCAGAGTTTTTATTTGCAGTGCCTTTGACCCTTGAACCAAAGAAAATAATCTTTTCTGGTTCAAATTCTTCGATAAGCTTTGGCAATGCTTCATTTTGAAACTTTTTAATTAATGGATCAGTCATTTTCTTCCTCCAATAAAGATCGGTATAATTCAATTAGCTTTTTGAATACCTTTTTTGCTATCTCTACTTTTTCTTTCGCAATTTCTTCATTATATTCTTCGTATGGAATATGATCACCTACGTCAGGATACCTAGAAAATGTATAATCAACTGTCAATTCATATATAGAATCAATTATTTCACTGTCTAATTTTAGGTCTATTGCTAACTCGTCAATGTAATGGGTTTTGGGAATTTTCTCTCCTCTGAAAGCAAAAATAGCTTTAAGTAATTTTTCTATTGACTGATGTGAAAGAAAAGCAGATACATCATATCCACCAATGCTGATAACTTTTTCAGCAATTTCAAGATCATGTAATGCTTGTTTAAGCCATTTGATTGCAATCTTCTTCTTCATTTTTACTTTTATATTTTTTCCAAAATTATTTCGCTGAACCTTCTGAAATCATCAGTATTGTAAGTTACAAGTCGCTTTATACCGTATGTAATCATAACAGCAACAATATTAGCATCATGAATAGATTTACCTTGTATTTGATACTTTTGTATTAAGTTATATAAATATGAAAATGTTTCTTTGGTCTCTTCAAGCAAAGTAAACACAGATAATAGGGCATTCAATTCGAGTAGTGCTTCATCAAGGGTGAATCTTTGTTCAAAAATACTGCTACGAGTTAGACTTACCAAGTATTCACGTATGATTTGTGATGTAATACACAATTCATATCCTTCAGTAAAAAGCTTATTTAAACACTGTCTGGCTTCTTGATACCAGGGGTTTGATTCAACTGTAATATAAACTAAGACATTGGTATCAACCATACGCAGTTTACCTTCCATTATCGTCATAAATCTCCTCTCGACGTAATGATCCACCTAGATATCGTCCTCCATGTAAGGATGGTAATGTCAAAGGAGAAAGATTTTTCCTGACGTTTTGATTTTTATCATAAATTAAAATTACCTCTACATCACCTTCCGGTAAATTAGACGGATGTTCTTTAATTTCTATCTTTTGGTCAGGTCCTATATAACCTTTAAGTTTAATTGCTTGTAAGGTTGTCTCAGAATTACTCATGTTCAACATCCCTTCTTCTTTTATTTTGTCTGTAATGAATCCATCTGTATCGTAACACTAATTTCATTTGGAAGCAACAATTGATGTGCAGATACGTTCAAAAATTCTACACTGACAGGTTCTCCATTTTCGCCATAACTGACTATAACTCCGCCTGGTTCCTCAATTGCATCCACAGGCGGGTCGTCACGAAGAAGCAATAGCATAACATCAGCTTTAGGATCGTACCGTATTTTCATTTTATTTATTCTTTCAGTATCTATCTACATATTTTTAACGAATTACAACTATTTTACGCGTTGCTAAAAAGTTCCCAGTAGAAAGCGTATAAAAATACACTCCACTTGAAACTTCTTCACCATCTTTGTTTTTTCCATCCCAATATGCAGCTTTATCTCTATCGTAATATGAACCAGCGGGCATCATTCCCAATTTTAGTTCCTTGACTAATTTACCCTTAATATCTTGGATTTTGATTGTAACTTCGGCACTTTTTTCCAACTGGTATGGTATCCATGTTCCCGCATTACATGGGTTTGGATAATTCTGGCATAGTATAAAAGCTAGATTGTCCTTATAACGACCGTCTTTTAACGTCCCCCAAATTGTTGCGACCTTATCCTTTGATTCCACAGCGTGACTAGAGCGAAAAGCTGGATCAAACAATCGCAAGATGATTCCATACTGACCAACAATGTATATGCTGGAATCACCATCAAAACAAACTTCAGCGAAATGGTTATTAACATTAGAATCCTGTAATTTCCAATCTTCTCCACCGTTTTGGGTATAAAGGATCGTACCATTCGATCCGACTGCCCAACCTTCATTTTCAGATATGAAGCATACTGATGTGAGTTCATGTTTGCTATTATATTGGACTTGCCATTTTTTACCACCGTTATCTGTATACAGTATGATCCCTGTATTCAAAAAGTTATCTTCAAGCCCTACCGCCCAACCCTTTTCAGGATCTATTAAGTCTACATCATTTAGACGTATAATATGGGGGAAAACAACCATGTTCCAGTTTACACCAGCATCCTTAGTATGAAGTATCACACCATTCAACCCCTGCATTCCCACTACACAGCCTTCTTGATGAGATATGAAATCTAACCCAAAAAGGTCTGTTCTTCCCTCAACTGATCTATCCAACCAATTTCTTCCGCCATTAGTAGTTGTCAATATTCGATCACGTCCCACAACCCATCCGATATCCTGATCTAGAAAATTCATTGCGTACATTTCTTGATCTTCTACCAAAGGAAGTTTCTCTTCAAAAAAGCTATTTCCACCATCATTGGTACGAAACAAAGAATATCTTGATAGAATCCACCCGTTTTCTGAATCAACAAAATCCACACCCTCGATTATGTCCATCTTACCATCTTTCTGCTGATCAGACCATGTTTCTCCATCATCCTGTGTATGTAGAATGTTCCAATTTCCGACTGTCCAGCCATTTTTTGAATCAACGAAATCTACATCTGATAGATCACCACTGAGTTCAATTTGTAATTTCCACGCAACTCCATCAGTTGTGTGTAGTAACCCAGCATGATCTCCAACTGCCCAACCCAGAGATGGATTGACGAAATATACAGAATTCAACCTAGTGTTTATATTAAGACTTACACGGTCCACCCGGTCCCAAGTATTTCCACCATCTTTAGTATATAAGAGATGAGCCTTGCCCATATTACACGCTATCCATCCCTGTTTATTGTTAAGGAAGTAGACTTTCTTTAGAAACCAATTAAACAAAATATTGTTTTCATTGGCTTCGTTTATTCCATCTGTTTGCGGGTTCCATGTAACTCCGCCATCATTAGTATGAAGGATCGTATTGCCAACTAACCAACCAGATTTAGAGTCAACAAAATAAAGGTCGTAAATTCTTACTCCGGGGAAACTTGCTTGTTCTTTCCAAGTGTTACCACCATCAAAAGTATGAAAGATAATATCTTTATTATCTACATTTGAGTAACCGATTGTCCAGCCTTCCATTGAATTAACGAAGTCAACACCTGAGAACGTAATATCATCAGCCTTAAGCTGTATTTTCCAGCTATTGCCACTGTCACTGGTACGCAAGATAATCCCACTCATTTTATTTCTATTTTCATCGTAAGCGAAGCCTGCAACCCAACCATCATCAGCATTTACAAAATCTATGTCTTCAAGATACTCAAGGTCAATCCTACGCTGGTGTTTCCACGTCATGCCGTTATCTTCCGTATGCAGAATAATACTACTTACCCTTACACCAATACCGACGGGGCCACCAATCACCCATCCTTTCTGTACATCGTTGAAGTAGGCTCTTGTAAAATTATAGGTTTTGTCAAGATTGACATCCTGATTTATCCATGTGGTGCCGCCATCCTCGGTGTATGCAATGGTTGCATTATTGCCAACAATCCAACCTACGTTTTCGTTGATAAAATATACATCATTGAAATCAGCATTCAGTTCATTTTGTCTTACAATTTCCCAATCCGCAGAAAAAGTATTGTCAATCAGAAAAAAGATGGACAAGTAAAGTATAAATATTATTAAAAAAAATTGCTTTTTAGACTTACAGAATGTCATTTTATTAACATCCTTTAGTTTTAGCTCATAACAAACCACAAAGATATGTAAAAAATAATGAGATTCTCAATTTCTTTCTCAACTTATCTTAGTTGTACCACAGTCACGCCATGACCGCCTTCGTTTGGAGGCGCTGGATTGAATTTTGCTACGTGAGGGTGTTCGCTCAATAGGTTCGATACAGCCTCTCGCAATGCCCCTGTCCCAATACCATGTATTATTGATATTGACGATAAGCCTGCGATAGATGCGTCATCAAGGAATTTGTCAGCTTTCTCAATAGCTTCTTGAGCCCTTAATCCTCGAATGTTCAGGGTGCTTGATATACCAGACAGTTTTGTGTGCTGTAAATTTACTATGTTGGACCTGGATGAATCCACTTTCTTTTCGGATGGTTTCTGGATAAGGATTTCAGAAAGTGAAACGTTGATTTTTGCATTACCAGCTACTACTTGTACCACATCCTTTGCATCGGGAAGGGCGGATAAAACTCCGTAGCATTGCAGGCTTCGTACGTATACCGCATCACCGATTTTCAATTCATCACGGTTTGGCTTTCTGCCTTCCCTGATGATCTTGCTTTCCGGCGATTCGATATGGGAAGTGCGCTGGATCGCCTCTGTAATCTCGTCACGGGCTTTTATCAAAGTTCCTTGTGTACGGCGGACACTTTCAGTAGATGCCTTTTCCTTTTGAATTTCTGCAATAACGCTCTCTGCCAGATTTTTGGCTTTTTGAATGATCTTCGATGCCTCATTAAGGGCTTCTCTCTCTATATCTTTTCTCTTGCCCTTCAACTGGCTCAGGAGTTGCTCTTGCTCCAGTTGTATTTTAGACGCCGAAAGTGCTTTCTCATCAGCCTCCCGCTTACGTTCTTCAAGATCGCGCTGCATTTCCTCAACAGTCTGGAGTAAGTCGGTTATCTGTACGTTCTGTGGGCTAAGATAACTCCTCGCCATATCTATTATCTCTTTAGACAACCCTAATCTGTCTGCTATTTTGAGAGCGTTGCTACTGCCGGGCATCCCTATTCTTAACTCGTAAGCCGGTTTGAGAGTTATCAGGTCAAAAGAGACAGATGCGTTTTCCATGCCCTCCTGCGAATGGACATGAGCCTTCAACGAATCGTGATGAGTCGTAGCGATTGTCCTAACACCTTTAGAATGAAGATAATCCAGCATCGCCATGCCAAGAGCAGCGCCTTCAGATGGCTCCGTTCCTGCGCCAAGTTCATCAAGCAAAACGAGAGACGAATCGTCCAACCGATTCATGATCCTTATAACTCTGGTTATATGAGAAGAAAAAGTGCTAAGATTTTGTTCGATGCTCTGCTCATCGCCAATGTCCGCAAAAACCTCATTGAAAACTGCCATCTGACTTCCTTCGCCTGCTGGAACGTGCAGACCTGTCTGCATCATGAGCGTCAATAAACCGATGGTCTTTAGTGCTACGGTTTTTCCACCTGTGTTTGGTCCGGTAATAACAAGCGTATCAAAGTCATCTCCAATGTGAAAATCAATAGGAACAATCTTTTCAGGGGTATTGGATTCCTGTTTATCGAAAAACCTTGCTCTCTCGTTGATCTTCATCTGTAAGATTGGATGTCGGGCTTGCGTAAGTTTAATGTAGCCACGATCATTAAGCTCTGGTCTTGTTGTCACAAGCTTCAGGCAAAATATTGCCTTAGCATTTATCAAATCTAGTTCTGACAGAATTTGTACCGTCATCTCAAGTTCAGGTAAAACTTGATGTACTCTATCTGTCAAATCCTTCAGTATCCTTCTTATCTCTCTTAATTCATCGCTAATTAATTCGTGTAGTTGGTTATTTAGTTCAACGACCTGAGTAGGCTCTATAAATGCTGTTACCCCGCTAGCCGACCTTCCCTGAATAACGCCCGGCACGGTTGCTCTAAGGTTTTGCTTAACAGGAATGACGTATCTATCGTTCCGAATGGTGATCAAGTCTTCCTGAATAGCAGTTTGATACTGTGCGGAACGCATGATGTTTCCTAATGATCTTGTTATTTTATCTCTTACAGTCACAATCTGTCTTCGGATCCTGTGTAGTTCCGGGCTTGCGCTGTCAAGTATTTCACCATCGGGGTCTATGCAGTTATTTATTGCCTCTTCCAGAGTAGAAAAAACGTGCAGATTCTCAATAATCTCATAAATAAGAGGATACTTTTCAGCCAAATCTCTAGCGAAGGACTTCATATTTCTAGCAACTCTGGCTGTGGACGCAACTTTCAGAAGTTCCTCCGTTTCCAGAATTGTTCCTATCACTGATGCCTTCTTTAGTATTGGTCGAATATCATGCAATCCTGTCAGCGGGAGCCCGCCTTCGATAGTGTTGATCATTTTACACTCGCCACAAATATTCAGCATCCGTTCGATCTGATATACCTCTGTAACAGGTTTCAGGCTATCCGCCAGAGACTTACCAAGCTCTGAAACAGTATGTCGTGCTATTGACTCTTTTATTTTATCAAATTCTAGTGTTTGTTCAATTTCTGTGTTCATAATATTCTCATCATCTATCTTTTACTTTACAGATAATCTAGATACAGATGATTTGCCAAAATTTGGAAACCCTTTACTAGCTGAAGTAGTGTTCATATTTTCAAATAAATAATCATCTATTAAGGTGTTACCAATTCTATTATACGCTATATCATAATATTCTTGAGCAATTTCTATTCCAATGAAATTTCTATTTAACTTTTTAGCAACAACTCCTGTTGTGCCAGAACCCATAAACGGATCTAATACTGTGTCTTTTTCTTTACATCCAATTAATAAAATCCTTTCCAGAAGTCTTTCAGGTTTTTCAGTAGGATGTATAGTTTTGTGTTTCTCAGCATTAATCTCCCAAAGATTTCTCATTTGTTTACCGTCATTCAAAGATTTTGCTTTTTCATAATCGAAAAAGTATTTTTTGGACTTGCTAGCCAGCCATATTAATTCTGTTGACGGTGCAAAGCGATTGTTAGAAAGTAAAGGAGTGGCATTTCTTTTAAACCATATAATATCATTAATTATCCAAAGATTTAGCTTTTTTAAAATCACTCCAATAGATGGATGATTGTGCAATGTTCCCGAAATCCATATAGTTCCATGATCTTTTAAAACTCTGACACATAGTTTTATCCATTCCTCATTAAACGCATGAATGTCTTTTATGACGTCCCATTCTCCTTTGTCACATTTTGCAATCCTTCCATTTTTAGTTGTTAAATGATTCTCACCAGACAAGTTATAAGGGGGGTCTGCAAAGATTAAGTCTACACTTTTTTCTGGTATATCTTTTAGGAGTTTTACGCAATCTCCATGAATCAACTTAATATTAGACATCTATATTATCTCCATAAAAAATAGCCGTTCTTCAGCTATATGAACATAAACTGGATCTTTTTCAATTCCAATCCAACCTCTATTCAATCTTTTTGCAACCAATCCTGTAGTTCCCGTACCAAAAAAAGGGTCTAATACCAAGTCATCTTTATTAGATGAGGCTAATATTATTAACTCAATCAATTTTTCGGGTTTTTGTGCTGGATGAATTGCACGCCCATTCGAGCCTTTTATTCTTTCAACACCTTGCAATATTGGCAGTTCAATGAAATCCAAGAAATCACGCATTTGCTTAGATTCTCCATCTTTCGTTCTTCTCGGATTGAACTTTTTTACATCCTCATAATTAAAAACCCAATTTTTACCTTTGACAAACCAACAGACGTATTCTGTTGAGTGAGTAAATGTTCTTTTTGTTATATTAGGCATTGCATTAGTTTTGTACCATGTTAAGATATTGTTTAGTTTTAATCCTAACTTTTTTCCAATGAATATTAACTCCCCAATATTATGTTGTGTGCATGATACATAAAGGCTACCATTAGGTTTCAAAACTAAAATAGAAGCATTTAACCATTGTTCGCTAAAACTCAAATATTCCTCATAATTGAACGTATCCCAATCTTCGTTAATCTTATAAAACGCTCCTCCTGTCTTGTTATTTTCGAGATTCAATGATTTTCCTGAAATATTATAGGGTGGATCGGCATAGATCAAGGAAACAGAATCTTTTTCAATCATACGACTTAAAATTTCAATACAATCTCCCTCGTATATTTGATTAATTTTCATAATGCCAACATTTCTCTTTTCCAATTATCAATTGTGATAGGTATAGATAATAACCAATCGGTATGACCTTTAACAATATCAGTTTGCTCAATTACTTTTTTGTATAAGTTTTCTAGGTCTAAATGATTAAGACGTTTTCCTTTATTAATGAGTAATAGGAGAGTTTCAAGGAGAAATGAAAAATACTCGGTAGTCAATGGAACAATAAACTGTTTGGTTCCATCATAGCCATGCTTTATTGATGTCCAGAAGTGGTATAACGTATCAACGTGGATTTTGGGGGCAATAAATAGACAATAACTTTTCAAATCACGATTTTTTGTCTCAAATTCTCGCAAATGTCTCATTACAGGTTGGGTTTCACGGATCCATTGAAAATTTGACGTATCTAATGTAACCTCACAGATAATATTATAGGATTTATAGAAACATTCGATATCCGGTTTATTACCGGGAGAATGGCTTATTGGTTCTCCATTATCATCTACTGGATAATTGGGTTTAAGCCTAATTTCATCATTGATAATTTGCAGTGATTCTGCTAAAAGCTTTTCAAACTGTTCTGGAGCAAGCTTTCTTATATCTTTACGAGATTTCAAAACAGTTATTATCTCTTTAAGTCTCTGTTCATTATTGACGATTGAAGCCTTTTTAATCCTATTTAATAAGTCTAGATTGATTTGTCTTAGTAAATTAATAAATTTGTTTATATCATTCCTATTTAAAGCCTTATAATCAGTTTTAAGCGTTAATAATTCATTACTAGATAAGCTTGTATTACTTGACTGTGATAGATCGAAAATAGTCTTAACTAACGATTGTGCTATGTCTCTCAAATTCTTCTCATCTTCAGATGGAAGTTTAGGTAAAGAAATGTCTGAAATATAGTTTATATAATCTCGATTAGTGCCAAAAGAAATTGATTGACCACTATATTGCTTCAATAATTGCTCTATCTCGACCTTTCTTATAGGTTCAAGGTCTATTCTCCAATCTGCTCCAAAATTATCAGTTGAGACTTTGAAATATCTTGTTAAACGGAAATAACGCATTATGTTATCTCCATACTCAAAAAAATTCTTGATTTGATTCTCAGTTAAGTCTTGCTTTTTATAAAAATGCCTTGCGAAATGATCTATAAACGTTTCTTTGTCTTTTGCTTTTCTATATTCCTTAATTCTTTCGGTATAATCCGCAATCAATTTATAATTAATCAATGCTGGAATAAATAAACAAAATTCAGTTTTTGTTAAACCTTTTTCATCAGACTCTTGGTTTATCTTATTCACCAAGTGCATAGCGGCAATAAAAGGAACTACGTCAAAGCCATATTTCTCAGAAAAATCTGAACTCCAAGGATTAGGAAATTGGACTTTTAGAAGGGATTTGAAAAAAACATAACCAATATCATAATCTCCTGAAAGGAATTGATTTCCTAGTTGAGTTATTACTATCTTATCTTCGGTTTCTCTTGCAATAGAGAATCCCATTTTATTCAATGGGTTTACTGATTGTCTTCCTCGCATCGGTGGGTCTTCATAATCTTGATAATAGAAAATCTCTGTGGCAACTTCATAAGGAATTTCAGACTGTAAATCCTCATAATACTTTCTATATTTATCCTGGATAGTTTCGGGCTTATAATATCTATTCTGTATTAGCAATATTTGATACCTTATCTGGTTTTCGGTAGTAAATGGTTTACCTTCCAAGAGTTTTAATACTTTGAGAAAGTTTCTTAGTCTTTCTGGATTTCTTACTGTTGTAGATATTGACCATGGTTTCAATATACATTCACCTCTAAATCTGGTATCGGAAATATCCTATGTTTTCAAAAGGAGATTAAAACTCAGCATTAAGTTTATCAGGATGGGAAGAAACAAAGCATTGTCAATGATTGTCTGTGTATTAATTTTCTCAGTAGCAGATACTGAAGATTATATTCGTCTGTAAGATATTATACTTGTGGTTACTGTGATTGTCAAGGCGATGAATTGCGTCCCAAGCATAATATTTTTTATGTTCTTTGTGCCTATGTGACTTGGTGTTTGGCTTTCTGCGACACCAAATTCATGCTTGGTCTATTAACTGTAATTCGGAAAGGTAATAAACTTATGTTTATGACAAACAGTCTAAATAGACATGAGAGAATTACAGATAATATATCAGAATCAAGAAAAAATAATCAAAAAACTTAACACTGGTGATGTAGAT
>Ga0315282_10002466_pt1 | contig 34012 bp, 41 predicted proteins | sample YL17G07_20_MG_FD_203693 | JGI IMG/M metagenome (GOLD analysis project Ga0315282, IMG submission 203693) | Sediment microbial communities from Yellowstone Lake, YNP, Wyoming, USA - YL17G07_20 | ecosystem: Environmental > Aquatic > Freshwater > Lake > Sediment | place: USA: Wyoming | collected...
GACAATGCTATTGACTTTCACATGGGTAGCTAGTATACTATTATAGGATGAGAATTCAACATTGGATAGACTCCAATGAGTTTTCTTATTCTTTCTGTTTTATTGTTTCTCTGTTCTTTGACATTAGCTTTAGGGGCTGACTAGAGCGTATAGGTCTAGTCGTAAGAGCTAATCCTAAACGAAACATGTACTCGATGATTCCTGTGAGTAAAATCATGGGATAATCGATAATGTGCTTCTGCTTAAGCCAGAAAGATAAGGCGTTTTTCATTGAACCAAACTCTTTCAAACTTTTTGGTTAGATGTTAAAAGGTGAATACATCTTTTAACATTATTAATGAAAAAGATAGCATTAACTACTGTCATGCGAGTTTCCCTTCGAGCATACGTTTGACGTTATCAATAGAGAGCACCCGTTGCTCTTTAGTATCGCTCTCGAAAACCAAAGAGAGACGACTAAGATTTAGGAAGCGGAAGAACTTAAACTGCACACCCTCCCGCTCACTGAGTATCTCAGCTACTCTTTCCGCCTGCAGCAAACTAATCGTGTTAGGCTGCTGCATTGATGGGCACCCGTTTGGATACGAGACGGAACGGGACGCCAGGCTCGTTAGCACGGTAGCACTTGAGTTGGGCTCGTGCTTCACGACGTGTGACCTCGGTGGTGACACACTCCCAGCCGTGTTTATAGAATCCCTGGATCTCGAATTCGTCTTCGGTCTTGCGTTTATAGGCCATAATGATCACTCCTTTGCTTTAGTTTCACAGATACTCGCGGCTTCACTGTAGTCTCGGGGACTCGATAGGAAAGCGATCTGCTCTGCGAACATCCGAGTAATCGGGTGCTGGTTGATCCAGTCAGTCCCGTGTCCAAATACCCGAGCTTCATACTGGAGCTTGTCGATTATCCGATCGAAAGTGTGTATCACCGCCCCCAGATTACAGGCACACTGGACAGCGGTAGCGGCGGCGTAGTCATCTTTGCTCAACGTCTGCCCCTCGTGATCCACATTGTTAGGATCCACCCGACACCCGTAGTGTACGGCGTCGTGCTTTACTATGGCGTCATCAAAGAAAGAGGGCGACACATAGTATCCCCCAGCTTTCTGCTCGACAGGCGCTCCCGCGGGGATATCGATCGCCCCGGGGATGCACGAGCACGAGCGATTCCACTGGAAAGCTGCCTTGACACTCATGTGCTTCATGGTATGAATCCTTTCAAATATGGAGGGATTTATGCGATAGGGATTTAAGCGATGTCGAGGACGTTCAGCAGCTCATTAGCCTCATCCACGTAGCTCGTGCCGTCGTGGATGTCGAGCATTTTCAACAATCCCCACGCTTTTAGCGTCAAAGGATGCGGTGCACCATAGATTTTCGCCTGATCATAGGACCACACGATAGAAGACAGGAGCATGTCATACACTCCTATCCCCTCAGTGTTGGCTCCCACTGCTGAGAGCACTTTCGCCGCTCTGTCTAGCCAGGGCTGAGGCAATGCGCAATCGTACGTCTTAAGCTTCAATAACTTCGCTGCCTGGTCTTTCGTCAGATGATGGGGGACCATCATGATGTTGGGCATAGTCACCTCCGGTTTAAATAGTTTAGGAAGTCCATGACATCTTCTGTCTTGTAGAGAGTGATACAGAGATCGCTTATGTCTCCTGACCCGATCACTGTCTTTCTGTCAGGACGTCCATTGATCAAAGACTTGAGATATTTGAAATTCTCAAGCTCTTGTTGACGTGCGGTGATCTCTGCGGGCTTGAATGACTGACCAGCATAGGACGGGACGGAGTACAGCTCCTCATCGTCATCGGATCCGGGATACGGCATAGGTCCTCCTAGTTATGCGTACACTCTCACGGTGTTTCTGAGCGACTGCCCGTCCCAGTGGCAGCTATGACTGCCGTAGTTGGTGACAACAAACTTGTTGTTGTACCAGTACCCTTCGGCGGACCATACGATATTGCCAGAGATATCGTCCCCGGTCAGCTCCTGGGATCCAAAGGACTGGATCTTCTGGGCGCTCTGGATCTCATTACGGATTCGAGCGGGGAGAGAGGACAGGTTCTGGATGTGCGAGGACTGATACGAACACTCTTGTGCTTGTAGGACAGCGACCATGAGAGACCTCCTGTATGTGAATGTGTGATCTGATCAATTCCAGGTGACGTCGAAGGGCTTTACGCCCTCAGGGATCGACACGCCCTGTCGCATCAAAAGCTCGAGGGTATCGCGACCGGAGGCGCACCCTACGTTCTCATCCCATTCGTTGACACGAATGAAATCGAACGCAGGTCCGGTGAGCTTGCCCCATCCGAACACATCGAAACTACTCAGACAGTGAAGGTCACTGTCCTCATAGAGCTTATCGTACCACGCGTCATCGTTCATGGTAGATCTCAGATCTATCAAAGCCTTGAGACGTGCCGCCGTGCCCTCGGGGACACCTGCCAGTATCTCAAGAACATCGTCTGCCACGCCAACAGGATAGAGCCTGACGCCCATGAGAGACCTCCCGTATGTGGTGTGTGATAGACCCTTTATAGCGTGCTGAGAATGGCTAGAGCATAGGACCGCGGTAATCGTAGAGAGCCTCGATGACTGCAGCCTGATCGGCGCGGTCATCGGTGTCTACGACGATCTCAGTCCATCCGTCCGAACCCTCACCAATGATGGCGTGGAAAATCCCACGGTGAGTGGCCACATCGCTGTAGCTGTGGGGCAGTCTCATGACCTCAGCAAGAGTATCCACACCGAGGTCGTCGACATTCGGTGTAGCCTCCGTGAGACCGTAGATCGAAACCTTGATCACTGTAGCGTCGATGCACATAGCCTCTCCTTATCGTAACAGGGAACCCTCTGCGCCTGCACACTATGTGCAGCCCACGACTTGGGACGTGGTGTGTCGCATTAGACCCTCCATATTCTTTTCAAATATGGAAGGATTTTGACGGTCAGTTCTTTTTAACGGTAGTTGGGGCGACCTCGTGCTGGACATCAGACACGAGACCGACTGCCGTGCCCTTGGAGTTCTGCACGAATTCCACGCACCGGTCGACCACGCGATCGCACACGCGGTTGGTCGGGGAGTGCTTGCTGTTCAGGAACGCACCAGCTAGCAGGAGCCCGACCACAATCAGGATACCTTTGACCATGACACTACCTCTTACAGGATAAAGGTGAGAGAGATGACAGGAATCCCTCCATATTTGAAAGGATTCCTGTCGTTTGCACTAGCCGCGCAGCATCTCAATCTGTCGACGAGCTGCTCGCATGTCACCCTGCAGGCTCTCGGAGAGCATGAGGGATTCGATCTGCGCTATCTTCTGCTGCGCCCGGAGACGCCGCCGGAGATAGGTCGCCTTCCTGAGCATGGAATTACCAGCAATCGCCATCTTCTCCTGCAAGGCAATCAAAGAACGCATGCGTACCTCCAAAGCTCCCCTATTTGTATGGAGACCCAGCGCACGGGGAGGTTGTGTGCTGGGATCTAAAGAGTTAGCCGAGGACGGGGATGGAATGAATCACAGCAGACACCGCGGAGGTCACGAAATGCCCCGCGAGTATCACCAGTCGACAGGCGACCACGATCAGCCAAGCACTGAACGCGACCGTCGATACACCCACGTAGATGCGGGCGTACTTCTGAGTTTTCTTAGACGTTGCCATAGCCGCTCTCCTTTATCTCACGTACTGTACGCCGAGCCCGACGCATATCGAACGCATGACTGGCATTGATGCGCCAGTCTTTACGGCAGGCAGTCCCCGCTTTTCTCGATTTGTGCGCCCGCTGCTCGAAACGAGCAGAGTCTGTTAGGTTGTAGAGATCGCCTCCGTTAGCAGCTAGGAGCGACCGGCGCATTGACATCGATACAGGCAGTGCCTCCAACACGGCTATGTCTTTCATGATGTCTCCCCGTTGTAGATATAAAGAAAGGGCAAGGGATGTGTAGTCCCTCGCCCTTGTGTTCGCAGGAACAGGAATCATCTTTTACGCGATGATCGCAGCGAGCTCCTCGAACGAGTTCACCTTGATCTCATCACGCTTCACCGCAACCTTTTTGACCTTGGAGGGCTTCTTGAGCCACTTCGTAGGTAGCGATGTTACCGTCGCCTCAGGCTCGATCACCGCGACCTTACGGGCCGCCAGCGCCGCCTCCGTCGCAACACGTGCCGCCTCGACTGCCGCCTCGCGGGCGACCCGCTCCGCCTCTACTTTCGCTTTGTAAGCGGCGCGGTCGGACTCACGGAGGGCGAGCTCTTCCTTCATGACGGCGATCACGGAGTCGATCCGGCGCACGTCATCCCCGTGTTTCGTAGCCTGCACCTGCAGGCTGTTGCGCTCCGCCTGCAGTTCCTTTAGTGCCGGGCCGTACGTGGTCCGAGTCTTGGCGGCGATCCGACCGACCTTGACCATAATGTGGTCAAGGTTAATCTCGTACGCGTCCGCGAGACCGGCGATGCGCTTGCCGTGATAGTTGATGTCCGTATCCCCGAACTCCAGCGAGGACGGGCAGGACACCCGGGCGAACTCGCCCACGGGGCGGATCTGTATCGCGAGCGCCTTGAGGTCCCCCGAGGCGATTGCGGCATTGATCGTCGCCATCTTCACGGCATTTGCCTTGGCAATTGCCGTTTTCGCGGCGTCTTCGGTCGCAATGTCACGGAGGTTCTCGAAGACGAGCGCGGACATGGTCGTATTGATACCCATTATGGTATCTCCTTATCACCCCTATATGTAATTAGAGCCTATCACGCGGGGCGTAGTCGTGATAGGCTCTGTCGGCACGAGTTGTTACGTCCTCATGCCACGGACGTCCAATGGGGACCCCATAGAGAGACCAGCTATGGACGCACTAGCCTTAACCCTCGCTAGTTCGTTCGCTGTTTAAGGTCTCTATAAAAACCCGGTTGCCCCTTAGTTATAGGTTATGTGTCTATCAGCGACCAGAGTCACTACTAGGCACATATTGCCTATATTCAGAGTTTCACGACGGGCGACCGAGTATAGGGAAGCAAGCGGTTTTTTCTCTCGCTTGTTTCTCTCTCCCTATATACTCTATCCAAAATAGGAAAGCTATATTTCATTTTCAAGCGAGAGAAGCAAGCGATTTTTTCTCTCGCTTACTTCTCTCTCCCTATATACTCTAGCGAAAGTAGGAAAGCTATATTTCATTTTCAAGCGAGAGAAGCAAGCGATTTTTTCTCTCGCTTGTTTCTCTCTCCCTATATACTCTATCCAAAATAGGAAAGCTATATTTCATTTTCAAGCGAGAGAAGCAAGCGATTTTTTCTCTCGCTTGTTTCTCTCTCCCTATATACTCTATCCAAAATAGGAAAGCTATATTTCATTTTCAAGAAGCATTTTCGTAAAAAAGCTATATAGGCATTTTTTGCCTACCCACCGTCCCAGTCGTGTTTGAGGATCGTAGGAAATTTATCCAATTTTCAATTTTGAAATGCCGATTTTGGCCCTCGCCCCGTAGGGGCACAGACCTCTCGCACAGCTCTTGAGCACGCATAGTGATGGGTTTATACAAGTCTCACGATATACCTGATAACGGACGATTCATATGACTCTATAGCACGTACCCAGACACGGTACATACAGCTCTCTCTGTCTATAGCGTGTCCCTGACCATCATACACACCTTTTAAAATTTGTAAAACTCCATAGATTTCAAAAAGGTATCCATATGGGTATAGAATGGTAAAGAGCAAGCAAGTCTGTATTAACCATATAGACAGGGTCAGTTCTTTATAGCTTATTAGGCAGGATTATTTTACCTTTATTTCACATAACCTTTTAATATGTATGTGTATATAGATTTCATTCTGAGAGAGGGGTTTTATTATTATGTTTAATCTGGGTCAGATGAAGATAGCAGCTATACAGCTATACGGTGATTTTATGACAAAAGTGGCTGCTACAGAGGAGGAGGGGTATAGGAGGTACCGTGGATTAATGGATTTTCTTGGGGGTATTGGTGAGGATACGTCTGAGGGTGTCCCTGTAGAGAAAACGGGGGCTGAAGAGGACTACAAAGAGCAGTATGAGCGTGAGAAGGAGCGTGGCAAGGGTAGGGCACGTATTGGGGATACGTATGCGCAGTGGTTTATGGACTTATTAGAGGATTTTTTACCGGGGGGATATTTGAGTGATCCCAAGAAGACGCGTGGGATGTATGGGGATGAGGGTATACATTCTTTGGTAAAAAAATTTCATAGTATGGCGCATGATGGATTTGAAGAATTACTGCCTAAAATGATGTCTGAGAAATTAAGTGCTGATAAAAGAATGGATTTTCTACCATCGGAGATAGTATTTAACGATGAGCTTATAAATGATACGGTGACGGATGCTATAAAGTATTTCCAGAAGCATCCGGAGGAGATACAGAAAGGTTTAGTGAGGGCATATTCTACTAAATTCAAAGGTGAGGGGGATGAAGAGAGTAAAAATCTTGGGGTAGCGCAGGCATTTTTCCGTCCTCGGATAGATGATGCTTATTTCAGTGAGTTATTGAAAAAGAGTGAGGCTACGGGGGAGGAGCCTGAGTTACGTCGGGGGGCGGTAGATAGTGGGGTATTGGGCAATTTGGAGAGTGCTGCTACATCTAAGAAACCTATACGGTGGCGATGGGTGGGTGTAGATGAGAATGGTATGTTGACGTTTATGATGCCGGAGTTGTATGGGGACAGGAAATTTGTGATAAAATTACCGAGGGATATAGGTACGATACGTCCTGGTGAGTATTCGATGGTGGTGCGTAAAGTTTCTAAATCCGGTGCTATTGTAGAGTTTGCGGATCAGAGGCAGCAGATACAGCGTAGGTATTTGGATCAGGTGAGGGAGCAGGGATTAGGGGTGGATCAGTTAGAGAGTTTCATAGATAATGGTTTCATTAATCAATACAGGACGGTTTTGCGTTCTAAACCTTTAGAGACTTTGATACATGATTTTTCCGGTCATATAGTAGTGAGTGGTAGAAAGATAGAGACTGTAGATGATTTAGCTGGTTTGTCTGGGACTAGTGGGAAAGAGATCCCTAAGGCACGCGGATCGGAGAAGATAGAGAAAATGCGTGGTGAGTTACGTCAGGAGTTGGATAGTAAAACTAAAAGAGTGGGTAAACGCTGGAAGGCGGCTCCAGCGTTACAGAAGATGTTTCTGACTATGGAGCCTACGGAGAGTGACCGCATAGCGAATGCGATCGCTGCTAGATATCCTGAGGAGTCAGAGAAAGGCACTATCAGCATAGATTCTATTTTAGCTACGCGTCCTGTCATACATTTCATTATGGAGACGATATTGGATCCGACTACTCCTTTAGGTGGTGGTGGTAAATCGAATCCGTGGGTGACACTTACTATCAATCATATTCGTCGGGACGCGGTACGGGATCCTGTACTCCTGAGACAATTTACGGAGTTGATGAGGGTATCAGGGTCTCGTGCTGAGAAAAAGACGACTCCATCTCCTTCTAAAGTCATTACTCCTGGAGTTACGACCCCTACCAGTACACGGGAATCTGTAGAGACGAGTGGGTCTCCTGTACAGGACATACCGATTGCTGAGGTGAGGTCATTCATAAACTCTATACCGGAGTCCGTCTTTAGAACAGCTTTATTTAGACTCAAAAAAGACCTCCAGGACACTATCATGTCTCTACGTGGTGTAGAGCCCTCTCTGGATAAATTTTTCCGTAGAAAAGATGCTTTTCAGAGTTATATAGTCGGAGTGGTGATCCCCTTTGTACGAGAGTTGCTCTATATCTCCACCCTGGATCCTGATGATGAGTATCGTAAAACGCAGAGTAAAAAGATAGGTATCATAAAGCCGGACGAGTTGCCTGTCATAGATTCTGAGACTACAGAGGGGCAGGAGATCGTCGACCATCAAATAAAAGCCCTCATCAGCAGGACCATCAAAAAGATGGAGCAGCCGGGGCTCTCTATGACGGCGTCTACATTGGATCCTGCCATTTTACAGAGACTCATGGTACGTGCTTATCATTTAGTGACTGTCAGTCAGTCATAGTTTCTATACCTGAGGTACTTTTTTATGTCTTCTATCAGCCTCCGCAAAGAGATCTCTGCCGTGGATCGGTCGTTAGATAGACTACGTAGCATAAAGTTCCAGATTACTCCTGAGGAGCATCAGCTACTGGGTATCACACAGGAGGACGTCACGGCTCTCACTGACCCTCAGTTTTTATTGACCCCCCCTGAGATAGAGCAGTCGATACAGGAGATCGTGACTAAAGCCTATCATGAGGTCCCGGCCTTTAAAAAGCTCGTGACTGAGGATCAGCAGCGGGATCCTCGTCGGTTTACGGAGACCTCACGACTGGTCAGTAAATTCCTGAAACATATGAGAGGCGTACTACCTCCTGAGAGTGTGGGTGCTATCCAGCCTGACACTTTTAGCCAGGCTCATGATATGATAGAGACTGCTTTGCGGTCGGAGATACCTGCTGCGTCGGCTCCTGTCACGGCACCTCAGGTGGTACCTCCTTTGGAGCCTTTAAAGGATGAGGATCTCAGGCTTTTTGGGTTGTCGAGGTCTCAGTTGACTCCGGATATACAGCGCGACGCCATACTACCCCACATACAATTTTTTCTGGGTAAACTGAAGAAAGACGGCGTCACTGTCCCCAACAAAGCCACTCGGAAAATGCCCGATGAGCTACGTGCATCTTATTTGCTTCGACTACTGCGTGAGATACGTGACATGAAAATAGCCAAAAACGGTGCTTTGAAACCTTTTGAAGTGACGTGGTTAGGGAAAAATTTATCGGAGCTGCAGCGTCTTGTGGATAGTCAGGTGAGGGCGGTGCATGGTACTCCTAAAGAGAAGATCACCCGGGGAGATAGTTACGAGTCTGTTTTGAGTACGATAGCTGCTACTCTTATGCCTGTCAAGAGGCTGTCTGAGACTTTAAAAAGGCCAGAGCTGAGGGAGTCTCTTGTAAAAATCAGTGATATCATTGATAGTGCTCTACCTGCGGCGTCTTTAGTGGAGGATCGTCTAAAGGCTATACAGGATGCTGCGAGTGGGTTGGGGTTGAAAAAGGCACAGTTGTCTATGCTTTTGAGGACGGATACAGATACTCTGGAGCACACTCCGGAGGCGTCACCGGGTATTATAGCTATTGTACGCAGCAAGTTAGAAGATACGGAGAGGGCTCTGGCTGATGAGCGTGATGAGGCCAAAAAAGCGGATTTAGTGGAGAGGCGGCAGGCGTTAGAGCGTCAGCTAAAATCCATGGAGAGTGCTGTAGGCAAGGATACCACGCAGCTTTTTGGGGCTATATCTGATTATTTGGAGACTCTAAAGACTTACAAGGACTCGCTGGATAAAAATCTTTCTAAATCCACGCAGGAGTCTATCCCTGGTTTTAACGATATTCTAGGTGACCTCAAGGATATCAAGGACAATTTCAATGAGCTCTCCAAACAGGACTGGTTCGTACGAAAATGGAAAGGGCAGCCGGGCAGATTACACAGTGGGCAGCCTGGTACTCTCGGAGTAATGACCCCGGCTGAGTCTCCCGCGGTGGTAGAGCCTGTAGTGTCGGAGAAGACGGCATCTCCAGGTACGGAGAGTTATGCTAAAAAATTAGAGCGTTTTCGTGGTGGTGGGGTCCGGAGGGCTCTGGATGAAATGCTTTCTTTTGTAGATGATCCTGAGGGTGGTTTGGAGTATTTGAGGGACCGATTACTCAGTATCACGCAGGCTCCTGCTGGACAGACTACGTCGTATGACCCAGAAAAGGGTGTGAGAGTAGTCACCTCTCCAGGGTCTGAGATAAATCCTACTCCTACGGATTATGGAGTATCTGCTCCGGAGAGTGCTGAGCGGGTATCACTAGGTGATATGCAAAAGAAGATAGCTCGGGTATACGGGTATATAAAAGAGCTTGATTTGAGTGATAAGAAGGAGACTGCTCAGAAGATAATACAGGAGCTCGCGGATATACCAAGCCATATTACTGGTGTGACGGAGAAAAAGGCCTCGATAGCTGAGTATTTGCGTCGTATGGCGTCTGCTCTATTGTTGGGGGCGTCTGCGCCTGCCACTCCTGGTCCTGCGTCTGGTTTCAAGCCTGGGATGTCCCCTAAACCCGGTAAATACAGGCCCTCCAGTAAAGCTGGGTGGTTTGTATATCGGGAGCGTCTGACCCGTATGGGTAAAAAAGCTCTGGAGGGATTTTTCAAAGATACTCCCATAGTGGCTGATTTTGTAGAAGACATGGAGTTAGCGGGTCTGAATGATAGATTATTGAAAGGTGCTACGGTAAAGGCTGTGGATATAGATCCCATATTAGAGAGAGTTATACAGGGAGCGTCTGGTAAAGAGGGCAGTCTGGATAACATCCTTGGGGATAGATATGCTCAGCAGGCTCGTGCTATGGGGGATATAAAGAAAGAGACAGCGGAGATGGGGGAGGCAAAAAGCAGGTTAGAGGATCTGAACAATAAAATGTCGGCATTGGGCAAAAAGTATCTACCTGTTTTGGATGAGTATGCGAAATTTTTATCGGATCCTCTGGGTAGCACACGCCGTAGGATAGAGGAGCGTCGTGGTCCTCAGAGGGCTCCTGAGACTACGCATACTCCTCGGTCTCTACGTACAGAGCCTCAAAAACCTGTAGACGTATCTCGATCAAACTATCAGCTGGTACTAAAGGGCATGCTCGATAGATATCATAGGGGTACTCACACCAAGACTGCTGCGGTCGCTGTTGCTATACCTACGGATGAGTATCGTAGGATACATGGGGTGACGATAGAGCTACGGGACAAGAAAAAGGCTATAGAGGCTGAGACGGATCCCAAGAAACGAGCACGTTTAGTGAAAGAGTATCTGCAGACCTCATTAGATACTATTAAGAAGGCGCAGGATTATCTCAACGAGTACAGGGGGGTATTGGAGGCGGACAGGGTTACTATTGATAATTTGAGGGCTTATATGGGGTCTGAGGAGGGGAAGAGGACTCCTGGTCGTGATGATGCTCTAGGGCAGTTGAAGACGCTCCAGGATAACTTTGAGCATGAGAGTCGCATATTCAGTTATATGACGGATACTGTGAAAAGGGCTGAGGGGAGGATACCTAAAGCTACTGAGTATCTTAAAAAGGTCACTGAGGATCTTGTTGATGATGAGGTGGGTCAGTTGTACACGGTGGCTGTGGCACCTGAGATGGAGCCTTCCAAGGAGGAGGCGCGGGAGATCAGGGAGCGTGCTAGAGAGCATGAGAAGGGTATTGGTTTTATTATTGATCGTGATACATATAAACAAAACATGAATCGTATCACGACTCGGCATACAGAACGGGGTCCTGTATTTCAAAAGGGATTCAGGCGGGGGGAGACAAAAGTTTTACCTTCTGATCGTGTGGAGGAGTATAAGAAGCTCGTGAGTGAGGCAGAGGCACGTAGAGCAGATATAGAAAAGATTGCTGATGAGGAGGGCAGGCTCATTCAAGAGCAACATTTTTATAAGAATGCTGTTGATTTATTCAGTAAAATGAAAGCAGAGTCACCATCTATAGAGGCTGCTAAAGAGCTCATCGAGAAGCTGAGATATATACAGCAGAATTTTCTTCATTTAGAGCATAGGAGTAGTGACATGTCTCCTGACGAGATAGCAAAAGAGCGTCAGGTACTATCTCTTGAGTTGGAAAAATATGATATAGACGAGTCAGATCTTGATAAAGCTCTTAAAATAGAGGAGAGGTCTGTTGATCAGTATAAAGACATGATGGAGCGGCTTGAAAAGGATGTACCAGGATATCAGCAGCGTTTAAAAGAGGTAGAGCAGCAAATGTCTCGGGATAAGATTAGAGCTCCTATGACTCCTCAGAAGTTGCGTGAGCGTTTGATGCAGTTGAAAGTGGAGCGTATGGGTATAATGTCCAAATCGCAGATGCCTATGGATCAGAGGATAAAGCGTCGTGGGGAGTTAGATAAAGAGATTGCTGAGGTATCAGCTCAGCTTGGGGAGTCTGTAGAAGATATAGATTATTCTTCGTTTGAGCCTCGGCATCCTTATAGGCCCAGTACTCCTACTCCGGCTCCTACGACGAGTATGTCTCACAAAGAGGGTGCTATAGAGGACACAGAGGAACCTTTGACGGAGTTTGAGCGAGCTTTAGAGGAGAGGGGTACGAAGCCTGCTCTGTACATGAAAGAGTTGCCTAAACCAAAAGGCTGGGATGTAGTGGAGAATTTCTTTGATGAGTCCAGGAGGGAGTTAGCGTATTTGGAGAGTGTCAAGAAAAAGGGTCCGGATTGGGATGAGACTGTCAGTAAAAAATATCTGGAGTGGATGGAGGAGTTAGAGAGAGTCATACCAGCGATAGATGCTTATAGGAATCAGGTAGTACAGATAGGTCCTGAGGCTGTGCCTTTGAGGGACGTGGTGGTGCGTTTTGAGGATTTGTTATTGGAGTATCAGGAGCTTTTTAGTAAGTACATGGGTCAGCGGGAGGCTGCGCAGGATCGTTGGGAGAGATTGCAGCAGAGGGTGGATTTACTGCAGTCTATGTTTGATGCGGAGACTGGGGAGTTTAAAGGGTTAGATAAGGAAGAGACGGCTAATCTGAGAAACATATTTTTCAGGGAACTCTACAGGCGTTTGGACTCGTATTGGTCTACCAAAGTCGGTAAGAACATAAATGTATTCGGGGAGCGTGATACTGAATGGTACAACAATGTATATCGGACGTTTAAAAATCTATCGCAGGCGCGTAGCAATAATAAGCTGAAGACGTTATTGAACAAGTACAAGGAGGTCACTCAGTCAGAGTTCCCTAAGGATATGTCTACGAGGCTCAACAGGATAAAGGCGTTAGAGGACAAGGCTACTAGTTTTTATAGAGGATTAGAGGATCAGGGGATTGATCCTAGTAAAAGCGCGGAGTACAGGGAGTTGGAGACACGTATAAACAATCTCAAAGCACAGAGGGATCAGATAGAGACTGTATTCAAGAACATGGCTGGTACTGTGCTTATAGATATACATGATAAAGTTCAGAGGGAGCTTGGGGATAAAATTACTGACGGTAAGCCTCCTAAGGCAGTAGATTTGGATAAGAAAGCTGAGCAGGAGGTGGAAAAGGTGACGGGTGTGCTGGATTCCGTGTTGACGGGCACTATAGAGTCAGAGGAGGCCCTTAAACAGACGGAGCAGATGGCACAGAGTTTGGAGGGTACGGCTGTTCCTACGACTATTCCGAAGACTGCCTACGACCGCTCCCATCCCGATTTCGATTTAAAGATCCTGTACGGGTCGGTGATGCAGAAAACGATCGCGGAGATGCTGCAGCTGTAGAGATTATCAGAGAGGTTTCATAGAAAGGGCGTGCCTTTAATCAGGCACGCCTTTTTTCATTACCGAGCGATCATGAGACGCCAGCGGGCGAGTTCGGGGATTTCGTTCACGTAGAGGGGCACATCTTCGAGTGGGGTGGCGTGCAGGAATCCCCAGATCGCTTGTGTGTGACCATTGATTCTATATTCCAATTCATCCGCGTAGATTTGAAGGGCGCTTTCGTGAACTCTAATCCAAGTACGGTACAAAAAATTATCTGGTTGTAGACTCCATCTGAGAATACCTCTGAGTAGTTCTATCTCTTCTTTTGTGTAATCCATACAAAACTATTTCGCGATCATGAGTCGCCATCGGGCGAGTTCGGGGAAGTCATGGATATAGAGGGGTACGTCTTCCAAAGGCACGTAGTGTAAAAACCATGTTATAGCGGCAGTGTCTCCTTTGACACATGCCATCAGATCTTCTACACAAATACTCTTTTTAATGTTCTGTAGAGTTAAGGTAGAGCATAGGGGTTCAAAAGCTGAAGTTTCCCACCTCAACATGCCTTTCAGTATCTTTACTTCTTCATCCGTGTAGTCCACAATATTTACACTCTCACCAGCTTGATCTTGTGGGGCTCCCGGTCCTGTTTCCTACGTAGAGTATCCAGAGCAACCCCCACCGCGACAGCAATCTCCCGTTTTTTGAACAGGGTGGCTTCTTTAATATCCATAATATATCCATGGTAATCCACCATATAATAGAGTCCTCGGTTTTTGAGACTCCCAGGCAGTGGCGAGTGTACTACCCAGCGCCGCGGGTCCTCATATTCTTTTACACGGCGATTGAGTGAGCGTATCTGGGCTTTAGTGAGTGGGGGGATTTTCATGTTTTTTCCTGTTCTCCATCAGTTTTTTAAGGGACACAGGCTGGTAGTTCGTGTGTTCTATAGCTATCAGGATATGTTTCGGGGTGAGCCTGACTACGATCTCGGGCTCGTGCTCCATCTGAGTTTTCAGGTCCGTATCATGGAAATGCCCGTGGATGTTCCAGTCGTAATCCCCGTCCGGCATAGGGAGATGCGAGAACAGTATACGATGCCCCTGGTACTCTACGAGGCAGGTCTCCCCAGCCCAGTCCCACCCGTGCTCCATGTACCATACAGCGTTGTGACCGTCATGGTTTCCTATCACGAACCAGTTTTTGCATTTAGCGTAGAGCATGTACTGTTCGTGCCAGTATACATCTCGTTTCCAGCAGAAGTCACCCAGATTGATGAGTAGGTCCTCAGGGCGTACGGTGTTACTGATAGCTTTTAGGATTTTGGACTCATAGCCTTTGGGACGACCGCACGCAGAGAACATTCTCTCATGCTCCATGTGTAAATCTGCTATAAGGTAGATGTTCATGCGTACTCGATTACTTTCCTTTTTTCAGTGCTGGACAGCTCACGTCTCCGTACTTGCAGACTCCGTCCCACTCGCCTTGGTTACAGTGGCGTAGATGTACGCTCAATTCTTTCTTGGGTACTTTTTTGATAGATCCATATAGCTTTGCGAATCCTATAGACATGGCGGTAGCTCTTGCTCTTTTAGTGATAGACATCACGCCTCCTTTTTCACGGGAGTTTTTGACTCATTTTTCTTCTTTTTGTAATAACTGCAAGATTCTTTCTTTTTTGGCACTTTTTTAGTAATATCTATGATAGCGCAATCATCAGAGTGTACACATTCTTTGTGGGGGCATTCCATTTTTAATAGTACCTTTTTATTAAATAGTATCTTTTGCCGTTTTTTCCAGGTAATCGGACAGCTCTTTGTAGGATGTAGAAAATTCTTTGAGTACTCTTTTTATAGAGAAAACTATTTTCTCGTCATCGTGCAGGGGCCTACCAAACCTGAACATGCCATCTTGTTCAAAATGCTCGACTTTTTTTACTTTTTCATATGAGGGGAAAAATTTTTCACCTATAGGATATGGCGTGTGAAACGACATCCGCATGCCTGAGTGAACGTCCACGAGCTCTTGAAAATATAGTGAAAAATAGTGTTCCTCTACAGAGTACGTGCATTTTTTACATTTTTTCGCTATTTCTTCATCTATGCTATCTATACCGTCCCAATGCTCAGGGCACATCCAGATATGTTCTTTGTGCGGGCGACTTGGTTCGAAAAAACATAAAGAACATATCCCTGATTTATGGAGTAGCTCCGACGCACTGTTTTTCAGCTGGTACATCCTCTCTTTTTCGACAGAAAGGTTCATTTCGCTCAGCTGATATTTCTTAGCCCACCGAGACACCCATGTAGTCCAGTAAGCTAAACGATATGTCAGAAAATAGAGGTCTCCCTCCATTTTCCAGTATTCTAAAAGATTTTCGTATCCTTTGTAGAACTCCTTTACTGAGTTCTCATTGATTTTCCGTGTCTTTTTAGCGGCTATAGAACCTACTAGTCTGTTTATACTCTCTTCTTCTTTTTCTTCAGCTCTCCATTTCGCTATGATCTCAGGCGTGATCTGCTTTAAATGCTCAGGATCAAACCAAGGTACGGATAGGGTCTGACCGTATTTGCTTATGCTTTTATATAGGGTTGGTACTAAATATCCTTTTTTTAGCCACTTTCTGCGTTCAGTTGTGGTACAAGACAGGATATCGTTTAATTTGTATGAGGGGACTAGTTTTTTGGTAGCTACCTTTGCCATAAAGCTATCCTTGTTTCGTAGGATTTTCCTGATAAGATATTTGCATGAGTGGGTTTTTCTGTTCAATGTTTTTTACAAGGGTCTCTTTGCATTTGAAATAGTCGTCTACTGCCACGATGAGTTTTTCCAGCGCTCCCACGGTTTTCTTGAAAAAAGCTTCTCTTTCTTCCGTCCAGTCTATGACTTCCCAGCCGCCCTTTAAAGCTCTGTAGTCACCTCTCAGACTGCGGTAGGTCACTTTATCTGTTATGGTGCTCTCTTGTAGGATTTCATATCCTATTCCGAGGGCGCAGTCACAGTCACAGAAATGTATGTCATTTTTCTCAAAAACGAACCTACGATCGCTACCTTCTCCTTCAAAAACTCGGGCATTGATGTCGGCTTTGTATACGATCACTTTCCTAGTTCTCGTCTCGCTCTCCGTGTATTCCTTACATATTTTGTCAAAATAGGTTCGCGCTTCTTTCTCCGAGGACCCGGTAGCTACTGACGCATGCATGCATTCTGCGACTTTTGCCGGAAATGCTATAGAGAACTGCTGGTCCCTGGCACTGTACTTCACCACGATCTCAAACTTCTCACCTGCTACATAGTTTTGTTCTTTTCGTATGATAGCCATCAGCTACGCTCCTGTCTCGTTGGACCCTTCTTTATCTTTCTGAATACCCAAAAATAACAGTGGTGCTTCCGTGCATTCTTTTGATTAGCTTTCTGCCAGTCAGCCACGAGCCTGATTTTGACTATCTTCACGAGTAGGTCCGCGGGATACCATCCCGCCTTGATAGCTTCGTTGTAGATGAAGCAGTGCGAAAAATATTGGATCCCAGAGCTCACCTTATCCTGACACTTGAATATGAGCGTACCCCCAGGTCTACAAACCCTATAGAGCTCGTTTAGAGCCTCTGAGTACATCTTAAACAGGGAGGGCTCGTCAGGGTACACCCCGAAGCGTTTGTTGATTCTGTTGCTCTTATCAGGCCTTTTAAGGGATGGTCCCGTGGTCGCCAGAAACGGTGGATCGAACACTATGACCTCTACACTCTCTTTCTGTAGGGGTAGCCTAGTTACGTCTGCCGCGAGCACGCCTTTCATCTGGGGCTCGATGTCGAACTTGAGCCTCGGTTGTTTGACGCCCTTCTTGTAAAACCCGCCTGTGCTGTACGTGGGATCCAAATCTATCTGGGGTACCCTACAGTGCAGTTTCAGGATAGCCCGTAGGGCTGTGGTATCGCTTCTGACTATGCTGCGGATCATGTGATAAAAGTCCTCTCGTGTTACCTGAATATACTATTTTACATTGAAGATATCATGCCTTATTTGGCTATCTCCAATCGCCACTGAGCTATAATTGATATGGGCGCTTTTACGTGATTTATCAGTAGGGGCATGCTCTCTAGTGGGTAATTGAGGACATGGGCGACCAGGGTGTATTTGTCATCGAGCCACTCTGATTCTGCCGTGTGTATGAGATCCTCAAAAAGTGTATCTGCTGTGTAGGAGGGGTCCTCTATAGCTTCCAGGGATAGTTTCAGGACATGCAGTAAATTGGATTCCCTGAGTAAGAGCTTGCCATTGAAAAGATCCACGATGTTCTTTAATACCATCAAGTCTTCTTTAGTATACGGTACCAGCATAGGTCATTTGCCCAGCGCGAGTATCTTCTTCGCAGCATGACTGACCATGTACATACAGAACATCACCCTCTCGTCGGCTCTTGTGATGGACGGCATCTCTCCATCATAAAAAGTGGAATCATGTATTGTTTGGTAGACTTCCTGCAAATCCTCACAGCCATTAAGGTTCACATATAAATCCCACGCGTGATTGTGGGGGCTCGCCTTACTATTGCGGCTCTCCCATACGTCTTTGTCCAGACCATGCTTTTGATAAAACGCTACGATTTCTTCTATAGTTTTAGGTCGGTCGTCTGGTATGTCCTCGTAGGGGAGCCCGTCTGTAGCACCCCACAGGATGTCTATCAGATACTCTTCTACCAGGCTCTTGTCGATCACCTTTTTATCATAGTAGACGTGCTCGAGTTTTGAGTGCTGGTAGTAATCGATGTCGTCCCCAGCCAGAAACTCTATGCCGCGGGCTACTCTGTAGGACAAGGGGTCGATGTCTCCACCCACGTATATGCCCATTTTACCAAGGATGATCTCGAAAGAGTAGGTCGAGGTACCGGGTTTATGGCAGTGATAGATAGTGTAGTCTCCTGCCGAGTATTTGTCGTACACGAAATCTTTCTGGATCTCCGTTACTGATTGCATTCTTTTTTCGTTCATTGCTTCTCCCATATGAAAATTATGTTCGGTCTACCGCTCACAGATCGACTATAGAGCCAGTCAGGACAAAATTCTTCGTGTGGCAGTGCTAGTATAGGTTTCAGTCGGTGTGCCTGATCATTACCGATCATGATGTATTTCTTCACGTTCTGGAGGACATACTCCTCGTCCACTCCAAACATATTTCCACCCAGTTCAGCACGTTCTACCGTGTATTTGTGAGTTATCCAGCTGCCTATCACTACCTCAGGTTTGTATTTGTCGACTGCAGCTACTGCGTCCAGCTCTTCGATGTCTTTCGGGTACTCCGTGCGAGGTTGTCCCATTAGGGTATAATAGGCTATCACCTCTGCGTTCGTACGCATATAACAGGAGTCCGTCAGGGGGATCCCGAGGGCTCTGCCTATGGTGCCGACTCCCGCGCCGATTTCAATTGTTTTACCATGGACTACATGAGGTTTTAGCCACTCTACCAGCTCTGTCGTAGGGAGGGTATAGAGACCGTACTTATGGCAAAATAAAGCCAGGGTCTCCTGAGGGACCTGGGCATAGTACTTTGCGGGCGCTACCTTGAGGATACCCTGTTCATCAAGGAGGTTCTTCTCCAATTGGGAGATGTCTGTGCTTTTATTGAGGATGGCAAAGCTCATTACCAGGATCCTATTGTTTCGTTGTGAACGTACATGCCTCTAATAATTCGTTGATATCACTATATTTATATGAGTCCCACTCTCGAGAGCCGTGTATTTTATCATATAGCGAGCATCCTGTATCCACCTCTCTCTGAGAAATACACGGTGCCCGCCGTCAGAGCTATCACGTTGGCACGCGCTGGTCTGTGGCACCATAGAATACGATTACCCTCCGGCATGTGGGTGAGAGTCAGTACTTTCATAGACTATCTGTTTTTACAGAGTTTCGTGGACAGCACGGATGATTGACTCGGGACCATACGGGGGTCCTTCCTACTCTAATATACTAATCTGTAGTCCAAATATCCAGTAAATAAATATTCTATTAATAAACTGGGCTTTACGTAGGTTGCTTACATACCATAAAATTCACATAGGAGCAAATAATATGAAAAACGCTGTAGTTACGTGCACGTTTGGGGATAAATATAACAGTATTGCGAAAATCACTCATCCTCTTTTGGAAGCGTACGCGAATAAGATAGAGGCAGATTTCCTGGTCATAAATGAAAAAAAGGTATCAAAAAAATTTGTACAGTATGAGAAGTTCCAGCTTCGGCAACTTTTCGCGCAATACAGCCGGATTATTTATATAGATACTGATATCTTGGTACGATCGGACTGTCCGAACTTATTTGATGTAGTACCAGAGGATAAGATAGGGATTTTCAATGAGGGTGCTTTTACGAGTTGTATGGATCTGGTTCGGGACGCCTGTGTAAAATATGGCAAGAGCCTGAAACTCGGGATGATCCAGTATAAAGGTCAGTACTATAATACAGGGGTCATGGTACTATCTCGAAAGCATAAAGATGTATTTATCTGTCCCGAAGAGGAGTATGACTGGTATAACGCTGGAGTCAATTCTGTATCTCATTATGAACAGCCCTACATCAATTTGAAAGTAATTGCTGGAGGATATGAGGTTCATGAGCTTAGTTACAAGCTCAATAGAATGTTTGTGATGGACAATTTAACAGGGGAGCATCGACTCGCTAGCTATATTGTTCATTACGCTGGTTTGAACCATAGGGATGATATAGTAGAGACGATTAAAAAGGATGTGGAAGAGTGGCAGTCCAATCCAGCATTCAAATTCAAACGTAAGCTATTTGTGATTGTTGGAGGTGGATTAGGGGACCAGGTAGATGCAGAGCCTGTACTCCGGTATGCTATGGAGACGTTGTATCCTGGGGATGAGTTTATCGTGAAGACAGATTTCCCGGAGGTATTTGCTCACTTACCGGCTAAAGTAGTTAGTAGTACCTCGGGGCTTAAGTTAGAAGGCTATTTCAAGATGGAGACATTACCGCCTCCGGAGAGTCCTTTATGGCAGCATATAGCACAGACGATGTGTCATACGACAGATTTTGCTTCCATATCGGCGTTACGTAGGGTGCTGTCTAATAAGGATAAACAGATTAAATTGGTTGTTACGGAGAAAGATGTAGAGGAGCTTAAGAAGACGATAGGTATTGATGATCTGAAAAATCTTGTATTGATGCACCCGGGTAGAGGGTGGGCTAGTAAGACGTTTCCGTCTGAGTATTGGAGTGAGATCATCAAAGGGGTATCTGAGAATCATCGTGTGGCGGTGATTGGTAAAAGCATATCTAAAGAGCAGGGGTTGGTGGACGTGGACTGTGAGGGTGTTATTGATCTAAGGAATTTACTGAATCTTCGTGAGTTAATCACGCTGATCAGTCAGGCGAAGCTATTGATATCGAATGACTCAGCTCCCGTGCATATAGCGGGGGCATTTGATAATTGGATCTTTTTAATTCCGTCCTGCAAACATCCTGATCATATACTGCCGTATCGAGAGGGTGGTCAGTACCACAAGGCTAAAGTGTTCTATAAACGCCTGACGTGTGATAACATAGATTCTTCGCCTACTAACATAAATGGAGCCTCGGTAGATATTATTTATGGTGGAAATATATTAGACTACCTTGAGGATCCCAAAGTAATAGTCCAAGCGGTAGATACTAGGAACAGTAATAAGGAGATATTATGAATCGAACGTACTTTGCAGGTAATTACTACGTAGGGAATAATGGGGTAGGTAGAACTAACCTAGTTACTTCCCCTACACCAATTGGTGGTACATGGGCTAATTATTGTGCGTCTGGAAGAACAGTTTCAAAAACTTGGTTTGTAATTGATACGACTGGAAAAGTGTTTTACTTAGGTTTGGAAGCAACAGGTCTTGGTGTTAGTGGCACTAATCAGGCGCTTACATGTACAATTCCAACCTCAATCGCTCGACCTGGTAGCTATACTAATGTTGCGCTTGCATCAACTAATACTGCTGCTTTTATGGATGGTTCAGACGGATCAATTTGGACAACAGGCGTGGCGACTAACGGTGTCTTGGGCAATAACACAACAACTGGAGTTTCATCCCCAGTATCAATTGCTAGATCTACAAGCTATTCAAAGCTTATTGGTGGTAGTAGTGGTACATTTTGGGCAATTGATGGAGCAACAGGTTTAGTATTTGGTTGGGGTGCAAATAGTTCCGGGCAGATTGGAGATAATACAAAGACAGCTAAATCATCACCTGTATCAATTGCTAGGAATAGTAGTTATAAGGATGTTGCGGGCTCAACACATGCGCTTTTTCTTGATGCTATTAATGGTTCAATTTGGGTGACTGGCGTTGCTAGTTCTGGTCAGTTAGGTAACAACACAACTACAGCTGTTTCATCGCCTGTATCTATTGCGCGACCCGGTAGTTATTGTATGGTTGCTACAGGATCTTCTGGTGCACCTTCTTCTTTCGCAATTGATGCTAGTGATGGTTCAATTTGGGTGTGGGGCGACAATACATGGGGTCAACTAGGTAACAACACAACTGCTGGTATATCATCACCAGTGTCAATTGCGCGACCGGGTAGCTATACTAGTATTTCATGTTTTAATCAATCAGTTGTAGCAATAGATGCAAGTGATGGCAGTCTCTGGACATGGGGAGCAAATTGGTTTGGTCAACTTGGTGACGGTACAACAACTATGCGATCATCACCAGTATCGGTACTTGGTAATCGTAGCTATGTCTCAGCTAAAGCTGGTGGTGACGGTATCTACGCAATGACTGCTGATGGCACTGTGTATGTTTTAGGTTATGATTTTGCTAACCAGTTAGGGCGACAGGTGCTTGTGTACACTAACACTCTTATTCCTGTGCTTAGTTCACATATTTTTGCAAAAGTTCGCAATAATATTTTTCTTGATACAGATGGAAATGTGTGGTGCGTGGGTAGTGATGGAATTGGTAGCCTTGGTGATAATGCTGCCACAGATGTGATATCACCAGTATCAATTGCAAGACCTGGATCTTATACTGATATTGCTGCCACATATTTTGTTGGAAGAGACCCTTGGGTATCATGTGCTGCAATTGATGGCGCAGATGGTAGTATTTGGGTATGGGGTTCTAACTTCAACGGTGAACTGGGTAACAACACTGTAATAAACAGTTCATCTCCGGTATCACTTGCGCGTTCTGCAAGTTATTCGCAACTTTTGCCTGTAACGTCCGGATCAAATTTTGCTGCAATTGATGGTGCAAATGGTAGTATTTGGGTGTGGGGGCTTAATAGTTCAGGTAATCTTGGTGATGGCTCTTTATCCATACGAACATCACCTGTCAGTATGAAACGCCCCGGTAGTTATTCAGGTGGTTGTATTTGTGCGAGCACAGGATATTTCATCGATGCTTCCACTGGCAATATTTGGGCGACTGGACTAGGCACATCTGGTCAATTGGGTGATAATACTGTAACATCAAAATCTTCACCAGTTTCCATAAAACGTGCAGCAAGTTATAAGAAAGTTGCAGGTGCAAATACTGCAGCATATGCTATTGATGCCAGTGATGGTTCACTATGGGCATGGGGGTTAAATACGTCTGGTCAACTTGGTGACGGTACAACAACTAGTCAATCATCACCAGTATCGGTACTTGGTAATCGTAGCTATGTGGATGTGGTTGGTACATCCTTTACTGTTTTTATGCTTGACGCAAGCGGTACAGTTTATGCCCTCGGAGACAATACATATGGGGAATTTGGCAATGGCACAACGATAAATTCTTCTAGTCCCGTGGCGCTACCTTTTCAAAATGTCACGGCTGTCAATAGCACAAACAGTTTAAATGGTATCTTTACAATAAATGCTACTGCACCAGTAGTTGATACTCAACCGTCTAATACGGAAAAAACTCAGGGTCAAACGGCTACATTCACGGTGGTGGCACATGGCAATCCGGCATTTTAATTTAGGGAGACATCTATGTCATATCAATGGCAAGAAGATATAGGCGGTGTCTGGACTAACCTGACAGATGCAGGAAGAGTCTCGGGATCTCAAACGAGCACACTTACAATAACAGGATTAGTGCCCGCTGATGAAGGATCCTATAGGTGCTGGATGAATAATGGGTATGAGATGGATACCTATACTGACGGAGCTACTCTAACAGTAGATATACCACCTGTCATAGATACACAGCCTTCAAGTAGCGAGATAGTTCAAGGCTCTAGTACATCTTTTGTGACTGCTGCTCATGGCGTACCCACAGTCGCGTATAAATGGCAAGTACTCTTGGGCATAACCTGGACTAATCTTTCTGATGCGGGGAGAATATCAGGGTCTAGTACTGCCACTCTATTGGTGACGGGAGCCCTAGTAGCTGATGCGGGATCTTATCGCTGTCATATTTCAAACGGAATATCTCCTGATGCATATACAGATACGGTTATCCTTACTGTAAATTTGGCTCCTGTAATAGATACACAACCTACAAATGTAGAAAAAAACCAAGGTCAGACAGCAGCATTCTCAGTAACTGCCCATGGGATACCTTCGCTGACCTATCACTGGCAGATACTCTCTGGGATAACATGGAGTAACCTTGTAGATGGTGGGCGTGTGTCAGGATCTTTAACGAATACGCTCACAATAGTCAGTGTCCAGCCCTCGGACGTAGGATCATATAGATGCTGGATAGCTAACGGTATCACTCCCGATGCGTACACTAATGCCGTTACTTTGTCCGTCGATGTGGTGCCTTATATCATTACCCAACCAGTGGCACAAACTATATCTTTGGTAGCTAATGCTACTTTTTCTGTGGTTGTATCTGGTACACCTCCTTTCACATATCAGTGGCAAAAAAGCAGAGTAAATATACCAGGTGCTATTAGTAGCTCTTTTACTCTGGGTCCTGCTATATATAGTGATCAAGGAGAATATAGGGTAGTAGTGACTGATGTGGCTGGATCTACAACAAGTAATGAAGTCTATTTAACTGTGGTAGATACTAAAGAACCTGGTGCATCAAATAACCCTGACGATGTAGCGAATATGCCTGGATTTAATTCGACAGCACCAGGAGCTCAGACAACAGGGGCTACTCAAGGTACTAGTGATAGTGAGGATGTCTTGAAAGGTGTAAACATACAAGCTACAGATGTCGTACTGCTCGATCAGCAGTCTGGTGATGCTAATGGCGATGCTCCGAATAACTCTCAGGGAGCTAATTTAGGTAGAGTGGTCTTGACCTCTCAATCGTGGATAGGCATGAATTCACCGGGGGCACGATGAAAGTTTTTCTAGATTTAGATGGAGTAATCTCAGATTTCGATAAGCAGCTCTGTGAGTTACTGGGTAAATCCCTGGACCGTGATTATGATTTCGGGAACGACCCTAAAGTATGGGCTAAAATAAGCAAAGCTGGAGAGAAATTTTGGGCTACGATGAAATGGATGCCAGACGGCCATGAACTCTGGGATGCAATAAAAAAGTATGATCCTATAATACTATCGTCTCCATCTAATCATCCCACCTCTGTGGAAGGTAAAAAGATCTGGCTCAAAGAGAATCTCCCTGGGGTGCCCTATCATATTGAGAAGCACAAAGAAAAATATGCTGATAAGGACTCTATCCTGATAGATGATCGTGAGAAAAACATAAAGAAATGGGAGAGTGCTAGCGGGATCGGGATCCTACATAAGAATGCCAAAAGTACCATAGATAAGCTGGAAAAGATCATGGAGAGGAATGATAAAGAGGCTGGTAAAAGGGTAGTAGAGGATCCTACGGGGAGACGCGTGATCGTACCGATGCCTCGTATGCAGGATACTTTTACGACACAGCAGAGGCACACGCATAGGATACCCCCTTTAAAAGGCAAAGGTTCTAAATATGATAGGCGAGAGTTTAAGAGGATAGAGTTATCTGCTGCCAGAGTGGTCCTGGCGTATCTCAGATCGTCGATAGAGTCTACGGAGAAAATAGTGGACATAGGCGAAAAGCGAATGGAACACTACCATCAGCACCCCAAAATTCTGCTGGATAAAGACCTGTTAGATAAAATACGCAAGGAATATGTTGGCGAGTATAAGGGTGTGAAGTTCTATTTTGTGGATGGGGATTTACTTAGAGAAAGAATAGACATCGACTATACTTTGGGCGGGAATCCCGGAAGATACACTTACATACCTGAGGGTAATGTGTGGAGTGAGAAAATACCCGAGAAAAAAGACCACACTCCCGTATTCATTCACGAATATAAAGAGATGCGAAAAATGATAGATCACGGATGGAGCTACGACAAGGCGCATGAGTACGCTTCTGGGCTAGAGAAAAAATACAGGTTACAGGATAGGACCCCGAGTAATAACCCTCTCGATGATTTCAAAGAATATATGAAAAACCATCCAGATAGGTAGGTAAATTATGAGCGATTTAAAATTTAAAACGAGCTCGGTGACAAGAGTAGACGCGAGCGCACACAGAGTGGCCTTGACATACATCAGGTCTATTGAGGGTGTCTCATTTGATTCAATAAAAGGTCTCATGAGGAGTATCCCGGAAGCCGCGAAAATACGTAATAAAGATGATGCCCTGAAAATTGTTTGGGATTTCGTGAAAAAGATAGGTGCCGATAAAGTACTAGAGATATTTTCTACGGCGGAGCGGGCTCTTTCTACTGTTGCTGGGGGGCAGCGCTCAGCTGCGGTAGATAGTAGTCTGGGATGGTATTTAAAAAGCACCATGTATCCTGTTTTATTTCTAGCTGCTATTTTACTTTATGTATTCATAGGAAAACCTCAAGTAGAACATTTAAAGCAACAGATACACATCGCGCAGAATCAAGAGATATCTGCTATCAATGATATTGAAAGATGAGGTCCTACGGTCACAGGTTTTTCATGATTGACACCCTGTATTATTACGCATACTACTCCTACCTCAAAAGTGATTTGGATAGTACTCGCATGTATTTCGAGATGCTGAGGGACGAGTATAATGCGCGTAAAGACAAAAACATCCTCAATAACTATCAGCTCAAAGAGCTCAAAGCTATCCGTACAGCTATAGCGTCGGGTATGATAGCAAAGAATATCTGGGTGGAGGAGACCAGTGTACCGACCACCAAAGATACGGGTACGCCAGTAAAACAGACGGAGTTGGTAAAAAGGATCTACTACGAGGCTACAGACTCTCTAAAGCAATGTCTCCAGAGTGATAACCTCTACCTCTATAACATTGAACATCCGTGCGGGGGCTATGGCAGGGTCGACATGGTCTACATGGACGATGTCATAGCCTACCCTACAGAGATCAAGCCCGCGGAGGGTCGCCACGATATACTGGGACAGATCGCCAAGTACACATTGTATTTTAGGATGTTGCTGCATATCAAACACTTCAAAAGTGTGCAACCTGTGACTATCTGCAATAGTTACGACAAACACACGCTGGCGGAGCTCAAGAGAATGTCTGTGACGACTCTGAGATATTATATGAATAGCAATAAGGTCCATGTAGCTCTCGTTTGAGCCTACATGAATTTTTTCACGTACTCCAGCGCAGCCTCACGAGTAATCAATCTGCCCTCGAGTTGCTCATCTTCTACCTCAACGACGATAGTCCTGTAGATAGGTCCTGGCGGAATACCCAAGGTTTTTAGATCCTCTCCCGTAATGAGCTTTTTAGGGCGTATCTCATCAGGCTCAGCCTTTTCCATGAACGATTTCACAAACTCATAGCTTTCCAGGCCCCCGTGAGAGCTCATACAGTCGGCATAGTGTAGTGCCATGTAGTCCTGAAATCTATCTACTCGTACGAACCTTTTGAGAGTAGATTTCTTCATTTTCTCTACAACCATGAACTTCATATGGTTCTTGATCAATAAAACCACATGGTCTGCAAAATCATTAGACACTTTGAATTTACGGAGTATATCCCCGGCTATTAGAGCCCCTACGGACTCATGACCGTTGAATCTTATTCTATCCTCAAAAGTCTGAGTCCTGGGCTTCCCTACGTCATGGAGTAGGGTAGCTACAAGTAACTCATCTGAGGCATCCTTGGGAAGATGTCCTAGGGCCATTATGGTGTGAGTGAGTACGTCCCCTTCGGGATGGTAGTCTACGGGCTGCTCGACTCCTGCCATAGCCTGGACCTCTGGGAGGATGTATCCCAATAAACCGGTCTTCATGAGTAGGGATATGGATCGCTCGAACCTACCCTCTCGAAGGATCTTTATCAGCTCCTCAAAAATTCTTTCCACAGATATAGTCAGAATTTTCGAGGCGTGCCTTTCTACCGATACCATGGTATCAGGCTCTATCCCAAAATCAAATCTGACTGCGAACCGTATGACGCGCATCATTCGGAGTCTGTCTTCCTCTATGCGTGCATCAGGCACACCTATCAGGCGTATGATCTTTCTTTCAAAATCTTTTTCTCCGCCCACATAGTCATAGAGTATATCTTCCACGGGGTCGTAAAACATTCCGTTGATTGAGAGATCCCTACGAAAAGCATCTTCTTTCATAGAGGAGAACGTCACACTATCAGGTCTCCTTCCATCCCCATAGGCACCGTCTGTGCGAAATGTGGCTACCTCAAATTGATCATCTCCATCTACCACGACTATCACTCCGAAAGATTTACCCACGGAGAGCGTGTGCTCAAACAGGGACTCGACTATGTCTGGAGTGGCACTGGTAGCTATGTCGATGTCATCAGAAGGTCGACCGGCTATCTTATCGCGCACGCAACCGCCCGCGAACACAGCCTGATGACCGCTGTCTTTCAGGGTCCGGACTATTGAGATAGCTTTTTCGAGTAAAGTCATAACGATCGTTTTTCTTTAGAATTCAATATCGTTCAACTGCAGTGTAGGAATTTTAAAGGATCTCCAAAGCCTGCAGCAAACAGGTCGGTCATCGAGTGCAAACGCTACTGAATAATGCGGTTCTATGTTCTCCCGGTAGATCTCCTCTTTAGCCACAGCATCCTTTCTGCCATCTCCAGCTTTCCTCATAAAAATAGCGTCATAAGGGATGTCGTGCGCTTTCATCCAGGTCTCGGTGTCCTCCTGGCATGTATCCTCTCTACCAGATACTACGATGATTAGGTATCCCTTCTCTTTTAAAATACGAACCAGGTTACATATTGGAGTGTTAGGAGCATCGTCCAACACCTTTGTAAGATCATAATAATCTCTGTTGACATTGACCGCGATAGTGCCATCAACATCGACTATGACAGCCTGCCTTTTTGTACTATCAGTCACAGACGCTTCTTGAATCTCTTTCGGAAAGAACTCATCCCGCGTCTCTATGTGCTTCCCCCTCACTTTGTCCTCATAGAGTTTTCTGATAATGCCCTCGGGCACAGGGTTAGGACGTAGGGCGTTACGTCGTACAGCCTCCTCGATCGGACAGTCAAAAAATTTCTCCATGACCCGTACGTTACCGATACGTTTAGCGATGTTGCACATGGCAGTCCAGTGCTTATCGCTGAAATTGGTATCGTCTATGATGACATCGTACCCGCGGCACAGAGCACGTTCCGCGATAGTGTCGCGTACGCTGAGTATGAGTTTCTCGTTTTTGAAATCATAGATACCGTTGTCCAGCATGGCTCGGAGATCGTCTTTGTTGATCCTCTTGTATTTACCGGGATAGCGCTGGAGCTGCTCTTTAGCCCACGTTGATTTTCCAGCAGCCTGAATTGCTTTAAGTATGATTATGGTTCGCATATCTTTCCTTTTATTATTTTTAATGATTTTATCCTTAGATATTTAGCATGTTTTCTATTTCCATATATAGTAGCTCCGACATATATCCAGTTAAGGAATCTGAGGCAAACCAATCTACCGCCTATCGAAATTTTCTTTATGTGCTCTTTACATCTGTGCTCGGTAACTATGCTAGAGTTTAAATTTAACTTTCTTTTAATATACTTTGCAATAACTTGTACAAAATTCTTGGTTCCAGTAATAGATACTGCTATTGATGATTTTTTTGTCTCTGATAAATGTATACAGCCGTCCCCATCTATGTAACCTCTGATGAAATGCCTATATAGCTTTTTTGGTATATGCTCTGGGAACTTTACCACGTTAGTTTTGTTTTTAACACACCCATTCTTTGCTAAATAGTTACTAAGCTTCTTGCTGTGAATATTAACCACATTTCTAACGGATATTTTATCTGTATAAGCGTTACCTTCCCTTATATATCTTTTTATAGGAGAATCTTTATTAACAAAAACGAAATCCCGTAATTTTACTATGATATCTACATCTTTGTCTGATTGCGTTACCTCTATTTGTCCTTTTTTCTCGTTGTTGTAGCCATCAGACATTAGCAAGCCTAAAAAATAAGCTTTTTTCTGAGTATCTATATTATCAAAAATATTTTCTTTTACTCTATATGTCCTGTTATCTGATCCTATAGGTCTTATTTTTGCGCTGTGCTTGTGTAGGACATATAAAATTCCTTTATCAGTCATGCCGTATTTAATAGCAAGATCTTTGACCCTACTGTTTTTCTTAGTATAACTGCGTATTATATCTTTGACATCTTTTTCTGTTATTTTTATATGATGCCTTTTATAGTACTTCATGGACTCTTTAACGGATCTGACATGAATGCCTCTTTTAACTAACCTTCTTTCCAGCGTTTCTTGTGAAACGTTGAATACTGTTTCTAGCTTTTTGAGTGATAAGCCTTTTTTATATAGACGAATAAGTTTATTTTCGTCTATAGCTATGTATTTCACTTTGCATTCTCCAATCGCCATTTAGCTATATCTAAAAACTTCCCGTTGATGTGTAGGGGCACTTCTTCCAGGGGACAGAATAGAACTTCGCAAAGAGCTTTTTTAACTGGGAGTTCTTTCTCCGATCGTATATCTCTCCACCCATCTGCCGGACTGAGATGGTTTTCTATATTATTGATTCTTGTGAGTAACGCCTCTTTTATCGCTTCTGGCTGGTATTTGTAGCGCACAATCATCTCCCAGGAGTCTATCTCTTCTATCGACATAGGATAGTGTAATTCATAGAATAGAAACTGATACATTTCCTGGATGTCCGTAGCATCAAGAGCCATTTAAAAATCCTTGTCAAGTTCGTTAGGTACAACCTGCTTGGTCATCCAATTTTGTTCAGTTTGTACATGTCCTGCGCGAACCCATTTTGCGCAGGACATTTTGAAATCTTTGTAAAATATCCTACCCGGCAACCTGATAACGTACCCTTCTACAGGATCTTTTGATTTAGCGCAGTACTCTTCATAGATCTTATGTACGGCATCTTTACCCCACGGGCCTCTATAAAAAAATGGCACATGCTCCAGATCTAATAGCTGGCACCATTCTATCGTCTCGTCCCAGGATAGCATACAGTTATTTTCATCCCAGATAGAGTACACGTAGAAATAGCTTTTCAGATGAGTGTACCGTATAGAATGCTCCGCGTACATGTTCTCACCGCACACGCGATATCCTTGGGGTATCTCATGTTTGATCCTACCGTGTAGGGCCCTTAACCAAGCTCTGCTCTCATGATATTTAGAATCTACAGATCGAGCGTGCATATAATTAGAGTAAAGCGATGAGCACTCTCCGTCTATTTTTTCACTGGCTACAATCTCTTTACCGTCAAAGAAAGAGTCGTCAGGATGTTTCTTGTCATCGTTCTGAAGGTTCTCAGAAAAACTCATGTGAAACGTTCGTGGGTATTTCACGAACTCCAGGAACTGCCCGAGTACCCCTGCCTGTTTAAGGATCCTCTGAACGTTCTCCTGCCCGAACAGCTCTCCTTTGATGCGCATACCTGAGGGTTGGATTATGTTGCCCCAATGGTCGTAGCGTTCGTCTGCATAGAAATGCTCTGGCAGGAGTACTGTGTCGATTCCTGCAGCGTCTCGCAGCTCTGTGCATGACACCAGAGTCATCTCTGCCTCGAGGTGATGCTTTTCGCAGAGACTCACGCCGTTCTCGGTGTAGTAACCCTGGGAGTCACCCCAAAGACTACGGTCGATTACGTGATGAGAGTCTACGGCTGGTGTAGGCGTCGGGCATAGTACACACCGTCCGCCGTCTCTCTTGAAGACCGCGGTTTTGAATTCGTCCCGTGATAGGAGCCCCGTATTCATGCTATTAATATACTAATTTGTAATACAAAATCATCGTGCTATTTCCAATCTCCAAGCAGCCACGACGCAGATATACATTCTAGGATCATTTATGTTCAGGGGCATTTTCCACAGAGGGTCCGTTAAAATAGAGAGATCTTTAGGCTCCTGTATTCCCTCATCGTCATTAAAGACTTCGTTTAGTCCCCAAGACCGTGGCTCTACTGTTTTTACTATGTGTGTCAGGTTACTTATGTAGTTTAAAAAAATGTCCTCTTCTGATGTCACGTTGTAGGGTGGTGGGACATTAGCGTAGGCCGCAGACAGTTTATTTCCAAGTAACTCTAGCTCTTCTGTTGTGTAGGGAAGTTGGGTCATTTGGCTATCCGTAGCGGAATTTTATTTGTTATATAAATATGAAAGAGGCGTGTTTTGACGTCCACCTTTTCTCACTGAGCTACGTGGCTGAAGGACATCCCCATAGCCTCATAGAAAGCCAGGTGCGCCTTGTTATGAGGGTTGAATGAGAACGTCATGATAGCCATATCCCCTTTACGGGACCGAGGTACTTCGGGTTTCCGAATGAGCTTCAGTCCTACCTCTTCGGGCAGGTGATTCTTTTTCACCGTGATGTTGTGGTACCGACACGCGAGCACACAGTTGGTGAAAGAGTTTTCACCTCCTCTGGACCTAGGGACAATATGATCCAGGGTTTTTTCTTCACTATCACATTTATATTTAAAAACTTTACCATGTTCATCGTAATGCCAATACTGACAGATTCCTCCATCCCTATTAAAGACGGCGTCTTCCGAGAACTGGATTTTTTCCTTTTTAATCTTGTACCCCACGAAATTCAAAAGGCGAATGACGAGAGGTGCGGGCATCTTGAATACCACGCCATCCCGGGAGATACCAGCATGGATCTCGCGGCTCTCATCGGCCTTCACGATTTCGATCTTTCCTCTGAAGTACAATCTGATTGCGTCTTCCAAGGATCTCTCTCCCCAGTACGTCCAGTTCTTCGTTAAAACGACAACGCCGGTCATGATACGCCTCCTAGTAGCTACTCAAGTGATGTAGATAGAACAGATGAATGCGGTGCAACCACAACAGATGATTTCCTGTCCTGTTGTACATGGCGTGCTCCTTGTTTTGTGAATAGACATGACTCATTACCTGATCTTTGTATCCCAAGATACCTCCTCCCAAAACGATCGCGGGTTTTCTCATGTACTAATATACTGTTTTGTATCGAGCTAATCAAATGACTCTCGATAACTTGACGTCTACTTTGATGAACTTCACAGGCTTAATCAGGATGTACGCTACGTCTATCACGGTCTCTTCGCCTAAGCTTACGGTGGCTGAGTAGTCTACGATTTTCTTGTCGCGCACGAGATTTACGAGCCCATCCTGTACGAAATCCGTGACTTTTTTGAGATCGTGTATGTCCATGTTACTCGGCAATCCTCAATCTTTGCATAGCAATTTCTCGTGCTACAAATTCATACGCGTTAATGTGTAATGGTACGTCTTCAAAAGGGCACTCTATAACTGATGCTACTTCTTTTACTCTATTCATAGACAATTCCATATTTCTATTAAATTTATCCCCTCCCTCAGGATAGTATTTCATGTATTGGTCTCTTTCTATTTTTTCTACCTCTTTTGTTAGCTTTTCTGTGCTAACCTCTTTTCCATCTCTACATAGACGCAGAGCACTACTTTCTATGATAAAAGACACAGTAGGTCCGTAGCCCGGACCTGTTACACCAACAGCATGCGTAAGCCTTTCGAACACATCGAGGTACTTGTTTATGCTACTCATATATTTATTTTTTGAAAATGGCGGAGAGGAGAGGATTTGAACCTCCGGTACATTGCTGCACACAACCTTTCCAGGGTTGCACCTTAGACCAACTCGGTCACCTCTCCATTTTTTTGAGATTTTTAGACTTTCTTACCTCTACGTTTAGCAAACTGTCGTCGAGTACTATTTACAGGAGGGACAACACCCGTGAACCCACCTCTACCAGGTGCCAGACTATCAGGATTATCCCCATAAGATTTGTTACTTACAGTCCGCACTTCCACTTTTCGCATGAATCACCTCTCCGTTAAACTTATTCCAACCTTCTTCCGCAGACACTACCGTAGGATAGTCTTTTTCACCGCACGCGCACCTACAGGTGATCATGTCAAAATACGATAGGTTCACGAACACCTCGGGCCTTTGTTTACAATTTACGCAGGCTACGAAAGCTGAGTTGTCGAGATCGTGTGACATAGTGTATACTCCAAAATGGCGGAGGGAGTAGGATTTGAACCCACGGAACCTCTTTTAAAAGTTCACCCGATCTCAAATCGGGGGCAATAAACCGGACTCTGCCATCCCTCCATAGTTATCTCATCTTCACATGATTATAGTGCCGGAGGAGGAAGTCGAATCCTCAAGATATTGCTCCCACTGGATTTTGGGTCCAGCGTGGTTACCAATTTCACCACCCCGGCGTTATTGTCCTTTCTTTAGTTGTTACTTTACAAATGGTGCATGAG
>Ga0315282_10002467_pt1 | contig 34006 bp, 29 predicted proteins | sample YL17G07_20_MG_FD_203693 | JGI IMG/M metagenome (GOLD analysis project Ga0315282, IMG submission 203693) | Sediment microbial communities from Yellowstone Lake, YNP, Wyoming, USA - YL17G07_20 | ecosystem: Environmental > Aquatic > Freshwater > Lake > Sediment | place: USA: Wyoming | collected...
TAGTCCAAAGATGGAAGTGCCTTTCTTGTAATATGTTCAGAGGGTCGGTAAGAGACTTAGAGAGAAGAAGGTTAAAGGCAGATATTCTATAGCTAAGATGAGTTATTTTGGATTAAGAACCTTTACCAAATGAGACTTCAGAGACATTTAAAAAGAAGATAGAAATATGAAGAGGTAACGCGAGGAAGAGATCTGTTGAAGGATCTATTAGCATAGAAAAATCTAAAAGAAGACTAAAAATGGAATAGAAGAAGATGGAATATATCAAACATTTTTACAAGAGTTGCAGAAGAATGTCAAAAAATGAATAGGGACATATTGCAATATGCCCCTATTGAATTTAAATTACCTCTTTATTGGCAAATCCGCACCATTTTTAAGAAAAACAGGTATCACATTAATGGGTGCATCACATTCAATGTATTGTCCTCCTTTATATATACGCCCTGTGTTAGCTTCTTTCCATTCTGCCTCTGAAGGAAGATAAACTGTTCTCTTCCTTGCTCCTTCATAAAGTACTGGTGCTACTAGAATGTCTGGACCAAACATAAATTCATCTTCTATATTCCAACTCTCTTTATCTTCTGGAAAGTCATAAAATAGGGGACGCATAGGTGGAGTCCCTCTTTCGTGAGCAATCTTCATCTGTTCTATTATATAGAGACGTAATCTTTCACGGATAAAGAGTAATTCCTTTATTATCTCATAGGCCTTTTCTCCAAAACTCCATACTTCATTAGGTCCACAAGTCTCTAAATCTCCTGTCCCACCATCTTCTCCCGTTAGATTTTCAGCTGTATGCAAGCGATACCCATGAAGTCTAAATAAGGGACAAAATGCTCCATACTGGAACCAGCGTACAATTAGTTCTCGAAATCTAGTGTCGTTAGGGTTCCCTCCGAAGAATCCCCCTATATCCGTTGTCCACCATGGAATACCAGAAAGTCCCATATTAAGACCTGCTCGGACTTGCTTCCTCAATGTCTCAAAATTTGAATGAATATCCCCAGACCATACTGCAGCACCATAACGTTGACTACCTGCCCAGGCACAACGGGCAAGATTAATAACATCAGTAATACCTTCTGCAGTCATACCATCATAAAATGCTTTGGCATACATTAATGGATATATATTCCCAACTTTAAGGCAGGGTCCTAGATAATAGCGTATATTATCAAAGTCATAAGGTCTGAATTCTGGTTCTGCTTCATCAAGCCAGAAGAGTCTTATTCCATACCTGAAATAATTCTCTTTCGCCTTATTCCATACATATCTTTGAGCCACTGGATTTGTAGCATCAAAGAATGCTTCATTACCTCGAAATATCATCTGCGTATGTACTCCACGTTCAGTACGTACAAGATAACCCTTGTGCTTCATCTCTCTATAGTTTTTACTAAGAGGGTCAACGGTAGGCCATATAGAAACCATAAGTTCTATACCCATACTTTTAAGCTCTTTTACCATTCCTTCAGTATCAGGCCAGCACTCTGGGTCAAATCGCCACTCTCCTTGTTTTGGCCAGTGGAAAAAGTCAACAACTATAACTGAAATGGGAAGCCCTCTACGCTTATACTCTCTCGCTACACTAAGTAATTCTTCTTGAGTTTTGTATCTTAATTTTGACTGCCAGAAACCAACTGCAAATTCAGGTATCATCGGAACGCGTCCAGTGACTTCTGTATATTTTTCTAGAATTTCAGCTGGAGTATCTCCTGCAGTAACCCAATAATCAATTATATCTGTAACCTCCGCAGTCCATTCTGTACAGTTTCTTGCTAATGATATATGGCCATAGGCTGGATTATTCCAAAGGAAACCATATCCTAAATTTGATATTACAAATGGGATGGTAACTTGAGAATTTCTCTGTGCCAGCTCAAATACACAACCTTTTAAGTTTAAGAATGGTTCTTGATGTTGGCCAAGTCCATAGAACTTTTCAGATTCATTTCCTTCAAAACGAATAACAGCCTGATAGTCACCACCAATTATTGGCTTTAATTCTCGACCAGGGATCATAAGGGAGATCCGATTAGTTGGATTTTGTCTATCCTGCCATTTCTCAGCAAGTAATGTCTCTCCTTTTTCATTCTCAAAACTTATAAATCCGTACTCATTAATATGACAGGTAATCTTTCCATTAGTGATAGAGGCTCTATCTCCATCTATCTTGATATTCACATTACATTCAGGTTGTGGCAAAAGAGCCCAGTCTTTCTCCTGCATTTCTGCTGCTTTTGTGCAACGTAGGCGTAGACTGTCTTTACCACATGGCTCTACCCAGATTTTCTCATAGTCATATTCACGTATAAGACGGTTCCCTTCCATCCTAAATAAATCACTCATATTATCTCCTCCTAATAATTATTCTTTGAAAGCACCAGCCGTTAGGCCAGAAATTAAAAACTTACTCCCTATTAATATAACTATTATAGATGGGACAGAGTATATAAAACTTCCTGCCATAAGATAGTTCCATTGTACACCAAATTCTCCTACAAATGTAAATAGACGAATACTTAGTGGATATAATTTATCATCCTGGATAAGGGTTAAAGGGAATACAAAATTGCTCCAACCCTGTAGAAAGGCAAACAAGGATGCAGTAGCTAGTGCAGGCATAGATAATGGTAAAACTATTTTCCAATAAATTCCTAATAAACTAGCCCCATCAATCTCAGCGGACTCAATCATTGCCACTGGGAAAGACCTCATATACGAGGTTAGCATTATTACTATAAACGAAACAGCAAAAGAAGAGATTGCTAGTACAACCCCTAATAGTGTATTTATAAGTCTAAACTCACGGAAAAAAAGATATAAGGGTATAATAGTAGCTGTAATAGGAAGCATCTGGATAAGCATAAAAATAAAATTAAAGATATTCTCTAGTTTCAATCTCATCTTTGCCAAAGCAAATGCTGCTGCAGGAGAGAGTAACAAGATCACTACCATTACCCCTAAAGTCACTATTATACTATTTAGGAAATAAGGACCAAGAATTCTAAACGACCTCGAGTAATTCCCTATTATCTCTTGAGGATTAGGAGGAATAAGATATGGAGGCTGATGAAAGATCTGGGAGGTCGTCATCATACTTCCTACAAGGACATAATATATAGGAAAGACTATAAACGATACAGGAATCAAGGCTACTAATGTCCACTTCCACATACTCTTTTGTCTCATTATTATCCCCTCCTAATCTTCTACCTTTATTAAATTAAGGATACTCACAACAACTATAATTATCAAAATCATTATCACAGATACAGTTGCACCCATGCCAAAATTATAGTTTCCAAAAGCTAATTGATAAGAATAGGTACTAAAAAGATGGGAAGAGTTCCCTGGTCCTCCTCCTGTTATAATCCATACAAGGTCAAAGACCTTTATAGTAAATATTGCTCCAAGAAGTAGGGTGGTAATAATTATAGGCTTCAAGATTGGCACTGTAATATATAGTGTTTTTTTAAGACCGACTGCTCCATCTATTTCAGCAGACTCATAAAGTTCAACTGGTACTCCTTTTAGGCCTGTATATAAGAGTATAAAATTAAAGGGAATACCTAACCAAATATTAGCAATAGTCAGGGAATACATGGCTACACTGCCACTTGTAATCCACGGTATTACTTTCTGGGTTAACTTTAAAGATAAAAGGAGTCTATTTATTAATCCCATATCCATAAAAAAAAGCTTAAAGACTGTTCCACTGACCAAGATAGGAATGAACCATGGTAGCATTATGAGACTTATCATAAAATCTCTAAGGGGAAATTCTTTATTAAAGAGTAGCGCTATCAAAAAACCTATAATGAACTGAAATAAAATAGATAGAATAGTGAATATTAATGTATTCAAAACAGTACGCCTGAATATAGGGTCATTTAAGGTATCAATATAATTTTTAAAACCTATAAATTGACTAGTTTTTTGGATAAGAGATATTGCAGTGACATCCTGAAAGCTAAAAACTACATTATATATAAGTGGATAAATCGCAAATAGAACTGTAAATATTATAGCCGGAAGAATAAATCCATATCTTTTAGGTCCGAATCGATCCATAAATTATCCTCCTTGTAAAGTAAAAAGGGGCAGGGTATCCTTCAAAAGCTCAAGACACCTTACCCCTTAACCTAACTATTTACGAACCTTCGATAGAGCGCTTCTTGCCTCTACAAGAGCCTTGTTATATTCTTCATCTGTGCTAAATAGTTTTCTAATCTTCTCAGAGGCTTCTTTAAATGCCTGTTTAGGAGATAATGTACCTGATAGCGCCTTCTGGATAGCCTCTCTAGTTATTGTAGAGACATCCGTGTACTTTTCTCCAGCGCCGGCAGCAGGACGCGGTACAGCACTCTTAGCCTGTTCAGTAAAGACCTTTAAATCAGGTCTATCCTTCAATAATGGTTCAATAGCTGATATCCTTGTAGGAACACGACCAGTATTTGCACAGAAGTCTGCCATATTCTTAGAGTCATTTAAAAACTTTACAAAATCCCATGCAATCTTTTCCTTCTGTGGATTTCCTTTAGCTGGTAGAGTAAAACATTCTCCACCCATAGGAACAACTGGTTTCATCCCTTTTTTGGGAACAGGGATTTGTGCTACATCAAAGTTATTCCCAAATACCATACCGTTCTTTTTGAAATCTTCTAGTTCTGAGGGTGCAAGTTCCCAACATCCTTGGACCATCATAGCTAGTTGTTTATTCTTAAAGTACTGGGTCAAGTCTCCCTGCCCCCAATTCAATACATCTCTAGGGGCATATCCTTCTTTTACTAATGTAGTCCATAAATCTAGGGCTCTAACTGCCTCAGGTTTGTCTAGTGCAAGTAAGCTTCCATTACTACTCCATAAGAATGGCTCAAACTGCCAAGTACCCTCTTCAGTATTTCTAGCCGAAAACCCAATAGGATAAACCTTAGGCAAACTTGCCTTTAGTTTTTGGCAAACATTGATTAATTCGTCCCAAGTCTCTGGAGGAGAAGCTATCCCTATCTGCTTGAAATAATCCTTATTATACCAAAGAGCGAGGTTATTTGTACTCTGATGCAATGCATATATCTTCCCTCTATAGGTAACAGTTAATTGAGAGCCAGGGATGTAATCTTTCCATACTCCCCACTCTTGTACTAGTTTAGTTATATCCTTGAAAACTCCGGTATGAACAAGATACTGAATATCAGGATTATCAGCAAAAACTACATCTGGAAAATCACCAGTTAGGGCTTGAGTAATGAGTTTTTTCACAAGATCACCAAATGGAACATAATAATGCTTTACCTCTACATCTGGATGTGAACTTTCGTACTTTTTAATGATGTCACTCCATGCTACTCCTCCTGGAGGCTCTAGAGACCAGTATGTTTGTACAGTGATCTGGGTCTTCTGCTGCCCCCATACCACCGTTGAAGAAACAACAAGAAAAGAGATTGATAATAAAAGACCTATTAACTTTGTTAACTTCATTATTCATCCCTCCTATCAGATTTTTAAGATTTTCGGAAACTCTTAATCCTCTTCTATCCTAAACTTCCTAGATAGAACCTTTACTTCATCCCCACTGTTTAAACCTCTCTAAAACTGCTCTCTAAAACTACCCTCTCGGGTCAACTTGACTGAGTCACCTCTCAAACCATTAAGACTATCATATCTTCCCTTTCCAGTCACCACTCTCCTTTCATTTACGTAAATTTTCAAGCCTCTTTTAGCCTCACTTCTACTTATAACCTACTCCTACAGCTCAATCCTCTATAAATTTATCTATATTCTACCCCCCCCTAAAAATTGTCAAGGGGGTTTCCGAAAAACCACATAAACTCCTATAAAATGGTATCACTTAAAATATAGCATGTCAATGAAAATGGACTCTTCAACTTTTTGCGTGGAAGAAATCTTAAAAATGTCTTCTTTTTGACTTATCTAACTACTCTTCTTAGATTAATTAGTTATAAATAATCCCTTCCCTTGACTTGATATAGTTCTCTGGATTCCTAAATCCAAAACTTGTCCTCACTTGGCTAAATCTGTATCCTTTATCTTCCTTCCATAAAGTATGACTATCTCTAATAACCTCTTTACCTTTTCTCTATCTTCGGCTTTATACACCTTCCTTATTAACTCCTTTATTACATAATATGGCGAAAGATAGAGATGTTCCTTCTTCTGTTATTCTGGCTCTTGGTTTTACAAATGGAGGATTTATAGTGATTGTTTTCTTACACTTAGGACAAATATACTTTAGAGGGCGATAGATTATCCAGGAACCTTCTCCAGCAAGGACTTTTCTCTTTCTACCTAAACAATGAAATCTCATCTTAGTCCTGCATTATTCACATATAACTTGTCTTTTCTTAAGCTGTATCTCTATAATATAGGTATTCCATTACCAAAAATTATTATACAAGGAGGCCAAAAAAGTTGAAGTATAGGAATTTTTCTACTACTGAGCTAACTCATACATCTCTATTTGTCGCCTTGGCTATACTCTCTGCGGTTATAGTTAGACTTGGAACAGGGACTATGCTTGTTCCTTTTAGTCTCTTACCTATGGTGGCACTACTCTCAGGTATAATCTTAGGTCCTAGGCTAGGAGCTATCAGTATGGCTGTTTATGTAGCCTTAGGGCTTATAGGTGTTCCAGTCTTTGCATCCCCACCTTATGGAGGGTTTATATATGTACTGAAGCCTACATTTGGTTTTCTTTTAGGTTTCATTGCCTCTTCCTGGGTGGTAGGTAAGATTATGGAGGGGAAAAAGGATCTGCTACGGTATTATTTTTTAGCTTCTCTCCTAGGGCTAGTGGTGATATATCTCTTTGGCTTACCGTATCTCTATATAATATTGAACCTATATCTAGGTAAAAGCACAGATATAAATGGTCTCCTTAGGCTTAGCTTCTTCCCATTCATTATTCCAGACATAGTTAAATCCCTCATCTCTTCGATAACTGCTAGGGCTATCATAAGTAGGCTAGAGAAGATTAGAGATATAAAACGGATCAACACTTGAGAGACCACCAATATAAATTATATCCTCAGATTTTTCTTCAAAAGGTAGTAGCACTTTTAGAAATCCAAGTGAATAGCTGATAGATCTGAGCCATAATCAAAGTGACTCTTCAACTTTTTGCGTGGTAGGTAAACCTTCTCGGATGACAGATAATTGGACAGGCATTCTTGCCTGTCCTACCCTTTTCCTTTGTCATTGCGAGGAGCGATAGCTCCGAAGCAATCTATTTTTTATTTTCAAAAGTGATTACAGATCAGGCTATTGACCCTATTGACATTTTATAATACCGTGATATTATATTTATAAAATTTGATTATTATCAAGAAATATGGAACAATGCTTAATAAGGATACTATTAATAAGAGAAATTTAGCTAAGGGGTGTGTCCCTGGTATATATAATGGCTTAAGAAAGGAGGCGAAGGTTTTAAATTTTCTGCATTAATCTTCTAGCTTAAGAAGACTAGAAAGGTTTTTAAAAAGTAATTTTAGGAGGTGTTATTAGTAATGAAGGGTTTAAAGAAAACAGTTTTATTGTGATTTTTGCTATTTATTCTTGTTGTCTCTCTAGTTATACCAACTCTTTCTTTTGCTCAAGAAAAAGGACTTGAAGTAGCTCCTGGAATCCCAAGAAGTGAGACCTTAATATTAGAGAACCCAGAGGGTAGAATTGCAAATCCAGGAAAATTTAATCTATGGGGAGGGGGTGGAGGTTGGTCTACTGGGCTACAGCAGATTGCATTTGATGCCCTTTGGTATATAGATCCTGATGCAGGTATCGAAGGCAAGACTTGGCTAAACTCTTTAGCGGCTGAACCTCCTGTATACAATAAAAGCTTTACTAAAATGACCGCCAAACTAAGAAAGGGAATCTATTGGAGTGATGGAGTGGAATTTACAGCAGATGACGTAGTTTATACCGTTAAGACTTTAGCTGCTCATCCAGAGATGTCTTGGGGCGCTGCGATGAAGGTAAACGTTAAAAATGTCTCTGCCCCAGATAAGTACACAGTAGTCTTTGAACTTAGCCAGCCCAACTCTAGATTCCACGCTCTATTTACAGTACGTTGGTGTGCTTGCTACATAATGCCAAAGCATATCTTTGAAAAGCAAAAAGACCCAGTAGCCTTTGACTTCAATCCCCCTGTCAGTTTGGGTTCGTATGTATTAAAATCATATGATACTGCAGGAAATTGGTTCCTTTGGGAGAGAAGGCAAGACTGGCAGAGGACTACCCTAGGGATGCTTTATGGTATGCCTGCGCCAAAGTATGTACTCTACATAGCTCCTGGACCTCCAGAAAAAAGAGTTATGGCTCAGATGAATCATGAACTTGATGTAATACATGATATAGCTCCAGAAGGTGTAGTAACTCTAATGAAGAAGAATCCTACATCTAAGGCTTGGTTTGATGATTTTCCCTGGGCACATCCTGACCCAACACTACCTGCAGTTGTTCTTAACAACGAGAAATATCCTCTCAATATGAAAGAAGTTAGGTGGGCACTTACTCTTGCAATAGATATAGTAGATGTCTCTATGGCATCATACAATGGTGCTGCTACGATCTCAGCTATCCAAGTACCTCCAACTGGACATTACTTAGAGTGGTATTTTGACCCTATACAGCCTTGGCTTGAGAAGTTCTCTCTTAAGGTCGGTGGGAAGCCATTCTATCCCTACGATTCTTCTATTCCTTTTAAGATTGCAGAAAAGGTTAAGAAAGATCTAGGGTATAATGTGCCTTCAGACCCTAAAGAGGTCAAAGCAAGGCTTGGATATGGTTGGTGGAAATATGCCCCAGACGTAGCAGAGAAGTTACTCTTAAGTAAAGGCTTCAAGAGAGATAAGAATGGTAAGTGGTTACTCCCTGATGGAAAACCATGGAAGATTACCATACTCTGTGAGGGAGAAGCACGACCAGTTATGACAAGAGCTGCAACTATGATTGCAGAACAGTGGAGAAGATTTGGAATAGATGCCCAAGCTGAACCTATTGATTTACTATGGACACGTACTTCTTATGGTGATTATGACGCTAGTATGATCTGGAACGTTGAAACTTGGGGTGGGCATCCTGACCTATTCTGGTTCCTTGAATCCTGGCATTCTCAGTACTATAGACCATCAGGACAAGCCACTGTATCTAAGAACTTCATGAGATTTAAGAGTAAAAAATTAGATACTATTATAGATCAGCTTAGAAGACGTGATTTCAATGATCCAAAATGTCTAGATTTAGGGCTAGAGTTTGTAAAACTTTCTGTTGAAGAGATGCCAACTATTCCAATAATGTCTTATAATGTATTTACTGTCTGTGACGAGTACTATTGGACTGGTTTTCCAACCGCTAAGAATCCATATACAGACCCTGTGCCTAACTGGGCTAATACTAAATATATGTTTGTGAAGATAAAGCCAGTCAAGAGGTAATAGACAGCCCTCTCCTACCCTAAAAGATAGGGGAGGGCTTACTCATCTATTAAGACTCTATAGGAGGCGAAAGATTGAAATTATGAAGAATCCCTTTATTGGATATATTCTACAGAGAATCTTGCAGTGTATTGTTGTTATCCTTATTGGTACTACTGTAACTTTTGTCATACCTAGACTTGTGCCTGCTACTAATCCAGTCGAAACTGCTATAGCTAGAGCCCAGATGATTGGACAATATACAGACCCAAAAGCGGTAGATGAGATGCGTAGGGTTCTTACGAAGTTATATGGACTAGAAGGGACTGTTTTTCAACAGTATGTAAGGTACTGGGGAAGTCTATTAAGAGGTGACTTTGGACCATCATTTTCGTCTTTTCCTACACCTGTGATGACACTCATAAGGGTATCTCTTTCCTGGACAGCTGGACTTTTACTTGTTACCACAATTTTATCTTGGATTATTGGTACTTTTCTAGGAGGGTTAGCTGGGTATTTTGGTGAGAAACCCTGGGCACGTACTCTAGAGATTATTGCTAACACTATTAGACCTATCCCCTACTATATAATGGCACTTCTTATGCTTATATTATTCTCTTATGTCATTCCTTTGTTCCCCCGTGGTGGTGCTTTTGCTATTGGACTTACCCCTACTTTTAGTTGGCAGTTTATACGTAGTGTAATTATTCATGCCTTCCTACCAGCCCTTTCTCTCATAGTAGTCGGAATAGGGGGATGGTTCCAAAATATGAGGATATTGGTATCAAACGTAATTAGAGAAGATTATGTAGTATACGCTGAAACTCTTAATATTTCTAGTCGTGATATCCTTTACAAATATGTGATGAGGAATGCTTTCCTTCCCCAGTTGACAGGTCTAGCATTACAACTGGGAATGATTTTTAGTGGTGCCCTAATTACAGAGGCTGTCTTTAACTATCCTGGACTCGGATTCTTGGCATATACTGCTATATTAAGAGGAGATTACAGCCTCATAATGGGAATTACTTTCTTTTCGATTGTGGCAATTGCAGTAGGTGCATTAATAATAGATCTGCTCTATCCACTTTTTGACCCTAGAGTTAGGTATACTTAAGGAGGAAGAGAAATGTTTAATATTATAAAAGATTTGTTTAAATATGATGGAAGATTCAGGTTCTCTCTGATTACGCTTTTGTGTATTGTCTTTTTTGCCTTGCTTTCTTTCTGGTCTCCATATGATCCAAGTTCTTCTTACTACGTCCCATCCAATATCCCTCCTGGTGCGAAGTATCTCTTTGGGACAAACTCCAGGGGACAGGATATCTTTTGGATGATGACATTTGCCATAAAGAATTCTCTAGTCTTTGGTATTATAACTGCACTACTATCTCGTATACTAGCTATCTTTGTGGGATTAATCTCAGGTTATAAAGGAGGTATTATTGACAGAGTTTTAATGTCTATAAATGACAGTTTCATCGTTTTACCGCTTCTCCCAATACTTATACTCTTAAAATTTATTATAGGGAAGATGGAATTGTCAACTTTAGCTCTAGTTATGGCCGTATTCGGATGGTCATGGGATGCAAGGTTAATCAGGTCGCAAGTTTTGAGCCTAAGAGAAAGGGATTTTACCTATACATCTGTCTTTTCTGGAATGGGAACGCTCAAGATAGCTTTAAAAGAATATTTCCCATTCATTATACCAATAGTACTTGCTACAACGGTAAATAATATGTTATGGTCATTAGGAATGGAGATGACGTTAGCTATTTTAGGGCTTTCAGCTATTCATATATCAACAATCGGTACTACAATATATTGGGCAAATCAGCATCAGGCATTAATATCAGGTGTATGGTGGTGGTTAGCATTTCCTATTATTATCTCTATATTTCTTTTCCTTGCACTTTACTTATTGTCTGTAAGTCTTAGCGAATATCTAGACCCTAGATTTAGAATCCAGCAGACGAGGGTTTAAGCCGTGATAATACTTCAGATAGATAGAGTAAAGGCATATTATAAGACAAATGCTTATGGGACTCAGAGAACTGTCAAGGCGGTTGATAATGTTTCGCTTGAGGTAGAGAAAGACGAAACTTTTGGTATTGCGGGGGAATCTAGTTGTGGCAAGAGTACTCTTATAAAGGTTATCTCTGGAACTATAAAGCCTCCTTTGACAATTATTGAGGGGAAAGTAATTTACAATTTTGGAAATGAAAGTATATATATTGGCAAGGTAGATGGCCAAGAGAAGATAGAAAAAGTAACCTGGGAAAAGGTTTCATATATACCTCAGAGTTCGATGAGTGTCCTCAATCCGGTAATGAAGGTCCGTGATATTTTCTATGACCTATTAAAGTCTCATCAAAAACTTATGGAGAAGGAAGCTTTTGAGAAGACTATGAAGGAACATCTAAACTCTCTTGGGCTACCCATTGGAGTACTAGATTCATATCCTCATCAGCTTTCAGGAGGAATGAAACAGAGAGCGATAATAGCCCTTGCTACTATCTTTAAGCCTAGAGTAATCTTAGCTGATGAGCCTACGTCTGCTTTGGATGTTGTAGTGCAGCGGAGTGTCCTACAGCTTCTTAAAGAGATTCAGAATGAAAATAGGAATACCCTTATATTAGTTACCCATGATATGTCTATCCTGGCAAATATGGCGAACAGAATAGGCATAATGTATGCAGGAAAGATTGTTGAAGTGGCAAAAGTTGAAGATATATTTGAAAACCCTATGCATCCTTATACTAAGTTTCTTATAAACTCTATACCTAGGATTGGTGATAAGTCAGATAGGTTAAGTATCCCAGGGTTCCCTCCTAACCTTGCTGACCCACCAAATGGGTGCAGATTCCATCCGAGATGTCCCTATGCTATGGATATCTGCAAAGAGAAATCTCCTTTATTATGCGATGTTACAGAAGGTCATAAGGTTGCATGTTTTCTTACATCGGAGGAGAGCGAAAATGGACAACAGTGAAAAGCTCCTTATAGTTAAGGATATAACAAAGGTTTTCTCTAGAGGTAGTTTACTTTCAAGGGTTAACTTGACTGCGGTAAATAATGTTTCTTTTGAAATGGAAGCTAATAAACCAGAGATATTTGCCATAGTAGGTGAAAGTGGTAGTGGTAAAACGACACTTGCAAGGATAATCCTTCATCTTGTTGAACCAACCAGTGGTCATATACTCTATAGAGGAAAGGATGTAACTGAGATAAAGTCTAAGAAAGAAAAGATAGAATTTATGTTAGCGGTTCAACCAATCTTCCAGAATCCATTTGAGACTTTTAACCCTTTAAAGAGGATTGTTACATATCTCTATGAGACAGCTCTAAATTATAAAATTGCTAATAAATCAAACCTAGACAAATTTGTAGATGACGTCTTAGCTTTAATTGGGCTCTCCATCCAGGAGGTCAGGGATAGGTATCCTCATGAATTTTCTGGTGGTCAGTTACAGAGATTATCTATTGCTAGGGCACTCATAGTTGGGCCTTCCTTGTTAATTGCAGATGAGCCAGTTTCAATGCTGGATGTCTCTTTAAGGATGTCAATAGTTAACTTATTCAAAGAGTTAAAAAATAATCATGATGTTAGCATAATATATATAACCCACGACCTTGCAACCGCATATTATATAAGTGACCGTATAGCTATAATGTTTAGGGGGAATGTTGTAGAACTAGGCCCTGTCGAAGCTGTTTTGACCAGACCGTTACATCCCTATACTAGGGTCCTAAAGGAGGCTATCCCTGAGCCAACTCCTACCAAAAAATGGAGTGGAAAGATAGATTTCTCAGCTATTGAAATAGAAGAATTTTCTAGAGTTGGATGTAAATTTGCAGGGAGATGTCCATCGGTTATGGAAATCTGTAAGAAAGAGGAGCCGAAATCTTCATTCGTAGATGGTAGGATGGTAAAGTGTTGGTTATACAAATAAATACAAATAAAGTAGTTAATCTTAGCGTCTAGGAGGTTATTAATAGTGGAAAAAATTTATGTAGTTATACCTGATAGGATTGGCACGATTAATCCAAACATATATGGTCATTTTGTTGAACATCTAGGTGGGGTAATATACGATGGAATATGGGTTGGAGAAGACTCCAATATTCCAAATATAAATGGAATACGTAAAGATTTAGTAGAATTACTCCGTAAAATAAATCCCTCTGTAATCCGTTGGCCAGGGGGTTGTTTCTCTGAAACTTACAATTGGAGAGATGGTATTGGACCTAGAGAAAAGAGGCCTAAGACGGTAAATTGGTGGTATACATTGGATGGTAGGCTAGAACCTAATGAATTTGGAACGCATGATTTTGTTAAGTTCTGCCGTCTTGTAGGGGCAGAGCCATATTTCGCTGCTAATATTGCCTCGATACCTCCCCTTGAGGTGCGTAATTGGGTTGAATATTGTAATTTCCCATCAGGTACCACTACCTTAGCGGAGCTTAGGAGAGAGAATGGCAGCACCGAACCGTTTGGTGTTAAGTATTGGGGTATAGGGAATGAAAATTGGGGTGGTGGAGGGAGTTTTACTCCTGAAGACTACTGTACAGAATTTCGAAGAGTAGCTACAACTGTAAAGAGTTTAGATAGGGACCTGCGAATTATTGCCTGTGGAGCAAATGGGGATGATACAGAGTGGACAAGGCGCTTCTTTGAAAAATGGAAAGATAGCACGATAAATGACCCTGTTCGATTTTTTGGTTATTCTGTCCACTACTATTGTGGTACTGCTGGCAATGCTTTAGAGTTCGACTCAAATCAATGGTATGAACTTCTCTATAAAGCATCTTATATGGAAGATATCATAGTAAAGCATAGGAAGATAATGGACATATATGACCTTGAGAGAAAGATTGGAATAGCGGTAGATGAGTGGGGATGTTGGCATCCAGAAGGTTCTGGACCATCAAAGGGGAAAAACCTTTTTGAGCAGCAATGTACAATGCGAGATGCTTTGGTTGCAGGTATAACTTTAAACATATTTAACAATCACTGTGATAAGGTCATTATGGCTAATGTAGCACAGATGGTAAATTGTCTACATTCCTTATTCTTTTCTGATGGAGAGAAATTTGTAGTAACGCCAAATTATTTTGTCTTTGATATGTACAAAGGACATCAGGGAGGGAATACTGTTAAAACAATAGTTGAAGCTGAGGAGATTCCATTCAAAGCAGGGGACAAAGAGAAGAGACTCTTTGGACTAAATTGTTCTGCCTCTATAAAAGATAAAAAGCTTACCCTAACTATCGTTAACCCTCATTTCACAGATACTTGTGAGACTCAGATTGTTCTCTTCGGGGCAGGTGAAGGAAAAGTCACTCGACGTATACTTCTTCAAGCCGAAGACCCTCACGCATTTAATGATTTTGATTCTCCAAATATGGTAAAACCAAAAGAGGATTATCCTGATTTATCAGGTAAAGACTTCGCTTTAACTCTTCCTCCAGCATCAATAACACTTCTAGAGATTGAAATATCTTAGAAAAAAGCACTACGAGGACCTTTAGCTAAGATCTTTGTAGTGCTTTTATAAAATTCTATTCTAATTCCATAACCATTACTATGTCTTGTTCATAATCTCCAAAGCCTTTTCCAAAGATATTTAATCCGCCTATATTAATCGCATCCGGTTTTATTCCAACTCTTACTCTAATAGAAGTATGTTCCTTTATTTTCAAGTTTTCTAAAATGATATCAGAAACTTTCACCTCATCAATAAACGAACCCTCTTTGGTAACGATCCATTTTTTGAGGATTCCATATTGAGAGCCTGCCAATTTCCACCAGCTTGGAGTCAATTTTCCCCTACGGTCTCCAAAATCTCCAGGGACCGTATAAGTACCTATCTCTACCCCGTTGAGCCATAATGTTATATCAGACGGCCATTCCTTGTTAGTACCAGGAACCTCTGAAGATATCTCCATACTTATCTCTAGCTTCTTTAATCTTCTATTAGCAGGTAGGTTGTTTGGAAATTTATATTCTATGTAACCCATTTCAAACCATACTAAATCAGCCACTGCACGCTTAGGATTAAAAAACGAGCTCGGTACATCTAAAAAACCGATAATTTCATCTTTAGAACAGAGCCCACATGGTGGTGAGACCTTAAAGTCAGTATATAGACCTACTGGCATTTCAACTCTTATAATATTCTCTATTATTTCTTTTTTCATACTAGGTAATTGGATTACTACCTCATCATATTGAGAACTACAAATCTTTTGTAGCCCCCTCTCTCCTGGAATAGTCTCTACAGTTAATAGCCCCTTCTCATTTAATATCTCAATATCTATAGCAATAGTAGATTGAGGCATACCTAATTCTTTAGCTATTTCACTGACATTTAGCCTCTTATCCCTAAGGAGAGAGAGTATCTTTATCCTTCTCTCTGATGCAAGGGCACGAAGGACCTTAATACTATCCTTCTCTTCAAGATTAACTATCATTATTCCTTTTTTAGTATCTCCCATAGCCATAATAAAATATTATATCATATAAATCTAGAAGATATTCCTAAATCTTCTTACCCCATACCGCCGTTCCAGTCTGGTCTAATCCTGTAAAAACAACTGACTGTTTCCAGTTCTCCCAGTCCCAAGCTGGTATTACTTTTACTGTTTCAACTAGAAACCCACCTTTTTCAGAAATATCCCAATAAAGCATAATAGTATTTTTACCTATTAATTCCCAATGGCTTTTACTCTTTTCATCGTTGATTTTCCCATCTTTTAGTAGTTTCATCACCTCTGACGAGACCTGGAGGTTATTATTCCGGTCTAATCTAATCCTTTCCCATACCCCTATAACTTCATCTTGTGACACCTTTTGTTCAAACTCACCTGCATAACGTTCAGGAGATACCAATGGCCATCCACCGTCAGACCACAATACCTTTCTTACATGGAGATACATCCAATTTTTATTGAGTGCTGGCCTTACATGATGTACTATATAATAATCATCTCCATCTACAAGAACAGAGTTGTGTCCAGGAGCAACCCATCCGTCATCATTTTTAAATTTATAGCCACCAAGAATCTTTGTCCCAACTTCATTTGGAGGTAATGTTATATCGGTCATCAGATTACCATTATAATCTACATATGGTCCTGTAATCTTATCTGCTCTTCCCACTCTCACATTATAATCAGAAGACAAAGAATCATAAGAAACAAAAAGATAATATTTTCTAAATTTTGGATTATATATAACGTAAGCACCCTCAACTGCTCCTTGCACAGAAGGGCTTCTCCTAGCTATATTTATCCCAAATCCTTTCTCTGAAGGTTTACCAGTTAATTTGTCTATCTTAAGAATATAGATACCATTCCAAAAAGAGCCATATACAAGCCATGGTTCTCCATTCTCATCAAAGCATAAGTTTGGATCAATTGCATTTACAGGATCACCTTGCATTGTCTTTATTACCTCTCCTTCATTTTTCCATGGACCTTCAGGATGAGTTGAAGTTGCCAGGCCAATAAATGATTGGTTTCTGCCAAACAAGGACGCTGCATAGTAAAGATAATACTTCCCATTCATAAATTTGACATCTGGGGCCCACAAATTTGAAGCTCTACTCCACTCAAAAGCATCTTCTGGAATCCCTTTAAATATGTATTCATCACCATCAAATACATATCCTACCCATTGCCAATTGATTAAATCTTTAGATTTTCTTATTTGGATACCTGGTTTAGGAACTCCATACACTTTTACGTCAGTAGAATACACATAGTACCAGCCATTTTGAGCTTTAATAATTGCTGGATCGTGCACATTATTTACTGTCCACTTTTTTTCATCATTAACAATTGATGCATCATAAAGCTCTATTTTAGGGGGTGCAGAAGGATAGATGATACTTGTATTACCCTCTGAGTATAAATTATCGATTGATAATAGTGCTAAGAAACTTACGGATAAGATTACCACCTTTAATATCCTCCATAACATTCTCGATAGTCCCTCCTTATAAATCTTGAACTCTTATCCTCAAAATTGTCACTGAATACCCCTTAAAAGTATAAACAAAAGGACTCTTTAAATCTTTAAGTTCTTTCTCTTTTGGAAAGACCTTTATATCTTCAAAATAATTTTCATCAAGAGGATCTTTTGATGTAAGTTCTATGACTTTTGCTTCACCAGTTAATTTCATTCCACCATTTAATTCAACCTTTACAGACCTATCTTCAGTCCATGGATTAACAACTTTAAGTATTATTTCTTTTGCATTTTTGCTAAAACTACATACATAATAAAGTGATTTAAATTTATAGCCAAACAGAGAAAGTTGTTCGTTTGTAAGAGATGAGTCTAATATGACATCACCAAGATTTTCACTGAAGATTTTCTGTACATAATAGCTTGGCGTTCCATAAACTCTTTTACCATCAAACCAAATTAAATCTGGTGTCCACTGAGACCAATTGATACGATTAAATAGGGGTGCATATGATGCCATTATTACCACATCAGAATTACGCTCCAAGCCTGTCATAAAGGCAGCCTCTGCAAGAGCTGATTGTAAGTTATTTCTCTTTCCAACGGTATGAGCAGCGTATTCACCTACCATTACTTTAGGACCTTCTCTAGGATACTTGGCATATCTATCAGCATTTATTAAGAACCATTCAGGGGATGTATAGATATGTTCATCAAGAATGTCCACATCTATTTCTCTTGCCCAATTCCATGACTGTCTAAAAGCGGATCCTTCATAGTTTGGTGGTCCACTAAATATGATTTTTATATTTGGATATTTTCCTTTTATAGCTTTCCAGAATAGTTGGAAACGTGTATAATATTCTTCCCCCCAATTTTCATTTCCTATACCTATGTATTTAACATTAAATGGTTTAGGATGACCTAAGAAAGCTCTTATAGACCCCCAATAGGTATCTATTAAACCATTTGCAAATTCAATAAAGTCGAGAACATTTTGAACCCATTCATCCATTTGGTCAAGTGGACAATACTCAGCTCCCCTAACCTGGCAAGACATTCCAGCATTAAAGACTGGTACTGGCTCAGCCCCAAGATGTTCACACAATAGAAGATACTCATAAAATCCTATCCCATACGATTGATAATATCCCCAAAGATTTCGATTTGTTTTTCTTCCCTCGATGCTTCCAATAGTATCTTTCCAACGGTAAGCATTTTTTAGGCTATCTCCCTCTACAAGACAACCCCCAGGAAATCTTACAAAACCAGGTCTAAGTTTTTCCAGCATTTCAACTAAATCTAATCGCATTCCATTCCATGTCTTTTCTGGAAAGAGGGATATCATATCTAAACAAAGACTACCGATACCCTTAATACGAATTACAAATTGAGCATTTGAGACGTCCTCATTAGCAATAAAATTGGTAGAAATTTTGCTCCATTCATTCCTCAATTGCTGATTTATTACTTGTTCATTTGAATATTGATTCCCTCTTTTATCTTCCAGATCTATCCTAATCATCCCATCAAAATTTGGGTCTGTCTTAGCATAAAAGGATAGGTTATAAGTTTCTCCCTTCTTAAGAGGTATCCCATCGTAACCAGTATTTATGATAACAACCTCTCCATTACTAGAGTTAATATCAACTTTCAAATAGTTGGGGTTGTTCTCATTAAGAGGCTTAGTATTATCTATATAGACCTTCGCCTGCGTATTACTATCAATCTTGATAATCCATCCCTCAAACTTATCAGTATGCTCAAAAGACCTGTTCCTTATAAGTTCCGCATATAGACCTCCATCTACTGCGTGGTTAATATCCTCAAAGAATATTCCATGTAGAGTACGAGGAATGGCTGGTCCAAATTTCGAAGCATCAATTGTTAGTATATGTTGGGATGCTCCATTAGCCTCAAGACTAAAACTAATAGGGATAAACAGGATCGTAATAGTAAGTAGTACTATCAGAGCTTTAAATATGTTCAAATATTATTCACCTCACTATGCTAGAATAAACTTAACAGTTATCCTTTTCCGAGGGAACCCAGTGAAATGCCCTGCATTAAGTATCTATGGAACAGTACAAATATCACTAATGTTGGAGCAACTGAAATGAAAGCTCCAGCCATCAATGGTCCGATACCCCGGAAAGGATCTCCCCATCCAGCACTAAATCTTACTAACGCAATTGGCAAAGTTAATTTTTCTGGAGAGTTTAATACCAACAATGGCCATAAGAAACTATTCCATGACCCTAAAAAAGTCATTAGTCCCAGTACAAATAATGCTGGTTTTACAAAAGGAATTACAATAGTGAGTAAAAATCTAAATCTTGAGCACCCATCTATCCAAGCAGCATCTTCCAGTTCACGTGATATACCGAGCATATACTGTCTCAAAAGAAAAACACCAAAAGTACTTCCAAGCCCAGGAAGAATCAATGCTGAGAAAGTATCTATTAAACCTAATCCATAGATTATGAAGTAGTTAGGGACTAAAAACAGTACTCCTGGAAATGCAAGTATTGCAACATAACTCCAGAATATTGCATTCTTACCTCTAAATTTTAATCTTGAAAGAGCGTATGCAGCTGGTGTAGATATAAAAAGAAACAATAAGGTTGAAAGTGCTGCAACGATCAAACTATTTATAATACCGCGAGTAACATTTATTCCACTAGCAGGCGCAAAGACAAGTTTATAGTTCTCAGACGTAATCTCTTTAGGAATCCAGCGAGGTGGATTTTCAGAAATAGCCATAGTTGTCGATTTAAAAGATGTTGATAACATCCAAAAAATAGGTATAAACCAAAAAGATGCAAATATCCAAAGGATTATAGAAATTACAGATTTTTTGATCTTTTTATTTTTCTTAAGAATATTATTTCGTCTCATTTTTCACTCCTCTGCGCTTCTGATTGATTTAGTAAGCATTGCAAGTTGTATTAACCCAAAAATTAATACAATTGCAAACATATACCAAGAAATTGCAGCCGCTTGACCTAATTCTTGGCGATTAAATCCTACCAGATATAAATAGTAAACCATAGTGCGTGTACTACCGGCAGGACCGCCTCCTGTAAAGAAATATACCTGATCGAACAACCCAAAAGCTAATAGAACCTGTCTAACTACATCAAAGAAAAGGACATTTCTCATCCATGGAAGCGTAATGTGCCAAAAACACTTTAATGGACCTGCCCCATCAACTTTTGCAGCCTCATATTGTTCAGGTGGTATTCTTTGAAGTGCACCAAGATACAGTAATACACTAAAACCAACTATCCACCAAACTGTAGTGAGAATAATACAAGTCCAAGCACGTGTAGATGTTTCAAACCAAGAAATAGCCTCTTTAAGTATTCCTATTTTATTAAAATAATAATTAGCAAGTCCTGTAGGATATGAGGCATATATCCACTTCCAAGTTGTGAGAATTCCAACTGACCCCAAAAAAGTAGGAGAAACAAAGCATACTAAAAGCCATAGTTTTCCATATATTTCTTGATTTAAAATTAGAGCAATTAGAAGACCAACTATAATAGTTAAGGGAACACTAATAATTGAAAATATTACTGTATTCTTAGCTGCTAACCAGAATCTATCATCATTCCATATACGTAAAAAGTTTCCCGTACCAATAAAGACTCTTTGACCTAATAGGGTCCAGTTATAGAAACTCATTATAAGATTTATAACCAGTGGGGTAGCAATAAACAATACAAAGAAAAAAAGGTGGGGGAGCAGGAACCCCCAAGTCCCTAGCTCCCACCATATTTTTCTAAAAGATAGTTTACCCATTTAAGATCTCCCCTTACTTGTTTTATTTTTTGCCTGTAGTAGCCCAGTAATCATCTAAGATCTTTTGAACAGCTTGCTCAGCTTTCTCCATTCCTTGTTCTGGTGTTAATTTTCTGGTTATTAGTACATCTTCAAGGTTAACAGCTATTTCATCTAAAACTTCAGAAATATAGGGGAAGAATTGGAAGGTCTTGACATATGGTAACTGTTGAGCAACTGCATAGATATGAGGTAATCTTTTCTTGAGCTCATCACTTTTCGCAATAGATCTTCTAGATGGTGTCTGACCTGCTGCATACCAATCAATTGCATTATCCCAAAGGAATTTGACCCATCTCATAGAAGCATCAAATACTTTTTTATCTTGAACCATCACACTTGGTAGAGCTATAACATGTGAACCGCCAAATACTGCGTTTTTAGTACCAACTTGAGGAACAGTCGCATATCCAAAATCTTTACCCAATGCTTCCATCCATGGATTAATGGTCCAAATGCCTGTTATAAGTACAGATGTTTGACCAGATTGGAATGGTGGACCTGGGTCAACTGCAGCTTTTGGGAAAATTCCGCGCTCTTGGAGGTCCGTTATAAATTTTAATGTTTCTACTGCAGCATTCTTGAAAGCTGGCTTTTTGAAATCAGGTGTTAGCAAGTCTCCTCCGAATTGCCAGAGAAAATGAACCCATATCCACGCCCATGTAGGGTTTTCATAGTAAGGTGTAAGCCCTTTTGGTGTAATAGCTTTAAGAGCTTCCATGGCTTTTATAAATGTCTCTCTGGTTCTTGGTGGTCTATCTGGATTTAATCCTACTTTCTTAAAGTTTGCTTTATTATATGCCATGTAGAATATCCAAACATCAAGGGGAATTCCATAGTACTTCCTATCTTTGACTAAACCTTCTAAAAGCGCTGGATAAACATCATTAATGTCAATACCCAAGCTTTTCAATTCAGAAGTTGTGAATGGTCTGAGTTGATCAAGATATAAAGGCATATCGAATTTACGTATTAGCAAAACCTGTGGTGCAGACTTGGTTGCTAATCCTGTTGATAATTTCTGTTTGTACTCTACAGAATTACCTACTACTAAATGAACAACTTCTACATCTGGATTTTGCTTGTTGAATTTTTGAATAATTTGATCCATATAAGCACCATCAGCACCACTCAATGGGGTCATAAATGTTATTTGAGTCTTAGCTTGAGGTAATGCTATGTTAGATATATTTACAAATAATATTAACAATATACATAATATGAGATACTTTTTCATGGAACTTTACCTCCTCAAATTTTTTAGATTTTTGGAAATTCTAAAAAACCTCTTCTAATCTAGTCTTTCTAGATAGCAATCTTATACTTCACCCCCACTTTCAGACCTCTCTATTAAACTTTCAAGGTACACTTACTCAAGACTGCTACCTATAACTACCCTTTCAGGGTTAACTTGACTGTGACACTTCTTGAAACTCTTTTATAACCCTTATATTCTCCTTCCAGACATCACTCTCCTTTTATTCCCTGTGTTTCGGTAGGGATTCTTTAAAACATTTATCTATCAAGGGTACTCCCCTTAGCTAAATTTCTCTTATTAATAGTATCCTTATTAAGCATTGTTCCATATTTCTTGATAATAATTAAATTTTATAAATATAATACTATATAGAGTTATAAAATGTCAATAGGGTGTTTACACAGATATCTTGACAACCCCGATAAGAAAGATAGCGAGGAATAAGGGGGTACTTCCATAAGTCTTTTTACCAATATCTTGAATTCTTTATTACTCCACCTTTTTACCCCAGACAGTTATTCCTTTATCATTTAATCCTGTAAATATAATAGTTGGCTTCCAATTCTCTCAATCCCACGCTGGAATTACCTTAACAGTCTCAATCTCATAATTTTTTCCCTTTTCATCTATAACCCATGTTAACTTTAAGGTATTTGGAGATTTAAATTCCCAATAACCCTTATTATTTGGGGACTCAATTTTCCCATCATTTAGTAATTTAATTTCAGTGGACAAAGCTTGCTCTCTTACATAAGGATCTAACACTATCCTTTCCCACGTTCCAACTACCAAATCTTTAGGTATTTCTTGTATCCTTTCCCCTGCATAACGTTCAGGAGATACCAATGGCCATCCATCGTCAGACCACAATACCTTTCTTACATGGAGATACATCCAATTTTTATTGAGTGCTGGCCTTGCATGATGTACTATATAATAATCATCTCCATCTACAAGAACAGAGTTGTGTCCAGGAGCTATCCAACCATCATCATTATTAAAACGATAACCACTTAAAATTTTAGTCCCAACATCATTCGGATTGATATTAGTATCAGTCATTACATTCCCATTATAGTCAGTGTAGGGGCCTGTAATCTTATCAGCCCTAGCAACCCTTATATTGTAATCTCTAAAGAGAGAATCATAGGAGATAAAAAGATAGTACTTTTTAAACAGAGGGTTATAGATGATAAAAGGTCCCTCAATAGCATCTCTTACAGCCATACTCCTCCTTGCTATTAGAGTCCCCTTCCCGTATTCTGCCAATTTGCCCGTGTCTTTATCTAGTTTAGATACATAAATCCCTCCAAAAAATGAGCCATAGACCATCCATAGGTTACCTTCAGCATCAAATGTTACATTAGGGTCAATAGAGTTTGGAATATCTCCCTGCCTTGTCTTAAATACTTCTCCTTTATCTATCCAAGGACCTTCAGGTGACTTACTAATAGCTAATCCTATAAATGATTGGTTTTTCCCAAATTGAGATGCAGCATAATATAAAAAATAATAATCCCCTACCCTTATAATATCTGGAGCCCAGAGATTCTCTGCATCAGTCCATTTCTTAGCCTCTTCTGGTACACCTTTAAATACATATCCCACCCACATCCAATTAATCAAATCTTTTGATTTCCTTATTTGAATACCTGGAGCTGGAATTCCACCTACTTTCACATCAGTTGAAAAGAGATAATACCAATCTCCAGCCTTAATAATGGATGGGTCATGGACATTATTGACTGTCCATCTCTTCTCATTATTGATAGCACTTAGGTCATACATCTTATATCTTGTAGGTTCTTTAGGATATATTATACTACTCATCTCCTTTATACTTGATGTATCAGCCAACAATATGCTAGGTAAAAGGAGTATGAAAATACAAATTAAATATAACATCTTTTTATTCATCTTTCCTCCTAAAGTATCTCCTCTAGTTCGCCTGAATTATAGCACAACTGTAGAGAAAAATCATACCATCATAGGGCGGGGTGTATGTAATTTTTGTCGGCAACATTAAAAGAATTACTCATCACCCTTTACCTTTATCTGATGTTTTATTAGGGCTAGCCTTAGCCTTTTAAAATTTTCATAATTTACCCCACCTTTACTCTAAGACGCTCTTATAGTAAAATCACTTAATAAGTGGGAGGGATAGTATGGAGCAGATAATAGAGACAACTAAGATATGGAGTGATTTATTAGAAGAGCTTGAGCCAATCCTAAGTCAGGCAGGTTTCTTGACTTGGCTAAAGACAGCTAAGCTTATAGAGATAAAGTCTGATACTGCTATAATAGGAGCACCAAATACCTTTGCTAAGGAGTGGCTAGAAACTAGACTTATGCCCACTTTAAAGAGTACTCTATCTAACCTTGCAGGGAGAAATATAAATGTAAAGATTGTAGTAGATGATTCTCTCGTTGAGAGAGAAATTCCTAGAGAGCCCAGAACAGAAGAGCGTCCTTCAGACAGTCCGAGGTTAAACTATAGGTATACATTTGACACATTTGTGGTAGGCAGCGGAAATAGGATGGCACATGCAGCCGCATTTGCAGTGGCAGAAAATCCAGGGAAGGCATATAATCCTCTCTTTATATATGGAGGAGTTGGATTAGGGAAAACCCATCTGATGCAAGCTATAGGGCACCACATAATCGATAAACGAAAAGGTATGAAGGTAGTCTATATATCTTCAGAAAGCTTTACAAATGACCTTATAAACTCTATAAGATACCATACCACTGTAGAATTTAGAGGAAAGTATAGAAGTGTAGACCTTCTCCTTATAGATGATATTCAGTTCTTAGCAGGAAAAGAGACCACACAGGAGGAGTTTTTCCATACATTTAATGCCCTATATGAGGCAGAAAAACAGATTGTAATTTCTAGTGACCGTCCTCCAAAAGAGATTCCAACATTAGAAGAAAGACTTATCTCTAGATTTGAATGGGGACTCACAGTAGATATTCAACCTCCAGACTTAGAGACTAGGATAGCTATTCTAAGGAAAAAGGCAGAATTAGACGTCATCTCAGTCCCAGACGAAGTAATAAATCTTGTAGCAGAGAAGATAGTTTCAAATATAAGAGAATTGGAAGGGGCTCTCATAAAAATCATAGCTTCAGCATCATTGACGAAGAGACCGATTACGATAGAACTTGCCGAAGAATGTTTAGGTACGCTCTTTCATGGGGGAGAGATCAGGCATCCTGCAACTATTGAAGAGATTCAAAAGGTTGTAGCTGAGTTCTATGGAGTCAGTATAGACGAAATAAAGGGGAAAAAGAGGACTAAAGATGCAGTCTTTCCAAGACAGGTGGCTATGTATATAGCAAGAGAGATAACAAATGCGTCTTTACCGACTATAGGAAAAGAGTTTGGTGGAAGAGACCATACTACTGTAATCCACTCTTATGAAAAAATAAAAACCTCTATGCATCAAGATGCAGAGCTTGTTAAGACTGTTAATCAACTCATTAATAAATTTATTAGGGTATAAAATGTGGATAATGTGGATAAGTGAGGATAATTTAATATCTCTTGTGGATAACTTGTGCAAAACCTGTAAGTTATCCACAGAGTTATCCACAGGCTCTAGTATCAAAAATAGAAGATTTAGATATCTTATCCACAATATTCACTTCACTACTACTTCTACTATATTCTTTATAAATATTAGTAATATATATAGTATTTCCACAGGAGGGAAAATATGCAATTTACCTGTAATAGAAAAGAATTAGAGAAAAGAATCCAATGGATATCTAAAGTGATACCAACAAGGACGACAAAAGAAAGTCTCAGCTCAATACTTATAAGAACAGAACCACCAGATAAATTATATCTATATGGCACAAATATAGAGATGGGGATAGAGACTGTAATGAAATGTGAAACAGACCAAACAGAAAGCTTCCTCGTATCTGCAAAATTATTCAGAGATATAATAGATAGCTTGAGTTCCAATACCATTATTGGAAATCTTGAGGATAGAACTTTAAATATTACTGCAGATAGGACACTCTATCATATTTCAACTCAAAATATGACTGATTTTCCAATTATGGAAGAGATATCTCCAGAGAAAGAGTTGTCTCTCGATGCTAATCTGTTAAAAGATGCAGTAAGAAAGGTCATTCCTTTTATAGATAAGAGTAACTTAAGACCTGTTCTTGCTGGTATATTTATAGATTCAAGAGAAGATGAGATAAGGTTTGTTTCTACAGATGCAAATAGACTGGCAGTAAAGAAACTTCCGATTGGGGCATTCAATACAAGTGTTATTCTACCAGCTCTAAGCTTAGAGACTATTACTGATGCTCAATTGGATGGAGACGTAATTATAGAATTTTCCAATTCTAGAGTAAGATTTAGAATGGACGATTTAAAGCTTATTACTTCTACAATAGAAGGAACTTTCCCTATCTATGAGAAAGTTATCCCTAAGGAATTTCTAACAAGATTAAAACTAGACAAAGATATCTTAAAAAATTCAATAAAGAGAGTGCTGCCAATATCTAGAGAGGAAGATTATGCAGTCAAGTTCAGTATAAAAAAGGATAAACTTATAGTGGGTGCTCGATCTCCTATTGGAGTAGTATTTGACGAACTAACCCTGTACACAGAGGGCGACGAGCTAGATATTACATTTTCAGCCAATTATATTTTAGATTTTCTTTCAGTTGGGGATGGGCCTATAACTATCGCTCTTTCTGGAGAACTATCTTCTGCACTCTTCACATTTGATAATGACCCTGACTTTATGTATGTAACTATGCCAATGGAAACAGAATGAAAGAGATAGATATCCATACAGACACTATAACTCTTAGCCAATTTTTAAAATGGGCAAGTATTGCACAAACAGGAGGAGAAGCGAAACTCTTAATCCAGCAGGGCTTAGTTTTTGTAAATGGTAAACTTCAGACTCAGAGGGGAAAGAAGCTAAAAGAAGATGATATGGTGCAGGTTAAGGGCTATCCAGAAGAATTTATAGTAAAAAGAAAGAATATATGATTCTGAATATGATTGAAATCCTCTCCTATAGGAACTATTCCCATACAATTAACAAATTCAGTCCGTATTTTAATATATTTACTGGTCCTAATGGGGCTGGTAAGACTAATCTATTGGAAGCTATATATCTTCTCTCTACTGGGGAGGTGAGAAGAGGGAAGAAAGATACTGAGGCGATAAAATGGAATGAATCTTTTACTTGGGTAAGAGGAGAGGTAAGCTATGAAGATGGAAGGACGTTAAAACTTGTAACACAGATAAAACCTGAGGGAAAAGATTTCTCTATAAATGGAAAGATAACAACTCTAAGACAGTATCTAGGGACCTTTTCTGTCGTATCTATTTTTGGAGATAATGAAGATGTTATTACAGGGGACCCAGAGAAGAGGAGAGAATTCCTCGATAGATTTATTATAAGCATCGAGCCTTCTTACTATTTCCTTATCAACAGGTATAGAAATGTTCTAGTTAGACGGAATAAACTTTTAAAAGAAGAGAAGACAGATAAAAGACTTATAGATACCCTGACTGAACTCCTCCTTAAATATGGTGAGGAGATAATAAGAGTTAGAGACAAATCTATATCTGTATATAATAGGTATCTTAGAGAAGAGTGCGAAAAAGTAAGACTTTTCGTCGAAATAGATATACCTGACCTTTATGGTAGCATAGAAGAAAAGGTCTCTCTCTATAGAGAGAGGTTTAATGCTTCAAGAAAAAAGGAAGAGATCATTGGTACTACACTAGTAGGCCCACATAGGGATGAGATTGTCATAAAGATGAACGGGAAAGATAGTAGGAGTTTTGCTTCTAATGGTGAGACAAGAATGATTGTAATTCTACTTAAACTTGCACAGTGGGAACTTATCAGGAGTTTAAAAAAATATAAACCTGTCTTTATTGTTGATGAATTTCTGAGTAGGCTTGACGAAAATAACATGAATCTTATTATGAAGATAATAGAAGAAAAGTCTCCTCAGGTATTTGCTTCAGAGATTACAGATGTTCCTATAGGTAAGATGGGGATTATTTTTTCTATAGATAAAGGTAAGGTTGTATATGAAAAGACTTTTTGATGTATTTCTAAATCTGCCTTTCCGTAAGTACTCCGTACTCCCTATAGCCTGGAATAAGGTTGTAGGAGATTATGCTTCAAGGTTTGCACGTGTAGCCTACTATAAGAATGGTACTTTGTATATTGACGTTCCAGCACCTGTTTGGGCTAATGAACTTTCTGATTCTAAATCAGAGATTATAGAATCTCTAGTAAAAGAGACTGATATCCCTATCACTGAAATAAAGTTTAGAGTGTATCCTTTTAGAATAAAAGAGAAAGAAAAACTTGACCTCAATGAGCTTACCCTTAAGGAGAGGGAATATATAGATTCTTTGGTCTCGGAGCTCAAATATGAAAAATTAAGAACTGCAATATTTAATATAATAGGATATCATCTCCTAAGAAAGAAGAAACAAAAACCATAATCTATAATCATTTTCTTCGATAATTTTCCATGTTATTGGGGTGCATGTAGAAAAAGCCGGCTTATCCTGTCATTGCGAGGGGCTTTAGCCCCGAAGCAATCTCTTCCCTTCTGTCTTTGCGAGGAGCGAAAGTGACGAAGCAATCTCAAGATACGAGACCGCCACGCTCATTTCATTCGCTCGCGGTGACAAAGGACTCGTTATTGAAATCCTACGATAAATCTATTTCTATCCTTTCAATCCTACCTGTTCGATAGCTGTAAGATAGTACTTTTGTGTAAAAAGATACAATAATAAGCAGGGGAGCATCGTAATCGTAACAGCTGCCATCATCATAGGGTAGGTAACAAGATTTGGATTCATAGAAGTAAATCCACTACCTATAAATCCAGGATCAACAGAAAATAATAAAGAGAGAGATATAGGTAATGTCTTTATAGTGTTAAAAAATATGACACTCCTTGCATACTCATTCCAATACCATACAAACGAGAACAGTCCAACTGTTATTACAGCTGACTTAGCTAGTGGTAGATATATATACCAGAAACATTCAAAGAATGATGCCCCATCTATTACTGCAGCATCTTCCAACTCTGGTGGTAAGGTATTAAATACCTGTCTAAAAAGAAATATACAGAGAGGAGCATATATACCAAAACCAAAGAATGAAGGGACCATAAATACATTAAGTGTATCGAGCCAGTTTAAATTATGAAAGAGTATATAGTATGGAATCATAAGTGTCTGTGGAGGTATAACTAGTGTGGCAAGGACAACCATCATAAGGACCTCTTTACCGGGGAATTTCCCTCTACTAAACCCATAGCCTACAAGGGCTGAAGATAATACTTGCCCTAATATACAAGTAAGGGTTAATTTTAAAGTATTGGCAAATGAAGTGACAAACTCCATCGGCTTTAGCACATCTATATAGTTCCTAAGGTTGAGATGATTTGGAATCCATGTTACTGATGGGTCCATATAATCTTCTACTGTCATTATAGATATTACTGCACTTCTTAATATTGGATAGAGAAATATAAAAGCCCCATCTATAAGGAGTAGATATAAGAATAGTTTAGGTGATATATACCTTATTTTATACCTTATAGACCTCATTATTCATTACTCTGATAAGTTATAAGATATCTCTGAGAATAATAATAAGTTAGAAGGGCAAATGATATAACAATTCCAAGGAAGAGCCAACTTACTGCTGCCCCATAACCAAGTCTGTACTGTTCAAAGCTTATTCTATATACATAGTCCATAAAGAACGGCGTTATACTCCTTCCGTGAGCAAGTACTCTCGCTATAGTAAAAATATTTGTAAAGGATTCTATAACTGTAAAGACCATATTAATAACTGTGAACGGAGCTAATAAGGGCATTGTAATAGCCCAGAGACTCTTCCACCAGCTAGCCCCATCTATCTGTGCTGCCTCATATATCTGTGGGTCTATACTTTGAAGACCTGCTAAGAATATAAGCATCTGTATCCCAACCCTCCACATACCTAGGACTAATATTGCTGAAAAGAGAGATATGAGATTTTGAATATTTGATTCAAGCCTCACTCCGAATGTCTCTAAAGTTACTGTCACATTTACCATTTTACTAAATATCTCTGGACCTATCTTTGCAACTACTACATCTGAAGCTGCTACTACTGGTAAGAAGTATACTACCCTAAAAAACCCTATGCCTTTGACTTTCTGGTTAACCAATATTGCAAGCACAAGAGAAAAGAGCATTGTGAAAGGTATGCTTATCATCCCATATCCAAGAGTTATTCCAAGACTATACCAGAAGTCTCTATCTTCTAATAGTGCCTCTTTATAATTCCCAATACCTATAAATGTGCTTCCATTAAAGCTCCATTTTAAAAAACTAAGTCCAAGAGAAAAGAAAAGGGGAAAGATTAAGAAGATGATTGCCCCTATTATCCAGGGAGATATCGCTATATAACTCATTATTACATTCTTCTGTTTATAAGTTAGTTTCATCGCTGCCTACCATTATATAAGGTAAAATAAATAAGCCTACTAAAAATACCCAGAGAGGGGATGGTGGAAGCTCAAGCCTTAATGTAATAATTCTTGATATAACTAAACTAGTAATCTCTCCAATAGATATCCCTAATACAAGAATCCGCCATTTACTCTTGAATTTTCTAACTGCTCTTAATCCTGACCATATGAGTAGTACAGATATAATAGCAAGGACACCAAGGAATATACCAAGATACACCTTTAGAGTCATTAATCTTTCATGCACGTTGAAAACTTCATAATCACTTTCCTGCAGGTGTCTAAACCTTAATGTCCTTACTATTTCGTCTTTTAAGACTGCTTTTAATGTCCCCCAGCTAAATTCTGGTTTTACTCTTACTATTATAGCATCTAATTTTTCTTCTGGATTATAGAATAAGGGGATTATTATCTCTCTTTTCGGATATATAAGTTCTGCTAGCTGAGATATCATTGGAAGATAATCTCTTAAAACCTTATATCTATTTACTATCTCTTCTATAAATGCCTGAGAAAGGATACCTGTAATTGTAAATCTCTCCCCATTTATATATATCTCGCTTCCAATAGGATTGACTTCATCTGAAAATAAGACATCTCTTGAGCTCTCAGGTATAATAGCTACTTTCTGAAACTTTTGAAAGTCTAAAGAGTTAAAGCTCCTTCCAATTTCTACCACCCTTCCAGTTAACTGAAAAAATTGAGGAGTTATCTCTGTTATATTCATAGACTCCTCTTTATCTCCAAAGACAACTTTGGTGGTAAATCTCTTTACAGTATCAACTGAAATTACTCCTGGAATCTTTGAGATAGCTTTTGAATCTTCCCATGCAAGTTGCTCTAATTTCATATCTTCTGTAAGGTATGGAGATATTGCAAAGATATTCATCCCATATGTAAGAGGATCTGAACCTAGGCCGATACTTATAGACTCCCATAAGGCTAGTATAAATGAAATTATCATAACTGCTAATGCTACTTTTGCTGTGGCGTTTCTACCCATTTCCCTCTTTCTACAACTATTACCCTATCGTAATCTTTTAATGGCCTACTGCTATAAGTGACAACCCTTTCAAACTGATTTACTCCCATTAAAATCTCTGCCTCATTCTCCTTTATCCCACCTATTTTCACTTTTCTCTTCCTTACCACTTTCACATTATCCCTTATTAATCTTGCAAGTTCCCTATCATCTATAGTAGATGGTGTAGTTTCTACAACAAAGACGTAGGATTCAGTCTCCTCTGGACTAAGAGGGTTTAGATAGTATAGAGGGTTTTCTATACCTTCAGGTGCCTCCTGATATATAGCAGATATTGGAACAACTGTACTCAGTTCCCTCTCTTTTATCAATATCCTTGTATACACAGGGATTCCAATCTTGATCTCAGGATAATATTTATCTATCTTTCCAACAACCTTTATCCCTGACCTTCCCCTAGATTCCTCTATCCCTTCAGAGATAGCTACGACCTTTGCACTATACTCTTTAGTAGAAAATGGGTCTATCTTGAACCTTATTTCTTGCCCATCCTTTACTTTTGTGATAACTTTAGGGTCTGTAAGACAGGATACATTAATATTATTCTCATCAGCTATAGTAACTAGAGGGGTTCCAGGAGAAACTGATTCACCTTTTTGCACAAATATCGATATTACCCGGCCCTTTGTCTGTGATTTTACTTCTAGTTGACTCTCTAAAAGTTCAAACCTTTTCTGCGCATTTTTGATAGATTCAACTGATATATCTATTGTCTCTTTCTTTAATTTCGTCTGTTCATCTGCCTGCTTTTTTAAAAGATTATGATTAGCTTCTGTTGCCTCTAATGTGAGTCTTGCAGATTCAAACTGTATCCTGTAGCTTTTAAGTTCTATCTCTGAGATAGCTCCAACTTTAAATAGTTCTTCTGCCCTTTTTAGGTCTTCTCCTGCCTTTTTAAATAGCTTTTCATCTCTTTCTAGTGCTATCTTGGCTTGAGAGGTATCTATAGTTTCACTTTTGGCTTTTTCGATATCGGTTTTTATCCTTTTTATATCTATTTTTGCTTCTTCTATCTGAAGATTTACATCAGGAGAGTCTATCAGAAATAATACCTTGTCTTTATCCACATAGTCCCCCACTTTTATATTTACCATCTTTATATTCCCAGAGACATTGCTCCTTATGGTAGATGTGATGTTAGATTCGATAAATCCTATTGTAGAAATGTCCTGTATAAACGGTTTTCTCTCTGCCATCGCTACAGTAACTTTTGGATAGTGCTCAAAATAACTCTTGTTGTAAACATAGCCGAGATACATAATCCATACTAGACTTATAATGAAAATTATAGTACCTATACGCCTTCTCAACTGTGCCCTCCAATAAAAATAAACCATAAAATCTTATAACTATTCATCTGGCATATTATCTCAATAGCCCTTACCAATCCTAATGCTACTATAGACAAGCCTAATCCTCTCCTTGAGTTGATGCCTTCTGCCTTAAGTACACTTACTAGAATAATTATACTCCATATATTAGCAATATTTATCTCTCTGATGAGCATAAACAAGAAGTCATTATTTAACATCCCTCTATTAAGGGGTGAAAATATTGTAGGTCCAAGTGTAATATTTAGGTCTCTGAGGTCCACAAGCCCATTAAATCCTTTTACAATTAATAGATAGGTCGAGATTAAGCTTGAAAGTAATATTGGTAGTAATGACATAGACGAGATGACGAGCATCTTATTAAAATCTATTTCTTTTATTCCAGTCTCCATAACCTTTGAGATGATAAATGCCTTTATGATAGCCCATAAGGGTAAGGATAGAAAAGTTAGACTGATAATAAGTCTTACAAGGGCTTCTGCCTCAGGTAAGGTCAAATTTGGAGACATCTTTATAATAGTCTCAGCCTTTAGATACAGGACCTCTCTATTTGAGGAGATGATAAAGTTACATATGGCAGATATA
>Ga0315282_10002468_pt1 | contig 33991 bp, 27 predicted proteins | sample YL17G07_20_MG_FD_203693 | JGI IMG/M metagenome (GOLD analysis project Ga0315282, IMG submission 203693) | Sediment microbial communities from Yellowstone Lake, YNP, Wyoming, USA - YL17G07_20 | ecosystem: Environmental > Aquatic > Freshwater > Lake > Sediment | place: USA: Wyoming | collected...
TCACCCTATACAGAAGCGGACCTATCTTGAAAATTATCATGGGAAAACGGCTGCCTTGCTGGAATATGAGGCCTCAGCTTACTGCACCGACTGTCATGGGGCCCATCCCTGCCTCTCCTTGAAGAAGAAGGAGGATGCCCTGGAAGCCTGTCAGAAATGCCACCCTAATGCAAAGCTTCGATTTACAGGCTTTGTGATTCACGCCTCTGAGGAGGGGGTGAAGAAAGAGGATGCGGAGAAATTAGAAAAATTAAGGATCATCCGTTGGATCGAGGTCGGTTTTGGGATTCTCGTATTTGGAGTACTGGCCTTCTTCTATTCTCATACATTGGTCTGGACACTCAGAAAGGTACATGAGTGGCTCAGAAGGGATTGAGGCACGGCAGTGAAAGAAACCCAACGTCCCGTTACTGAAGTCTACTGGCGGTTCAATGTCTTTCACCGGTTCATCCACCTCGTGATGATGGTCACTTTCATTGGCCTCGCCCTGACCGGACTTCCCATAAAATATCCAAGTGCTTTCTGGGCCAAAGGGCTGATCAGCCTTTGGGGAGGTGTGAAAGGGGCTGGGATCTTCCATCGCTGGTTTGCGGGTATCACCTTCGGCTATTTCTTTCTTCACCTGGTCTGGGTTCTCTACCATAGGGTCATTTTGAAAGGGGGCCTGTTTGGTCCGGATTCAATGATTCCTTCTTGGAAGGATTTTAAAGATCTATACCAGCATCTTAGCTACTTTTTAGGAAAAGGGGATCCTCCGAGGTTTGGCAAATTCACCTATTGGGAGAAATTTGACTATTGGGCTGTGTTTTGGGGGATTGCCTTCATTGGGGGGTCTGGCTTCGTTCTTTGGTTTCCTGAGCTCTTTTCACATTTTTTCCCAGGGGTCTTATTCAATATTGCCTACACGATTCACAGCGATGAGGCATTGCTCGCGGTCGGCTTCATCTTCATCGTCCATCTCTACAATGCCCATTTCCGGGCTAGTGTCTTTCCGATGGACAAGACCATCTTCACAGGAAAGATTGATGCGAAAGAGATGGCAGAGCGTCATCCTCTGGAATGGGAGGATCTCAACCAGCATCCTGAGAGGAAGGGGAAGAGAAGGGTGAGAAAGGAGTTCCTCATCCTCCTTCTCTTTGTTCTGACGAGCGGTCTTCTTCCCGTCCTTTCTTTTGCCCGGGGACTGACGGATGAGGAAATCATGGAGGCGGAGAAGAAACTCTGCTGGAAGTGCCACCGTCAGGCCAATTTGAATAGCAATGAGGGGATCATGACCTCCACCCTGCTCTGCATGGATTGCCACGGGAAGAAGGATGTGGAGAAGAAGGTGGATGGGAAGCCTGTGTCTCTCTATATCGATGAGAAGGAATATGGGAAGACGATCCATCGGAGGATCGCCTGCATCCAGTGCCATGACAGAGTTGCCACTTCTCCGCACCGGACGACCCGGATCGAGTGCGCCTCCTGCCATGGGTATCATGGCGAAGGGACAGCTCATGACCCTCATCGACGCGTTGACTGTGAGGCTTGCCACCATGAGTCAAAGGAGGTGATGAAGGATCCTAAGACCGCCAGGGTTGTCCTAACGATGGTGAAGGACGGAACTCCTCTTAAGATGACCTCTCATCGCTTGGCCAACTTTGGAGACAAAAAAACCTGCGAAAAGTGCCACTTCACTGACAATCGATTGGGGGCTCCTATCCGTGTCTTCCCAGCCAAGAGTCTGATCTGCATAGGGTGTCACAGCAGTTCTGTCACTCTCAACGATCCGGTCTCCATTATTTCTCTTATTGTTTTTGTCATTGGTATTGGAGCAACCTTCACCTTTTGGTTTCAGGGAGCGGTGGGTGACCCCTCCTTTTCCGGCCAGGAAAAGCTCTCCTACATTGGAGAAAAGGCCTGGCAAATTATCTTCTCAAAGAAGATTTTTACCCTTCTCAAGGTCTTTGTTTTGGATGTCTTCCTCCTCAGAAGAATTCTGAAGGAGAGTGTCAGCCGTTGGACGATCCACAGCCTCATCTACCTTCCCTTCTTCCTCCGCTTTTTGATCGGATTGATCTTTCTCCTTCTTTCCAGCGCCTTTCCGAGGAGTCCCCAGACGGCTTTATTGCTTGATAAAAACTATCCTTTCGTGGCCTTCACCTACGATTTTTTGGGATTATGTATTATAATTGGAATAATTGGTGCGATCGTGAGGCGACTACAAGATAAACCCCGCAGGGCGATTACGAGCGGGCAGGACTATGTGGTCCTTAGTCTGATCGGGGCCATCCTGTTGACAGGCTTCTTGGTGGAAGGGATGAGGATCCTTCTTACAGCCATCCCTCTTCCGGCTGCCCTTCCATCTTTTATGGGTTATCCTATCTCCCTCCTTCTTGGCCTCTTTTCAATCCGCTGGGAGGTTGTCTATCCGTATGGCTGGTATATTCATGCTATCTTAACAGGAGCGCTCATTGCCTACCTCCCCTTCAGCAAGATGTTCCACATCCTGGTCAGCCCTCTCGTGCTCTTGATCAAGGCTGCAGGGGGGGAGAAGAAATGAAGCTCGGATTTTCCCAGAGAATCCAGAAGGGGTTCAAGATTCTTATCCACTCCAGGCGTTTTTCTCAAAGCTGGATGGGGAAGAATCTTTCCATGATTCAGCTGATGGAGCTGGACGCCTGCACCCATTGTGGAATGTGCACCTCCCGTTGCTCTGTTGCGATCGCCTTTGAAGAGATTCCAAATATCAATATTCTCCCTTCCGAAAAGCTCGCCTCCATTAAGGCATTGGCTTCGGGCAGGCCGCTCGAGGAACGTGAGATCAGAGATCTTCAAGAGGGCGTCTACCTTTGCACCAATTGCTACCGTTGCACAGTGGTGTGTCCGGTAGGGATCGACCTACAGAATCTCTGGATTAAAGTCAGAGAGCTGCTCCTTCAAAGAGGAATCCCTGAACTTTCCATCCTCTCCCCGCTCTCGTTTTATCGGGGTTTGATGAAGGGGGAGACGGCTCAAGGAGATTACGAAAGACCTCTGACCCAGGCAAGAGAGGCGATTGCCTCTCAATGTGATCTCCTGAGAAACAAAGAAAAGATCTTGCCCCTGACTTCTGCTGACAGAAGACTTCAAAATGGCTTGAATTTATCGGCTCAAGCAAAGACCTTTTCGGCCTGCTTCGGCTGTCAGACCTGTACCACTGTATGTCCTGTCGTGGGCAACTACGATCGTCCCCAGGAAGTTTTGGGGCTTCTGCCTCATCAAATCATGCAGGCTGCAGGATTGGGGTTGAGGGATCTGGCCTTTGGTTCCAACATGCTCTGGGATTGCCTCACCTGCTATCAATGTCAGGAGCAGTGTCCCCAGGGTGTTTGCGTCACCGATGTGCTTTATGAGCTCAAGAACCTAGCGGTGAAATACGTGAAAGAGAAGGTATGATGAAGTTCGCCCTGTTTCTAGGTTGTCAAACCCCCGTTCGGTTGAAACAATACGAAACCTCATCAAGGGCGGTTTTAGAACGACTCAGTGTGGGGCTTGTCGATATCGAAGAATTTAACTGTTGCGGGTACCCCCTGAGAAACATCGAATTCAAGGCCTTTCTCCTGTCATCAGCGAGAAATCTTGCCCTGGCCGAAAAAAAGAAGCTGAATGTAATGACCTTGTGCCAGTGTTGCTACGGAAGTCTGAAAAAAGCGGACTTTCTCCTGAAAGAGAATGCCTCCTTGCGCAAAGAGGTGAATGCGATTCTCGAGCGTGAGGGTCTCCCATATGAGGGAAAGGTCGAGGTGAAGCATCTCCTCAACGTTCTTCATCAGGAGGTGGGGGTCGAAGCGATCAAGAAGAAGATTGCGAAGACCTTTAAGGGGCTTAAAATTGCCGCTCACTATGGGTGTCATGCGTTGCGGCCAAGCCAGGTCGTCGGGTTCGATAATCCGGTGGATCCCTCCATTTTTGATCAGCTCGTGGAAGCTACCGGTGCTGAGAGCATCTCCTGGCCGATGAGACTGGAATGTTGTGGTGCCCCTCTTTGGGGGATCAATGATGAACTGTCAATGGATCTCACCCTCAAGAAACTGAATGACGGGAAGGAGTCGGGAGCTGAATATCTCTGTGTGGCCTGCCCATACTGCCACCTCCAGTTTGATGCGGTACAGAAGAAGATCATCGCTCAGCGAGGGGTGGACCACTCGCTTCCCTCCATTCTCTATCCCCAGCTTTTGGGTCTGAGTATGGGGATTGATTCTGAGACCCTCGGGCTAAAGATGAATGAGATCCCGATCGTTGAGATCGAACGATTACAAACAGAGCAGGTGGAAATACCAGCACAAAAATAATTTTCATCCTGTTTTTTCAGGAGCGACAAGCGATGGCAGAGCAGAGAGTGGGTTCAGTCATGGTGGTTGGTGGAGGCATTGCCGGCATGCAGACGGCCTTGGATCTGGCCAATTCGGGCTACTATGTGTATCTCGTGGAACGATCCTCCTCCGTCGGTGGGGTCATGTCCCAGTTGGACAAGACCTTCCCCACCAATGACTGCGCCATGTGAATCCTTTCTCCCAAACTGGTCGAGGTCGGCCGGCATCTCAACATTGAACTCCTAACCCTTTCAGAGGTGAAGAGCGTCTCTGGGGAGGAGGGAAATTTTGAAGTCAAAATCGTCCAATACCCCCGTTATGTGGACGTGGAGAAATGTATCGCCTGTGGGCTCTGTGCCGAGAAATGTCCTACCAAGGTTGACAATGATTATGATGCAGGTCTCGGCAAGCGAAAGTCCATCCACGTGAAGTATGCGCAGGCAGTTCCGCTGAAGTATGCCATCGATGCCACCAACTGTATCTTTCTCACCAAAGGAAGATGCAAGGTCTGTGAAAAACTCTGCCCCGCCAAGGCCATCAATTTCGAGGATAAAGAAAAAGAATTGACCATCCAGACTGGCGCAATCATCATCTCACCTGGGTGTGAAGTCTTCGATCCGAAGGTCTACAATGTCTACGGCTACCAGCGATCTCCCAATGTCGTTACCAGCCTGGAATTTGAGAGAATGCTTTCTGCCTCTGGTCCCTACGGTGGACATATGATCCGGCCGTCCGATAAAAAGGAGCCTAAGAAGATCGCCTGGATTCAGTGTGTGGGATCCAGGGATGTCCATGAGGGGGCCAAGGCTTATTGCTCAGCCGTCTGTTGTACCTATGCGATCAAAGAAGCCGTTGTAGCGAAAGAGCATTCGAAGGAACCGCTGGACGCGGCAATCTTCTATATTGATATGCGAACCTACGGTAAGGATTTCGAGAAATACTATAACCGGGCCAGGGAAGAAGCCGGTGTCCGTTTCATCAAATCAAGAATCACCCAGATTCTTCCGGTGAAGAAAACGGGAGACCTCCTCATTCGCTACACGGACGAGACAGGAAGGAGAGTGGAGGAGACATTTGATTTGGTAGTCTTATCCATAGGCATTGGAGTCCCGAAGGATGCCGTGGACCTCGCCAAAAAATTGGATATCCATTTGGACCCCTACGCTTTTGCCTCGACCAGCAGTTTCGAGCCCGTTCGGACTTCAAGACCGGGCATCTTCGTTTGTGGTGCCTTCCAGGCTCCCAAAGATATCCCTACCTCAGTGATCGAGTCCAGCGCCTCTGCGGCTATGGCGGGAAGTCTCTTGGCCAGCCTTCGTGGGTCAATGACCCGAACCAAAGAGGTTCCGGAGGAAATCGATGTCCGTGGGGAATCTCCACGCATCGGGGTATTCGTCTGTCGGTGCGGAACGAACATCGCCGGTGTGTTAGATGTTCCGGGGATCGCTGAGTATGCGAAGACGCTCCCCGGCGTTGTTTATGTGGAGGACAACCTCTTCAGCTGCTCTCAGGACACCCAGGAGAAGATGACGAAGATCATCAAAGAGCAGCGGCTGAACCGGGTCGTCGTGGCGGCCTGCAGTCCTCTCACGCATGAACCTCTCTTTCAGGAGACTGTGACGAATGCAGGGATCAATAAGTACCTCTTCGAGATGGCGAATATTCGAAATCAATGTTCCTGGGTCCATGGCGCCGACAAAGAGGCGGGAACAGAGAAGGCGAAGGACTTGGTTCGCATGGCTCTTGCCAAGGTCTCTCTCTTTGAACCGCTCTCCGAACCGATGATCACGATTGACCAGCATGCCTTGGTCATCGGAGGTGGCATTTCCGGCATGAGTGCTGCAAAGAATCTGGCAGCGCAGGGCTACTCGACCTATCTCATCGAGAAGAGCGATTCCTTAGGAGGGGAGGCCCGAAACCTCTATCAAACTTGGCGGGGCGAGGATGTTCAACAACATATCAACAAGCTCATTCAGGAGGTTCGATCGGACCCGAAGATTGAGGTCTATCTCAACACCGAATTGAAGCAGGTGGAGGGATTTGTAGGTAATTTTAAATCCACGATTCAGACCAATGGAACGGGGAGGGTGTTGGAGCATGGGATCGCCATCATTGCAACCGGGGCTTCAGAGCTCAAGCCAGATCAGTACCTCTACGGTCAGGATCCTCGAGTCCTCACCAGCCTGGAGTTAGACCGGAAATTGATCGACCGTGACGTTTCTTTAAAATCCTTGCGCTCAGCGGCCTTTATCCAGTGTGTTGGGTCTCGAATCAAAGAGAGGCCGTATTGCTCGAAGGTCTGTTGCACCCACTCGGTTCTGAGTGCTCTCAAATTGAAGGAGACGAATCCGGAAATGGATGTCTTCATCATCTATCGGGATATGCGCACCTATGGTCTGCGGGAGGATCTTTATCGTGAGGCCAGGGCAAAAGGGGTCCTCTTCATCCGTTATGATGATCAAAAGGAATTGAAAGTCACCCGGGATGAAAAAGACCTTCAGGTTCTTTTTACCAGTTATGTCCTGAACCGGGAGATGGAGATTCGGCCTGACCTGTTGATCCTGGCGACTGCCATCGTCCCCCCCAAGGAGAATCCTGTTGCCAAGCTGTTCAAGGTCCCCGTGAACAGTGATGGATTTTTTGTGGAAGCCCACGTGAAACTCCGACCGATCGATTTTGCGACGGATGGAGTCTTCGTCTGCGGTCTGGCCCATTCACCCAAGCCGATCGATGAATCGATCGCCCATGGCTTGGGGGCTTCAGCTCGTTCGGTGACCCTTCTTTCTCAGAAGACGATGTTTGGCAATGCCATTACAGCGCGAATCGATCCGGAGACCTGTGTGGGCTGTCAAGGATGCCTCAAGGTGTGTCCCTATGAGGCCATTCAATACTTGGAGGGGAAAAGAATCTGCGAGATCAACGAAGTGATTTGCAAGGGGTGCGGAGCCTGCGCAGCCACCTGTCCTTCTGCCAGCGCTCAACTCAAACGTTTCACCAGCAGGCAGATCTATGCCCAGATTGAGAAGTGCATGGTCGCCTAGATAGAAAGCACTTAAGCTCAAATGCCAAAATCCAAATGTCAAATAAAATCTAAATCTCAAATGCCAAAACGTGAATTTTGAAATTTGAACTTAGTCATTTGACATTTATTTGAACTTTGAGCTTTGACATTTGACATTCGGGAGCAAGCTATGGCTGATGACTTCCAACCCAAAATCGTTGCTTTCCTGTGCACCTGGTGAGCATACGCCGCGGCTGACCTGGCTGGGGTCAGTAGAATGCAGTACTCGACATCGATCCGAACCATTCGGGTCATGTGCACAGGGACGATATCACCGCATTATGTCTTGAAGGCCCTTCAGGCAGGAGCGGATGGTGTCTTTGTTGCCGGCTGACGGATCGGCGAATGTCATTACCAGTCTGGTAATGTCATGGCAAAGAAAAGATTGACCCTCCTGCAGAAGTTGCTGGAGTTTTCGGGCATTCACCCAGACCGTCTCAGAATGCGATGGGTCTCTTCTGCGGAAGCTGTAGAATTCGTCCACGAGATTTCAGAGTTTGTAGAAGAGATCAGGAAGATAGGGTCGAACCCGTTGAAGGCAAAGGAGGCCGCTTAATGACAATGATTAAGGTTAAGGTCAAGGTTGAGGCTGAGTTTAATTGAATCATATTTCCTCAACCTTAGCCTTAGCCTAAGCCTCTACCTCACGTGGGACTAAGAAACGATGAGTACGAAGATTAGAGAGACAGTGCAACGCCTTTTGTCCGAAGGAAAGATCAAAGGCTTCTTGGGATTAAGAGAGGAGAATGGTCATATCTTTCCTCACCTCTTTTGCGATCCCGAGGAACTCAAACATCTATCCTCTGGAGATAGACGAAAACCAGGAGATGCTCGTTATCCGCTTAATCAGATCCTGATCCGATTGACCATCGAATATCCGCAGGAGACCTTTGCCGTTCTGATTCGGGGGTGTGATGAACGGGGACTGAGCGAACTCTTCAAATGGAAGCAGTTGTTGAAGGAGAGAGTCATCCCCATTGGTGTCGGTTGTCCGGATGAACTGGCCAAGGCCTGCGAATGTGAGAAACCATTTCCAGATTGCCTGGTGGATGGTCCGAAGGGAGAAAAAACAGACAGCCAGAAGGTTGCTCGTGTCAACGGAATGGATCTGGACGCCCGGCTTCAATTCTGGAAGGCTGAGTTTGATCGTTGTATCAAGTGCCTTGGATGCCGAAATGTCTGCCCCATGTGTTTCTGCAAAGAATGTACTCTTGAAGAGGCCAATCTGATTGACACCGGGGAGATCCCACCGGTCAATCCTTCGTTCCATCTGGTGCGAGCCATCCACATGGCAGGCCGCTGTATCGACTGCGGCTTGTGCGAGGAGGCCTGCCCAGCGGACATTCCCTTAAGAACGCTCTACAAGAAAGTGGCTGACATCGTCAGTGAGGAATTTGGCTACAAGACAGGCTTCTCTGTGGATGAGAAATCACCCTTCAATATCATTGAGGTGAAATAGATCGATGGAATTTAGGACGGTTTTAACGACGTGCCCTTACTGTGGATGTGGATGCGGGTTGCTCTTAGAGGTCCTGGATGGAAAGCTCATCGGGACCCTTCCATCCAAAACGAGTCCTGTGAATGAAGGGAAATTGTGCGTCAAGGGCTGGACCGTTCATGAATTTGTGATGAGTCCCAACCGGTTGACCAAACCTTTGGTGCGCCAGGCTGAAATGTTGGAGGAATCGTCATGGGATAAAGCTCTGGACCTTGCTGCGACACGCCTTAAAGAGATCAAGGGAAAATATGGTCCTGACAGTATCGCTGTGTTGACTTCAGCGAAGTGCACCAATGAGGAGAATTATCTCTTGCAGAAGTTTACCAGGGCAGCCATTGGGACGAACAACATTGATCACTGCGCCCGTCTCTGACACTCCTCCACGGTGGCCGGGCTGGCCGCGGTATTTGGCAGCGGGGCAATGACCAACTCCATTGAGGAGATTGAGCGGTCAGACTGTATCTTTATCATAGGTTCCAACACCTCGGTCGCTCATCCCCTCATCGCGACGCGCGTCTTTCGTGCGAAGGCGAAAGGGGCAAGAGTCATCGTCGCCGATCCTCGTAGAATTCCCATCGTCCTTCAGAGTGATCTCCACCTCCAGCAGAATCTCGGGACCGATGTGGCTCTGATTAACGGTCTGATTCATATCATTTTGAAGAAGGGGTGGCAGAATCAGGCATTTATCGACGAGCGTACAGAGAACTTTGAAGCGCTCAGAAAGGTCGTCGAAAATTATTCCCCTGAAAAGGTTTCAGAAATCACAGGGATCCCAGTGGCCGACATGGAGAAGGCTGCCGAATGGTTTGCAAAGGCAGAACATGGAAGCATTCTTTACACCATGGGCATCACCCAGCACACCACTGGCGTGGACAACGTGAAATCCCTTGCCAATCTCTCCATGCTCACCGGAAATATCGGAAAGGAATCCTCGGGAGTAAATCCTCTCAGAGGACAGAACAATGTTCAAGGCGCCTGTGACATGGGGGGTTTGCCGAATGTCTATACGGGCTACCAAGCCGTGACCGATCCTGCGGTACGGCAGAAATTTGAGGAGGCATGGAAAGCCAAGCTCTCAGAAAAAGTGGGATTAACGGCGACCGAAATGTTCCCAGCGGTTCTTAACGGGAAAGTCAAAGGGATGATTATCTTGGGCGAAAATCCTGTCGTAAGCGATCCGGACAGCCTGCACGTCGAAAAGGCACTGAAGGCCCTTGATTTTCTCTTGGTCATTGATATCTTCCGCACTCCGACTTCAGATCTGGCTCATGTGATCCTGCCCGGCGCTTCCTTTGCGGAGAAGGATGGCACTTTTAGTAATACAGAAAGAAGGGTTCAGATGGTTCGCAAGGCCATTGAGCCTCTTGGGGAGTCGAAACCGGACTGGCGAATTATCCAGGAACTGTCGAACCGTTTTGGTTACCCGATGGATTATGAATCTCCCTCTGCTGTCATGGAGGAGATTGCCCGTTTAACTCCATCCTATGGTGGGATCACTTATGAGCGACTCCAGGAGGAAGGACTGTTGTGGCCCTGCCCTAACCCCGAGCATCCGGGAACCAAATTTCTGCATCAGGGTCGATTTACAAGGGGGAAAGGCCTTTTCAGTGCGATCGAATACAAACCCGCTGCCGAGATGCCTGATGAACAGTATCCCTTCCAATTGACGACCGGTCGGGTGCACGTTCAATACCACACCGGCACGATGACAAGAAATTCTCCTTCTCTGGAAAGAGAGGTGAATGAATGCTTTCTCGAAATCAACCCTTCTGATGCGGCCGAACTTGGGGTCACCGAGGGAGATTGGGTTTCGCTTCAATCAAGGAGGGGAGCCGTCTCAACCAAAATTAAGGTCACCCCTTCCGTCCATAAGAAGATGGTCTTTATGCCTTTTCATTTTCTGGAAAATCGGGCCAATATTCTGACCAACCCGATTTTGGATCCCATTGCCAAGATCCCAGAGTTCAAAGTGTGTGCGGTTAAGATCGAAAGGATGGAGAAAGAATCGACCACTTCCTCTGCGGCCCATTAAACTGACCCCGAAGAAGTAAAGCCTTTCCTGCTAAAGACGGCGACAAACATCAGGTTGGATTTAAAGGAAAGTAAAGAACCCAAGAGAGGGGGATGCCTTTCTATGCATGGACGGATTGGACGGCCACACAGACCGCGGCGGCGCGGTTTCTTTCCGCCCTTTCCCTTTTTCTCTGTGAGAATCCGATCACTTTTCCATGGGCCTTGATCGATTCGCTTCTGGCATCATTCTTCAAGGAGTATCTTCGTTCTCTAAGATAACCCGCATGCAGGGCTTCTCGGTAAGCCCACTTCCCTTTCTCCGATCGGATGAGCACCGTGGTGTAACCCTTTGGAGAACCCAGACCTCCGAAGGAAATGTCAGCATACTCTGCGGAAAAGTCTGGACAGACGAGGCAGGCTGGCCTGGCAATGAGGTCGATGTCTTCGAAGGGAATGTGGATCACCTTTCCATCTTTGAGATAAGCGAAGAAATCTTCCTTCACATTGACCTTGGCAATTTGCGAGGGGTCGAATCCATACTTCGTTCCCAAAGCCTCCAATTGGAAATCATTGAACGAAAAATTCTCCATGCAGAATAGACCGAAATAATACTTGATCACATCGGAGGGAATGACTCCCAGGACCTGCATCTTGCGGACGGTGTGAATCTGGCAGGGCGTTCCAACCATGGCGACCCTGGAGATATGATGGGTGCGCAATTTTCTTAGTTCGTATAGGGTAGGCGAGTAAGTCAGATAGTGATCTCCCAGCTTGACCAGGGGAAAAGACTCGTCGTAATGGGAACCGGCGGCTGCGATAATTTCCTCCCCGCTGGTCGCTAAGTGGGGAGAGCGATGAAAGGGCCCATCGCTTTGAGAGACCAGAGCTCCATCGATCAAATGGTGATCCATGAGGTAGAGAAGGAGAGAGGTCACCACGCCTCCATCCGTACACCTTTGGGCCACCGAGGAGTTGGTCGTCCTGGCTGATGTCAAATCCTTGACAGCGCCGATGGGGGGTTCCCAGTTCGTCTTCTTTTTCAACTCTTCGTCGAGTTCATGGATGTTGGGACAAATCATATAGCAAATACCGCAATGAAGACACTTTTCCTCGTTGGCGAAACGAGGCATTCCATCTGAACCTACCTCCAAGGCACCGAGGTTGTCAGCAGAACAGAAAGAGAAACACCCTCCGCATTTTCCGCAGAAATTTCTTTGTTGAACCTCTATCATTAAATCATGAAAGGTCTTTATCTCGGAATCCATGATTAGAATCCTTTCAGACAGGGATTAATATTATCATAACAGTTTATCTTGATTCTTTAAACCCTCTCCGCCTGATCCTCGTTATTTTTTTCACGAGGTAATCAATATGATACAAGAAATACTATTTTTGTCAACCCTTCGACGACCCAACCTGAAGGCCTGGGCTTGACTTCGGCGTGAGCTCAGTCGAACGCTCAGGGTTGACCCTGAGCGGCGCTTCTTTACCCCGCCTTGAAAGGCGGGCTTGGCGCCGTCGGATGGGTCAAGCTATTGGAAAACCTTATCTAAGAGAGTTCAATCAATAAGGCTCGCAGAAAATTGGATAAATTCGAAGGTGGTGAAAGGGTGAAAATAATTGTGTTATTAATTTCACAAATTTCGGTCAGACACCTACTTATTTCCGGTTCCATTAATCTAAATTATCCAACAAAAACAGCTATTAAATCTCATTCAAAAAGCATTTACTTAACGTCCTTCAGACATAAAATTTTGCTTGACAAAAAAAAGGTAATTTTGTAGTGTGTTGCCGAAACAAGAAATTTTTCACAAATTCAGCTCCGAAAATTAAGCAATTTCCTTTTCAATGCCCATACGGAGTGAAATCCCGGCCAGGGCAAAATCAATATCTTTATGCCGGGACAAGGGGAGGCTTATGTTTGTCGATTATCTTGCCATTCTCATCTACTTTGCCATTGCTGTCTTCTTTGCAATCTTCGCCATTGTCGCTTCCTATCTCTTAGGTCAGAGGAAACCTACTGCAATAAAGCAAGCCCCCTATGAATGCGGGATGCCGACGGTCGGCTCAAGTTTTCGCAGGATCCCGGTTAAATATTACATCATCGCCATGCTCTTTCTCCTCTTCGACATTGAAGTCGTTTTCCTCTATCCCTGGGCTGTGGTCTTCAAACAGTTCAAGTTCTTCGCGTTCATTTCAATGGCCGTCTTCATTGGAATCTTGCTCATCGCTTACATATATATCTGGAAAAAAGGAGCGTTGGAATGGGAATAGAAACCTACCTTGAGAAGACCCCCTTTATGCCTGCCCTGGATTGGGTCGTCAACTGGGGACGGAAGTATTCGATCTGGCCGGTCACCTTCGGTTTAGCCTGTTGCGCCCTGGAGATGATGGTGGCTGCGGCCTCGTCTTGGGATATTTCTCGTTTTGGCTCCGAGGTCTTCAGACCTTCTCCCCGACAGGCGGACCTGATGATTGTGGCTGGTACGTTAACGAAGAAGATGGCTCCCATGGTCAAGCGCATCCATGAACAGATGCCGGAGCCGAAATGGGTCATTGCCTACGGAGCCTGTGCCTGTTCGGGAGGGATCTTCAAGACCTATAGTGTGGTGCAGGGAGTCGATCAGATCCTTCCTGTGGATGTCTATGTTCCGGGTTGTCCTCCGAAACCCGAAGCCCTCCTAGCAGCCCTTGTAAAACTTCAGAAGAAGATCGAAAAGGAAAGCCTTGTGAACCGAAAAAATGTTCGCAGCAGCCTAGAGCTGAGATAAGTTGATTGAGAGTCGGAACGAGTGTGTCGGTACGACAGCCGAACCGGCTCATCCCGACACCCGACCACGGGAGGAAAGGCATGACAGAAACGAATCTCGCCGTGAAGAAATTGAAAGAAAAATTTCCTAATTCCATTTTAGAGGTGAAGGCCTTTCGGAACGAAGTTACCGTATCGGTTCCGAAGAAAGAAATACTGGAGATCTGTAGATTCCTCCATTCGGAGCCTGATCTTCAATATCACCTGCTCACGGACCTCTGTGGTTTAGACCATTTTCCGCAAACTCCCCGTTTTGAAGTGGTTTATCACCTTTGCTCTGTAAAGAGGAATCAAAGATTGAGACTGAAAACAAGAGTGGGGGAGTCCGAATCGATTGTTAGTGTTGAATCTGTCTGGAAGGTGGCCAACTGGTATGAGCGGGAAGCTTATGATCTCTTGGGGATCTCCTTTGAGAACCATTCCGATTTAAGAAGAATCATGCTGTGGGATGGCTATGAAGGCCATCCATTGAGAAAGGATTTTCCTGTCGAAGGACCCGATTTCGATAAACCCTTTGTCCCAGAGGTTTGAAATGGCAGAAACCCGATTCATGACGATTAATATGGGGCCCCAGCACCCGGCGACGCACGGGGTTTTGAGGGTCGTACTGGAATTGGATGGAGAGATTATTGTCAAGGCAACTCCCCATCTTGGTCACCTCCACCGGGGAATGGAGAAACTCGCTGAAAGCAAGACCTACCATCAAGCCATTCCCCTTACCGATCGTCTCGACTATACCAATGCCATGGGCAATAACTTGGCCTATGTGCTGGCGGTGGAGAAACTGCTGGGCGTTGAAGTCCCGAAGAGGGCTCAGTACATCCGAGTCATGATGGCTGAGTTCCAGAGGATTGCGGCTCACCTCATCTGGCTGGGAACACATGCCCTCGACATTGGAGCCATGACCCTCCTTCTGTATAACTTTAGAGAAAGGGAGGATATCCTGAAGATCTTTGAAGAGGTAGCCGGAGGGAGGCTCACTCCTACCTACCTCAGAATTGGCGGGCTCTCCAAAGATTTGCCGGAAGGGATAGAGGAGAAGATCAAGGCCTTTGTTCAGGCTTTTCCTGACCATGTCAAGGAGTATGAAACCCTCCTGACCAAGAATGTCATCTGGATGAAGCGGACCAAAGGGGTTGGCATCATTTCAAAGGAGGATGCGCTGAGCTTTGGAGTGACCGGACCGACCCTTCGCGGCTCGGGTGTGAAATACGATGTGAGAAAAGCCTTCCCCTATTCGAGTTATGAACAGTTCGATTTTGAGATACCGATTGGAACGGTGGGAGATGTCTTCGATCGGTATATCGTCCGCTTGCGGGAGATGGAATGGTCGAATGCCATTGTCGAGCAGGCCCTGGAGCGATTACCAAAAGGTCCTATCATCGCTAACGATCCACGGATCACCCTGCCATCGAAGGACGATGTCCTCGGCGATATCGCATCCCTCATCCGGCAATTCAAAATCGTGTCAGAGGGTTTCTATCCTCCCAAAGGTGAGGTTTATGCCAGTGTAGAGGCTTCGAAAGGGGAATTGGGGTTCTATATTGTGAGCGATGGATCGAATCGGCCTTACCGGTTCAGGATTCGGACGCCTTCGTTCGCTAATCTGAGTGCCCTTTCAAAGATGATTGAAGGGAGTCTGATCGCCGATGTGATTGCTGTGATCGGCAGCATCGATATCGTCCTGGGTGAGGTGGATCGGTAAAGAATGTAAAACGCAAAGCGCATAGAGCATAGCGCATAGAGATCTAAGAAAATAAAGAGGTCACTATGACGGAGATTCTTTTTAGTAGTTGGGGGGGAGTGGTGACGGATAATCGGGGGAGACCCGATGCGGAGAGGCAGCCTGTTTCCACGGTCAATTTACCCCTGGAATTCGACAAAGGGAGAAAGATCAAAGCGTTTATTGGATGGGATGGAATTGTGATCCAGGACCCCGAAGCGAATATCATCGATTTGATCCGGGCTTACCTGGAGGCGGTCCAGGATGAATCCTGCGGAAAGTGCACACCCTGTCGCGTGGGAACAAGGGTCATGGCGACCATCATGAATCGAATTTCCGATGGCCAGGGCAAGGTGGAAGATTTGGAGCAATTAAGATACCTGGGGGAGTCCATTCTGAAGAGTTCCAAATGCAACCTGGGACAGACCGGTCCGAAGCCCGTGCTTCATGCGATTGACCATTTCAAGAATCAGTTTTCCGAGGCGATCCAATCAAAGAGGAAAGTTCCTCGACAGAACTATCAGGTGAAGGTGACCGCGCCGTGTGAGAGCGCCTGCCCCTCCCATCTTCCCATCAGCCGATACGTGGAATTGATCAAAGAGGGGAGATTCCTCGAATCCCTGGATGCCATCCGGGAAGCCACCTGTCTACCCGGAATTCTAGGAAGGGTCTGCGTCCGGCCCTGCGAGGATAACTGCCGCCGGGGAAATGTGGATGAACCCATTTCCATAAAATGGTTGAAACGGTTTGTAGCTGACTACGAACTTGAGAAGAGGAAAGAACCTATTCTCAGACAAGAGGAGAAGCGATCGCAGAAAGTGGCTGTCATTGGAGCGGGACCAGCAGGTCTCAGCTGTGCCTACTACCTCGCTCTGAAAGGCTATTCCGTGACGATCTTTGAAAGGTTGGGCGAGCCGGGAGGCATGGCAGCCATGGGCATTCCTGACTACAGGCTTCCGAGGAATATCGTCGGGTATGAAGCGGGAATTCTAAAACGACTGGGTGTGGAGATCCGGTACAACACTCAAGTAGGAAAAGATATCACCGTCTCTCAGATCTTCGAACAAGGGTATAAAGCCATCTTCGTTGGTGTGGGTGCCCAGACCAATACACCCATGGGTGTCGAGGGAGAAGATAAAGGGTATAAGGGATTTATCCCTGGCGTTTACTACCTCTTAGAAGTCAATCTTGGAAGAGATCCCTATCCCGAAGGGAAGAGGGTTGTGGTGGTTGGTGGTGGAAACGTGGCCATTGACTGCGTCCGATCCTCTTTTCGTATTGGCAAATCCGATGTGAACCTGGTCTATCGCCGAACAAAGAAGGAGATGCCTGCTGACCGTGTGGAGATTCACGATGCAGAAGAAGAAGGTGTGCAGTTTCACTACCTCTGCAATCCTGTCCGGATTATAGAAAAAGAGGGAAAGGTTGTTGGAATGGAGTGTATCCGGATGGAATTGGGCGAGCCAGATGAGTCAGGAAGACGCCGACCTGTTCCAATCAAAGGCTCGGAATTCTTCATCGAGGCTGATATTGCCATCCCGGCCATCGGTCAGGCCATTGACCTTTCGTTCCTCGAAGAGAAGGATGGGGTGAAGACGACGAAACGATCGACCATCGCCATCCAGGAAGGGACTTTCCTAACAAGCCATCCAGGGATCTTCTCCGCTGGAGATTGCGTGACCGGGCCGGATGTTCTGGTTCGTGCCGCAGGGCATGGGAAGAGGGCTGCTGAGAAGATCGATCTTTATATTCGCGGAATGGAGGTAAAGGAATCGGAGGGAGAGCGGAAAGAGGCCCTGGTGGAGAAGATCAAGGTCTATAACAAAGATGAGAAGATCGGAATCTCCGGTGGGCAGAAGAGAGCGACGCTGAACATGCTTCCTCCTGACTCAAGAAAATGGATCTTTGATGAGGTGGAGGAAGGGTTTTCCATATCGGTAGCCCAGAAGGAAGCGGAACGCTGTCTCAGGTGTGTCCGTATTGGACTCTTTGCGGTTTAATCCCCCTCTCCCCCCTTTAGAAAAGGGGGGCTGGAGGGGATTTGGGGGTATCATAAAGAATGGCGCGACTGACGATTGATGGGAAAGAAGTTACTGGAAGGCTGGATCAAACCATCTTTGAGGTGGCCAAAGAAAATGGGGTCTACATTCCCACCCTCTGCTACCATGCCAAATTGAGCCTCATCAAATCCTGCCGGATTTGTCTGGTCGATGTGGAGGGAGCCGATATGCCCATGGCCTCCTGTGCCACGCCTGTGGTGGATGGGATGGTGGTCCGTACACGAACTGACCGTGTGGAGAGGATGAGGCTTGAGGCTCTCAAACTCCTCCTGGTCAACCATCCCCTGGATTGTCCGGTCTGTGATGCGGGAGGGGAGTGTCAGCTTCAAAACCGGACGAATGAATTTGGAATCGAGAAGAATGAGTTTCCCCCAGAGAGAAGGGAGCTCCCCCGTGTCGAATATGGAACGCCTCTGATCCGGCAATGGTTTGACCGATGTATCATGTGCCTTCGTTGTATCCAGTCCTGCATCGACATTCCCGGAGCTGATGTGCTCCAGGTCGCAGAGCATGGGTTTCTTTCTTTTGTGAAAGCCGCCCGAAAAGAGAACTGCATCTCCTGCGGAGAATGTCTCCATGTCTGTCCGGTGGGTGCCTTAACGGAGAATCTCAGCCCCATCAAGGGAAGGACTTGGCAACTGGATCGGATCCAGACGACCTGCGGCTTCTGTGGTTGCGGCTGTCAGCTGGAACTTAATTCCGTTGCGAAGAAAAAGGTGGTTAAAGTAACCACCAAGAACGAGGCAGGCGTCAATCAGGGAAGCCTCTGCGTAAAGGGGAGGTTCGGTTACGATTTCATCCATCATCCTGACAGGCTTTCAAAACCTCTGGTGAAGAAATCGGGAACCTTCGTTGAGGTCTCGTGGGAAGAGGCTCTGGATCTGGTGGCCACCAAACTTCAGGAGATCAAGGGAAAGTATGGTCCCCAGAGCATCGGAGGCATCTCTTCCTCCAGGGCAACCAATGAGGAGAACTTCCTCTTCCAAAAATGGATGAGGGCCTGCATCGGGACGAATCATATTGACAATGGAGCCCGCTTGTCCAATGGTTCTTCCCTCTATGGAATGATGGCCTCGATCGGACAGGTTGGAATGACCCATTCCATGGAAGATATCGTTAAGGCTGATCTCATCTTTATCGTGGGAGCAGATGCGTATGACGACAACCTTATCTTCAGCAATAAGATGAGAGAGGCCTTTCGTAAGAACAATGCCAAAATCATCCTGGTGGACCCCCGAAAGAATCAATGGGAGAAATGGGCCGATCTCTGGCTGAGACCCCTTCCCGGGACGGATGTCGCCTGGATCAATGGCCTCATCCGACTTCTGATTGCCAAGGGTGCCCAGTCGAAGATAGAAGGTTTTGAGACATTCCGGTCTTCCTTGGAACGATTTATACCAGAATTTGTCAAAAGCGCTGCTGGAATCTCTCCGGAAGAATTGGAGGCTGCATCCAGACTTTACCTTTCAGCTCAAAAGAGGGCGATCGTCTTTGGTTCCGGAGTCACTCAGCATCTTCATGGAACCGAGATCGTAAAAGCCCTTTGTAACCTTGCCTTGTTGACCGGAGAGACAGAAGCCGCAGGCGGAGGAGTCTACCCCTTGCTGACGCAAAATAATGCCCAGGGGGCCTGCGATATGGGTTGCCTTTCTGAATTCCTTCCCGGTTACCAGAGGGTGGACGATGAAAAGGCACGGAGAAAGTTCGAGGGGGTCTGGAAGAGGGAGGTCTCTAGTCAACCTGGGTTTACCTATTCTGAGATGTTTGATAAGACCCTGGAGGGGAAGATCAAAGCTCTCTACATCTTTGGTGAAGATCCCTTCATCACCCTTCCCAATATAGAGCGGCTTAAGAATGGGCTCCATCAACTGGAGTTCCTGGTTGTCCAGGATCTCTTCATGACCCACATCGGCAGTTACGCCCAGGTGATTCTGCCAGGGGCGAGCTTTGCTGAGAAGGATGGCACCTTCACCAATATGGAGAGAAGGGTTCAGAGAGTAAGGAAAGCCATCCCCCCGGTGGGCGATTCAAGGGTTGATTGGAAGATTCTCTGCGATCTCTCGACGAAGATGGGTTATCCCATGGCGTATGAGAATCCAGCCAAGATCATGGAGGAGATTGCCTCCGTAGTGCCCCCCTATTCAGGAATTCTTTATCCCGATCTTGAAAAAGGTGGCATCCAGTGGTCCTCCCCAAATGGAAAGAGAGAAAGATTCTCGGCCGTCGAATACAAGGGGCTGATGGAGCAACCGGACGACCGGTATCCTCTTTGGATTATCCCCAGGGGCTTTCACTTCCATTACGGGATCGGGACGACCACCAAGCGAGCCAAGGGACTGGCAAAGGTCTTTCCTGATTCCTGTCTTGAAGTTCATCCGGAGGATGCCCTGAAGGCAGGACTCAATTCAGGAGATAGGGTGAAGGTCATCTCTCCAAGGGGTGAGGTGGAGACGACCTGCAAGATTTCAGAGGCCGTTCCAAAGGGAGTGGCCTACTTCGCCACCACCTTCTTCCCAGTTTTTGTGAACAACCTCCTGATCTCCGGACAGGAAGCCGCGGGTCAGCATCCCGAATATAAAGTCTTTGTCGGAAGGTTGGAGAAGAGATAGACCCCGTTAGAAAAGGTGGGGCTATAAACCCCGCATTCAAAAAGGTACTAACATTCTTTTTTATCATCCTCGACTCAAAGGACGAGGCTTTCTAACGGGGTAGAGGAGAAGTAGGATGGAGCTGTTATATCTTCTCATTGAATTAATTGTGAAATGTGTCGTGGTCTTTGCCGGCTTGATGATCGTCGTGGCCTATCTGACCTGGCTGGAACGGAAAGTCCTGGGCCACATTCAGGTCCGTATGGGTCCTAATCGTTGCGGGCCCTATGGGTTACTCCAGCCCTTTTCCGATGCTGTCAAGGCCTTTTTCAAAGAAGACCTCATACCGGAGAGGGCGGATAAGGCCGTTTTCGTGATCTCTCCGATGATCTGCATTATCGCGGCCATCAGCATCTTCGCCGTGATTCCTTTTGGAAATCAGTTTACCATCCCTGGAACAAACTGGGTGGTCAAACTCCGATTGGCCGATATCGATGTGGGCCTTCTCTACATCTTCGGAATCGCTTCCCTTGGAGAGTATGGCATTGTCCTGGGGGGCTGGTCTTCAGGAAATAAGTTCGGTTTGGCCGGTTCCCTCCGGGCAGCAGCTCAGATGATCAGTTACGAAGTGGCCCTTGGTCTTTCGATCATTGGGGTCATTATTCTCTCCCAGAGCCTCAGGCTGACGGAGATCGTGAGTGCTCAGGCCGGGGGATTCTGGAACTGGAATGTATGGTACCAACCGGTGGCTTTTGTCCTCTACATCATCTGCGGTCTGGCGGAGATCAATCGGACTCCCTTTGATATGCCGGAGGCCGAATCAGAGCTGGCTTGCGGGTTCAACATCGAATACAGCAGTATGAAATTTGCCCTTTTCTTTATGGCCGAATACGCTCATATGGTCACCATGGGCGCCCTCGCGGTGACTCTCTTCTGGGGAGGATGGCAACCTCCTCATCCGGCCCTGGGTTTCATTCCCGGGTTCATCTGGTTCTGTATCAAGCTTTTCGTCTTCCTCTTCTTCTTCATCTGGCAGAGGGGGACATACCCCAGGCTCCGTTACGATCAGATCATGAAGTTTGGGTGGAAGGTCCTGTTACCGCTCACCCTGGTCAATCTCTTGATCACTGCATTGATCGTTGCATTGAAAGGCTAAAGAGAGGTCGAAGATGATCATTCCATTGCTAAAGGGTTTAAAGGTCACCTTGGGATATTTTTTCTCTAAACCTATCACCACGCAATATCCAGAAGAGAAGATCCCGCCTGCGAAGCGCTGGAGAGGAATTCAGTACTTTGAGAAGGATGAAAGAGGGAAGACGAAGTGCGTAGCCTGTGGTCTCTGTATGATCGTCTGTCCGTCCCAGTGTATCTATATAGAGACTGCTGAAGATGAGGAAGGGAAACGCTACCCCTCCACCTATGAATTGGATGCCAGCCGGTGCATCTTTTGCGGTTTCTGTGAAGAAGCGTGTCCTGTGAAGGCGATCTTTATGGGAAAGAACTATGAATGGGTGGAGGAAAAGCGGGACGTCTATCTCATGACCACGGAAAGACTGTTAGAAGAGAAGGCTAATAACCCGTAAACCTAGAAATTTCCCCTCCCCTGGGAGACTGTGTCGTAATGAGGGAAATGCCATGCTTGTCATTCTGAACGAAGTGAAGAATCTCGTAGAATCAATAAGTTAGAAAACAGAGATTCTTCGGCTAACGCCTCAGAATGACATTGCAATACAGTCTTTGGTGGGAGGGGATTCTCACCCTATGCACCACGTAGGGTGCATAACTGTCCTGAACCTTACATGGTTCAGGGCCCGTCCTCTCCCATCGAGCCTGCCTGCCGGTAGGCAGGGGAGAGAAGGTTAGAGTGTGGAGGAAGAAGATGGCGGAGGCAGTCGGAACATTGTTTCAGTGGTTGATCTTTTTGGGGGTGGCGTTTACCTCCATCCTCGCCTCTTTGTTGCTCATCACCCGAAAGAACCCCATCCATAGTGCCCTATTCTTGGTGCTGAACTTCTTGTGTGTCGCCGTGCTTTACATCCTGCTCTACAGTCAATTTATCGCTATCGTCCAGGTGGTCGTTTACGCCGGCGCCATCGTGATGCTGATCGTCTTTGTCATCATGCTTCTGGATCTGGAGGTGGAGCTCCGTTCTGGCTTGAAATTCACCTATACTAAGTTGGTCGGGGGCTTTTTGGCTATTCTTTTCTTTTTTGGAATCTTTTATGCGGTTGTAGCCAAATCCCCTACGGGAAAGACGGGGTCCTCTTATACACCGGAAAATATGACCAGCAATGTGAAGGCCGTCGGCGAGGTTCTGTTCACTCAGTATCTTTTCCCCTTCGAGATTGTATCCGTCCTTCTCGTCGTGGCCATGGTGGGAGCAGTCATCTTAAGTAAGAAAAGGACATAAAAGGAGAGTGCTATGTGGGTCGTTCCAGCCATTCCCCCTGCCTTATTTTTAGTATTGAGTGGAATACTCTTTACCATCGGGGTGATCGGGGCCTTGACCCGGCGCAATGCGATTGTGGTCTTCATGTGCATCGAGTTGATGCTCAACTCCGTCAACCTCACCTTCGTCACCCTTTCACGCTTTCTCCAGTCCATGGACGGAGTGCTCTTCGCTTTCTTTGTCATTGCTGTGGCCGCCGCGGAGGCAGCAGTCGGATTGGCCATTTTTGTGATGATTTACCGCTCAAGAGAAACAATCAATGTGGATGAGATCAATCTGCTGAAATGGTAATGCAAATGCGGAATGCACCCTCTCCCCAACCCTCCCCCCTTGAGGGGGAGGGAGAGGGTGGGGGGAGAAGGAGTTGTAAATGCTTGATTATGTCTGGTTGATTCCTCTGTTTCCGGCGATCGGTTTTGTGATCAATGGACTATTCGGCAGGCGTCTGGGGAAGGCGGTGGTCAGTGTGGTCGGGCCTTCTGCCATTGGCCTTGCTTTTCTCACCTCCATCCTCATCTTCTTCGAACTCCTCGGTCGGCCTGCCTCTGAGCGACTCTTTGAGAAGGTTCTCTTTGACTGGGTCGTCTCAGGAAAATTTTATACGGTGATCGGATACCAGATCGACCCCCTTTCCATTTTGATGGCCCTGGTGGTCACCGGAGTCAGCTTCTTCATCCATATCTACTCGGTCGGGTATATGCATGACGATCCGGGTTATGTTCGGTACTTTTCGTACCTTAACCTCTTCGTCTTCATGATGATCAATCTCATTCTGGCCAATAATTTCTTGTTGATGTTTGTGGGATGGGAAGGCGTGGGCCTCTGCTCTTACCTTTTGATCGGCTTCTGGTTTGAGAAGGATTCGGCATCTAATGCTGGGAAGAAGGCTTTTGTAGTCAACCGGGTAGGTGACTTCGGTTTCATTCTGGGGATGTTCCTGCTCTTCACCAGCTTGGGAAAACACGATATCTGGACCCTTGATTTCACGGAAGTCTTCGCCAATGCGAATAAGCTCGACACGGCTACCGTCACCGCTATTGCCATCCTGCTCTTTGTGGGAGCCTGTGGAAAGTCCGCACAGATCCCCCTCTATGTCTGGCTTCCCGATGCCATGGAGGGTCCTACACCGGTGAGCTCTCTCATCCATGCGGCAACCATGGTGACCGCAGGAGTCTATATGGTCGCCCGGTGCAATGTCCTTTATAACATGGCACCCATCGCCATGGCCATTGTCGCGATCGTAGGTGTGGCGACGGCCATCTATACCGCATCCATTGGATTCTGCCAGAACGATATCAAGAAGGTTCTCGCTTATTCTACGATCAGCCAATTGGGTTACATGTTTCTAGGGGTTGGGGTGGGCGCATACAGCGCAGGAATATTCCATCTGATGACTCATGCCTTCTTCAAAGGACTTCTCTTTCTCGGCGCTGGGAGCGTAATGCACGCCCTGAGTGGTGAATTGGATATGAGAAAGATGGGCGCTTTGAGAAAGAAGATCCCCATCACCTTCTGGACTTTCTTCATCGCCACGCTGGCCATTGCAGGTATCCCGGGACTCTCAGGATTTTTCAGCAAGGATGAAATCTTGTGGCAGGCCTTTTCAAGCTCCCATGGCCATTTCCTGTTGTGGCTGGTAGCAGCGATTGCTGCCGGCATGACGGCCTTCTATATGTTCAGAGCACTGTTCATGACCTTCTTTGGCGAGTCCAGAGTGGATCATGATGTGGCCCATCATATCCATGAATCACCCAAGATCATGACGGTTCCTCTGATGGTTCTTGCCGGTCTCTCCATTATCGGAGGTTATGTGGGTGTTCCCCATGTCTTGGGAGGGGCCAATCATGTCCATGAATTCCTTGCACCGGTCCTAGGAGGAGGAGCTGAACCTGCTAAGGCTCATGCAGGGATCTCCCTCATCTCGCAAGCCTGGGCTTCTGGAGGAGAGGCGGGAGGACATTCCGCAACCCTGGAACTCCTCATGATGTTTGCCTCTGTGGTCATCGCCTTTATTGGAATCGGAATCGCCTATCTCTTCTACGTGAAGAACCCAGCCCTGCCGAAAATGTTAGCCGAGAGGCGAAAGGGATTATACCAGCTGGTCTTCAATAAATATTACGTCGATGAAATTTATCAGACCCTTTTTGTTAATTCATTGAAGAATTTGGGGACAGGACTTTGGAGAGGTTTTGATGACTTTGTCATCGATGGCACCATCAATGGCGTTGCCTATCTCGTCGGGTGGGTCTCAGGGGTGCTGAGAAAGGTTCAAACAGGTTTTGTTCAGAATTATGCTTTTGCCATGATCATCGGAGGAGTAGTTCTTTTAGGTTATTATATCGTGCGCGCCATCTTTTATTAGAGAGACGAATACCAACGAATGAAACCGAATAACCCGAATATTTCTTAAATCCTTTGTTCGCGGTATTCGTTATCATTCGTGTCATTCGTTGCGAAAAAAAGGAGCTGGTTTCATGACCATTCTTGGTATTCCCATTTTATCTCTGCTGATCTTCTTTCCCATTGTGGGCGCTATTATCCTACTTTTTATCAATCAGGAGAAGGCAGGTGCCGCCCGGGTGGTCACCTTAGTCATCGCCATCGTTGAATTCATCTTTTCTCTCCCCCTTTTCTTCGTCTTCGACTCCAAGACAGCAGCCATGCAATTCGTGGAGGATTGGTGGTGGATTGAGGCCTATGGGATTAGTTACAAACTGGGCATCGATGGAATTAGCCTCCTTCTGGTCTTGTTGACCACCTTCTTGACCATCCTTTGCATCCTCTGTTCATGGACCGCCATCACCTTCAGGGTCAAGGAATTCATGATCTCCTTCCTCCTCCTTGAGACAGGGATGATTGGTGCCTTGGTGGCCTTGGATCTCGTCCTCTTCTATGTCTTCTGGGAGGTTATGCTGATCCCGATGTACCTTCTCATCGGTGTCTGGGGTGACCCGAAGAGGCGGATCTATGCGGCCATTAAATTCTTCCTCTTTACAATGGCTGGAAGTGTATTGATGCTCGTTGCCATTTTGGCCCTTTACTTCATCGGTGCAAAAGCCATTGGGAAAGGGACCTTTGATGTTCTCGAGCTCTACAAACTCGGAATTCCCCTCGGGACTCAGTACTGGCTCTTTGGGGCCTTTGCCCTGGCTTTCGCCATCAAGGTCCCCATGTTCCCTTTCCATACCTGGTTGCCCGATGCGCATACTGAGGCGCCTACCGCTGGAAGCGTCATCCTGGCCGGTGTCTTACTGAAGATGGGAACCTATGGGTTCATCCGATTTGCCATTCCTTTGTTCCCTCAGGCAGCTTTTAATCTCATGCCATTGATTTCTATCTTGGCGCTCATTGGAATTATTTATGGAGCCCTGGTCTCCATGATGCAGCCCGATTTGAAACGGCTGGTGGCCTTCTCGAGTGTAAGCCACCTGGGATATGTCATGCTCGGCATGTTTGCTCTCAATACGCAGGGAGTCCAGGGGTCGATCTATCAGATGCTCAATCATGGAATCAGCACAGGCTCTCTCTTCTTGATTGTGGGGATGATTTATGAGCGGCGCCACACGAGGATGATCGCCGACTTTGGGGGGCTCTCGAAAGTGATGCCCATCTATGCGACCTTTTTTATGATCGTCAGCCTCTCTTCCATTGGACTGCCTGGGACGAATGGATTTGTAGGAGAGTTTCTCATCCTCCTGGGGGTCTTTCAATCGAATATCGTCTATGGGGTGCTTGCGGCTACAGGCGTGATCCTGGGAGCGGCTTATATGCTTTGGATGTTTCAGAGGGTGATGTTCGGAAAGATTACCCGACCTGAGAATGAGAAGTTGAAAGACCTTAATGCGAGAGAGATCACGATTCTGGTTCCAATGGTGATTCTGATCTTTCTTATGGGGATCTATCCAAAACTCTTCTTCAGCAAGATGGATGCTTCTGTCGAAAAGTTTTTAAAGGATGTCAAAGGCAAGATTGAAATGAAGGCGGATGTTCCGTCGCCGATCGTCAAAGCAGAGATCATCAAAGGAGAATCTAAGTAATCCCCCTCTTTCCCCCTTTAGTAAAGGGGGATGAAGGGGGATTTGTTCTGGGAAACGGAGGATTCTTTAAATGAAGCTACCGGAGATTGACCTTTATCTCATTGCTCCTGAGATTGTGATCACCATCTTTGGATTTCTGGTTCTGATGGTGGATGTCTTTTCGCCTAAGAAAGAGAGAAAAGGGTACCTTGGGGTGATCAGCCTGATCGGAATTCTTATTGCCTTTTTCTACACCCTTCCTCTTATGGGCTCTGCTAGCTTCGGTTTCGGAGGGATGTTCACTTCGGATGGATATGCCCTCTTCTTCAAGATCACTTTTATGATCATTGCCTTTTTGACGGTCCTGATCTCCATGGGCTATGCCCATCGAGAAGGAATCGATTTTGGGGAGTACTATGCCCTCATCCTTTTTGCCACCTTGGGAATGATGCTCATGGCCGCAGGGACTCACCTGATCATCATCTTCCTCGGACTGGAAACGATGTCCATCTCCATCTACATTCTTGCCGGGATGATGCGTGAGGACCGAAAATCTGTGGAATCGGCCTTTAAATATTTTCTCCTGGGCGCGTTTGCAACAGGATTCCTCCTCTATGGCATTGCTCTCCTCTACGGAGCCACAGGGTCGCTCTATCTCAAGGATATTGCCGCTTATATCTCGTCCAAGAATCTCCTGAGAAACCCTATGCTCCTGATGAGCCTGGTCTTCTTGACCATTGGGTTTGGCTTCAAGATTGCCTCTGTTCCGTTCCATATGTGGACACCCGATGTCTATGAGGGCGCCCCGACCTCCATCACCGCCTTTATGGCCACAGGGGTGAAGGCCGCAGGGTTCTCCGCTCTGGTCAGGGTCTTTTTCTCAGCCCTGCCAGCCTTTCGACCCGATTGGACCTCGATTATGTGGGTCATTGCCCTAGCGACGATGACGCTCGGAAATATTGTTGCCATTTCTCAAACCAACATCAAACGAATGCTGGCCTATTCGAGCATTGCCCATGCGGGGTATATTCTGGTGGCTTTTGTAGCGGGAAATGACCTAGGAACTTCGGGGATTCTCTTCTATCTCATGGCCTATGCTTTTATGAATCTCGGCGCCTTCACCGTTGTCATCCTCCTCGGAAAGAAAGGGGAGGAGAATACCTTGATCAAGGATTATGCTGGGATTGGTTTCAAATATCCCCTCCTTGCCGCTGCTATGACCATCTTTCTTCTCTCCATGGCAGGCATTCCACCTCTGGGCGGATTCATGGCCAAGTTCTATGTCTTCAGTGCAGCGGTGAAGGAAAAATTCTACTGGCTGGCCATTCTGGGAGTTCTGAACAGTGCTGTTTCAGTCTACTACTATCTCCGGGTGACGGTCCTCATGTATTTCAGGGAGTCCGAGCGGGAGATTACGGGCCTCCAATTCTCACCCGCTTCAGTTTTTGCTTTGATTTTGGCCGTTATCGGTACGCTCTACATGGGGATCTTTCCTGCCAACGTCCTCTCCTTCGCCCAGAAGTCCATCGCAGGCTTGATGTAGTCTTGCAAAGGCTTTCCTTGAATTTTGGTTAGCGTGATGTAGCGTCGGCATTTATTGCCGACGTCTATCCACTGTGGAAAGTGCAATCGTTTACCCGTCCGAGAAATTGCAGATCTGCCCATCTTTTTTCTGAGTTGTAAGAGCAAGAGTTTGGCCTGACGGACCATGTCCAGCCCTGTCTCAACTTCCTCCTTGAAGCTGCGCTTGCCCCCGAGACGCAATCGTACGGTTAACCTCTGCACGAACTTGACCACGGCCACTGATTTCCAAAGGAAGCATATCCCTTGACATGTCTGTGTAATTGTGACATTATAATGCATAATTACGCAGACAATAGTATTTGAGGAATCATGGTTCCAAACTACATTGAGCGAAGCATCGAACGGGTTTTGAAAAAGGCTGTGAAGGAATTTCCGGCCGTGGTCCTCACGGGACCGCGGCAGTCTGGTAAAACCACGACATTGAAACACCTGTTCGGTAAAGATTGCCAATATATCTCCCTTGAACCTCCGGATGTCCGAGCGGCCGCAATCACTGATCCGAGGGGATTCCTAAACCAGTATTCTCCGCCCGTCATCTTCGATGAGATCCAACATGCGCCTGACCTCCTTCCCTTTGTCAAGGAACGGATCGATGAAAACCGTCGAGCGCGAGGCCAATATATTCTCACCGGATCTCAGAATCTACTTCTCATTAGGAGTGTCACAGAGTCCCTTGCTGGACGGGCTGCAATATTGAAATTGCTTCCCTTCTCTCATCGGGAAGCAGCAGGCGATCCAGACTGTGCTCTTCCCTGGGAGTCAGGCAGAACGGGAAAGGATTTGCCCGGGCTTTCTTATCTCGAGCTTTGGAAGGGTTTCCTGCGGGGAACCTATCCTGAGTTGATTGCCGAAGGTGATCGGGATTTTTCTCTCTGGCATGCCAGTTATGTCCAGACCTATCTTGAGCGAGATGTGAGGGGGCTTCGACAGATCGGAGATCTTACCCTATTTCAAAATTTCCTTCGAACGATTGCGGCTCGGAGTGGCCAGCTTCTCAATCTTGCCGACATTGGACGTGATCTTGGAATTGCTCTCAATACGGTTAAACAATGGATGTCGATTCTGGAAGCCACGTTCCAGATTATTATCCTGCGACCCTATTTCGTGAACATCGGGAAGAGGCTTGTGAAGACGCCGAAAGTCTATTTCACCGACACGGGCACATTGTGTTATCTCGCGGGCCTAAAAGATGCTGAACATGCTGCCTCCGGTCCACTGGGAGGAGTGATTTTCGAGACGGGAGTTCTTGCTGAAATCATGAAAAGGCTTGTCCACAGTGGCCAGGACCCTCATCTCTATTTCTGGAGAACAAGCCACGGCTCGGAGGTCGATATTATTGTCGAAGATGGTGGGAAACTGATCCCGATCGAGGCCAAACTTTCAGCCACCCCTCGGCCGACAATGGTACCCGGAATTCTGGCCTTCAGAAAGGATTTTCCAAAGAAAACCGAGAGAGGATATATTATTCATCCAGGGGATACAAAACTTTCAATTGCTCCTAACGTGCTGGCATTGCCCTTTGCTGCGCTATGATTTTTCGACCATTCCGTGAAGATTCTTTGCTTTTACTTTCCCCTCACATCCACGGTATTGTTCTAGAAGGTACTTCCTCCTCCTTGGTTGGTTAGTTTTTGGGAGATAAGGGTATTTACAGAGCGAGAGCCGAGACAGTGTTCCAGCCACCACATTCCTTCTGCTACAACAACACCTTGAGGGACTCCAGTATTGATACGTACTATCCGTCAAGTGAAGTATATAATTTAGCTTTCAGATTAGCTTTGACCCCCAATGATCCGCTCTTGCCTACATCTGACCTACAATGAACAAGAATCTTAGACCCTTGTACAAATCCTTATTTTTTTCTCTTCTTGACAATAGTAAACAAATTGTTTATTATTGTACCGTGATCAAGTCGTTTCGTTGCCGCGAAACCAGAAAAATATTCCACCGCCAATTTTCCAGAAAGTTTCCACATGAAATTCAGCAACGTGCTTTTATGAAACTTAATGCGATTGATGCGGCAACTCAGCTTGAAGATTTAGGTCTACCGTCATCAAACCGACTTGAGGCTTTGAAGGGGGCACGGAAAGGGCAATGGAGCATTCGCATTAACGATCAGTGGCGTATTTGTTTTGAATGGCGCGATGATAATGCAGAACAGGTTGAAATCGTCGATTATGTCATTAAGGAGGTCAACATGAACAAAAAGCGTATCTCTCCAGTACACCCTGGGGTGTATCTAAAAGGGTTGCTTGACGAGTTAAAACTGTCGCAATACCGACTCGCGCGGGAGTTAGGCGTCCCCGCAATGCGTATCAATCACGTCGTGAATGGCAAACGTCCGGTAACGGCGGAGCTCGCCTTGCGCCTCGGGCGCTATTTCGGGGAAAGCCCGCGTTATTGGATAAACCTGCAAAGTCGCTATGATATGGATATTGCGGAAGACGCGTTGTCTGAACAAGTGGCACGTGAAGTACGCCCTATGATGGCAGCCGTTTGACGCCAATAAGAAAATTCGCTGATTTATTCAAACGGCATGGTCTAACAAGGGTGTGAACGCGGACTGTTAACTTCGCTGCGCTTCTTTGGCCCCCGGTTACGCCCAACGATCTATAAATGTCTGTCAGGAAGTTATCTCCAATGCGTCTGAGTTTGCTTTTTGGTCTGACTGTTCAGGGTCTCTTTTCAGTTGTTTTCTCTTTTGTCGTTCCTCTTTCTTTTTCTCCTTTCCCCTGAAGACTTCCTCAATGGATTTTACGTCAACAGGTCTATCCCTGCCAAAACGTTTAAAATAAATGTGTTCGATGAAGAAAGGCAACGGTGCTTTCCAGGGCTCTTGTTTCTCATTTGCGATTTTTCCGAATTTCTTGGGATTGATACCCAGTTCTCTCGCCATCTGGATGTGAGCATCAGAAAGACGGTATCGCTTTCGAACGTCAATCCATATTTGATACTTGTCGGGTATCCTCTTTTTCTTGGACACTCATACCCTCCTATATTCTATGGTTTCCAACCCGAACCAAGGATCTGAGCAAGTGATTTTGCAAGATTGTTCAGAAGGGATTCATCCGGAAGGGTAATGGTCATTTTCAGGCGGCCATGACCATCCTTTTCCAGGCACTCGGACAGGCGGCTTCTAAAATTTTCTGTCAGTTGAATAGTTTCCTCCGTTTCCCCCTTCTTCGGAAACATCTCACCGATGAAGGCGAAAGCTGCCCCGAGGAGTTGACCTCCAGCGTTTGCCATTCTTTCCTTCAGGGCCACCCGTTCCGCTTCTCTCTCCACTTCTGCTCTCTGACTTTCATCGATTGGAACAACTGGTTTTGTTCCAAGAAGCATCTCCAGTCTCCTTTTCAACTCATCCATGCTGCTTGCAAGATGAACTGTATTGACACGGGATTCCGGGTCGAGAGCGGCCATAGCCAGATCGTGCTTGGCAGAAAGGGTTCCCAAAAGTTTTTCTTCCAGCGTCGCTTCAGTGACAAGGAGAAAGGCCTGGACCGGTCTCTTCTGGCCCATCCGATGGACACGGGAGATCCTTTGTTCAAGGACAGCCGGATTCCAGGGCAGGTCCACGTTGATGACGGTATTCGCAGCCTGGAGATTGAGGCCCGTGGCTCCGGCATTCGTTGTGATAAAGAATTTGCAGTCCGGGTCTTTTTGAAAGTGGAAAATCAATCCCTGCCTTTTTTTCTGGGGGATGGATCCGTCCAGTCTGACATATCTGACCTTCCGTTTTCCCAGGAGGGGTTCAATCAAGCTAAGCATGGTCGTCCATTCCGAGAAAAGAACGATCTTTCGATCATCCTCTTCGATCAACTGATCGAGAAGATTTTCAAACTCGACCAGCTTGCTCGAATAGCCGGGCGGCACCTTATCGACCAGAAAGGTACTGTTTGCAGCCATCCTGCAAATCAATAGAGCTTTCTGCAACCGGAGGAGATCCATCTCGGAAATGTATTTTTTGGAGATGATCGTTTTGATGATCCTCATCTGGGCGTTATGAAGAACCAACTGTTCATCTGTGGGAGGAATCCGCCTGATTTCTGTAGCCCTTGGGGGCAATTCCGACATGACCATTTTTCTCGTTCGCCGGAGGAGAACAGGCCTCAATCTTTCTCTCAAGTCATCCAGGTTCTTATATCCGAGAACTTTTCCCTTCTCATCGACCATTCTGTAACGATTGTAAAAACGGAATGCCGGTCCAAGGCGTCGATCATCAATAAACTCCACAACGGAATAGAGTTCATCGAGCCGGTTTTCAAGGGGGGTCCCAGATAGAACCAGGGCGAAGGGAGACTTCAGGGCCTTGATGACCTGGCTGGTCTTGGCCTCCCAGTTCTTAATTCTCTGTCCCTCGTCCAGAATAATCAAATCCCATTTCACTTTCTCGATCGGGAGAAGATCCCGGAGAACCTGCTCGTAGTTACAGATCGTGAAAAAGCAGGGGTTGTCATATTGAGCAACCCTTTCCTTGGCTGATCCGAGCACAAGCTGGTAACTGCGGCTTGAGAAGCGCGAAATCTCCAGACGCCACTGGGCTTTCACGGAGGCCGGGCAGATGACAAGGACTCTTGAAATCCCTGCCTTCTGAGAGAGCAACTCGGCCACCCCTATTCCTTGAACCGTTTTACCGAGCCCCATGTCATCGGCAAGAACAGCCCTTCCGGCTCCAACAGCAAAGGCAATACCATCAAGTTGATAAGGAAGCAGTTCAGCCTTGAGAAGCGTTTTTCGCAAAGGATGGTTTTTTGGATCTTTCCGAATCTCACTCACTTTATTCCATATCCGGTCAAGGTAGAGAGCCTTGTTGATGTACTCTTCAGCATCCGGATAGATGGTGACGTCATGTCCAAGACGTCCCACCTCTTTGATTCGTTGTAAAAGTTCTTTCACATCTCTGATCGGTTTGTTCATGAGAGGACGGATGAGCATCATGATACGACGATCAAGATTTTCCGGAACGAGCACTCGAAGCTCTGTTTCTTCCCCGTAGCGAAGATGAACGCTTATGTTTTCAATCTGATAGGGTTTCTCTCTCACGGCTTTACTGAATCCTTTCTTAACCTCCTCTGTCACATACATGATGTGCTTGCAGGTTCCGACGGTATTCTTGCAGAAATCGGGACAGGAACAATAGGAATCCCCTCTTTCCCAACCTCTCAATGCAACACGGTAGCTTTTCCCTGAAGAATGGCTGGTGATCGTATAGTCTGTCCATAATTCGGTAGCATTCATGGACTTTAACGTCATCTTTTCTGTTCGGGCTCGATCCTTTCTTTCATCGATGGCTTGCCGGATTAGTTCCTCATCACCCAGGCTTTCGACAGGCTTTCTTTCAGGAGGAGGGGCCGAAAGCCCCAATAGGAGTTTCTCTTCAAGGATGAGGGAGAATGCAGCCCCAAGGTGTTCGCAAGCAGATGTGCATTCGCTGCAGGCGAAATGGAGAGATTTTGGCTTTTCATGGGTTAAGGAGAAGGTTACGATGGCGTCTCCCAAGTTGAGTCTAAACAGATCCTGCTCCCAAGTGACCTGTTCATCGATGTCAATTGGATACTTCCCCCCTTGCCTGATCAGCCTCTCTCCCTCCGGTCCAAGTAATTTGCGGGCTTCTCGATAAGTCAGATGAGAGAGTCTGTCTTTAAGCGTGATCGTCATTGGTTCTCCTTTTTCGCTTATGAAATAGAGGATTTTTCGTAATACTTTAGCGCTTTGAAAATCCCTCCCTACCTCCCTTTTCCAAAGGGAGGAGATGTTAGCTTCCCCCTTTGAAAAAGGGGGATAGAGGGGGATTTTATGGTGATTCTTTTAATTTCTTTGGCTTTTGAAATTCATTTTTCAAAAGGCTAAAGTGAT